>Ga0206107_1000129_pt1 | contig 62188 bp, 51 predicted proteins | sample 2B0metagenome_FD_148652 | JGI IMG/M metagenome (GOLD analysis project Ga0206107, IMG submission 148652) | Enriched microbial communities from leaf-cutter ant dump, University of Wisconsin, Madison, United States - 2B0 | ecosystem: Environmental > Terrestrial > Nest > Insects nest > Nest dump...
ACGTATTTACAAACCTGGAACCGGGGATTTACTTTGTATACGTGAGAGATAAGAAAGGCTGTGGCACAGCAGCCAAGCAGGGTGCGATCATAGGCATCCCGAATTTCATCAGCCCGAATGGTGACGGTTACAACGACACCTGGAAGATACGGGCACTGGAAGCATTCCCGAACACAAGGTTACAGATCTTTGACCGCTACGGCAAACAGTTCGTGGATAGGATGCTCAACGCAGATTTCGAATGGGACGGGAAATACAACAGCCAGCCGCTACCGTCGGGAACCTACTGGTATATCCTCACACTGGAAACAGGCGAAAGGATTTCGGGGCATATTACCATAAAAAATCAATAATGAATTACTTAATTATTAACAATCAAATATTTAAATTATGAAGAATAAATTTATTTTATTAGTGCTTTTCTTTTCCTATTGTATTTTTTCTTATGCACAGTGGAGCGATATGACAAAAGTAGTATCCGGCGACAGGGCAATTAGCGACTTTTTTGGAAGGAGTGTAGCAATATCTGGCGACTATGCTTTGGTAGGTTCCCAGTATGATGACGAAGATGCAAATGGAGGAAATCCGCTTGAAGATGCGGGGGCGGCATATATCTTCAAAAGAGAAGGCACAACTTGGGTACAACAGCAAAAGTTAGTTGCTTCTGACAGAGCAGCGACAGATTATTTTGGCTATACAGTGGCGTTAGAGGGAGATTACGCGGTTATTTCTGCTGTAAGCAGTAATAATAACGGAGGAAGTGTATATGTTTTCAAGAAAAATGGAGAAGTCTGGCAGCAACAACAAAAAATAATCGCTTCTGACACTTCCAATGGTGATGTTTTTGGTGCCAGTGTGGACATAAGCGGAAACACGATCATAATCGGAGCTCATTTTAACAGTACGGATAGTAATGGAGGAAACTACATTGGAGCTTCCGGATCTGCTTATGTTTTTGTAAGGGACGGGAATATCTGGTTACAGCAACAAAAATTGGTTGCATCTGACAGGGCATTTGATGACCGGTTTGGATTTGGTGTATCTATAAGTGGGGAGTATGCCGTTGTAAGTGCCTATTATGAAGATGAGGATGAGAACGGAGAAAACCCGCTTACTGATGCCGGTTCTGCATATATATTTAAAAGAAATGGAAATATTTGGAGTCAGCAACAGAAAATAGTGAACGCAGATCGTCAGGCCGGAGATAATTTTGGGACAAGCGTTAGTATGGATGGAGAATATTTAATTGTCGGAGCCTCTTTTGCGGCACTTGATGCAAATGGAGAAAATAGTTTACCGCTTGCAGGTTCCGCATACATTTATGTGAAAAATGGGGACAACTGGGAGCAACAACAAAAGATAACAGCATCAGATCGCTCTTTCTATGCTCAATATGGTTGCAGTGTTTCAATTAAAAATAACAAGGCAATTGTTGGGGCAATCTGGGCTGTCGGAAAAGACGGTGCTATCTTTGCCGGGTCTGCGTATGCTTACAAGAGAGAAGAAAATGATACTTGGATTGAGCAACAAAAAATTGTAACAATAGACGATAGTTCAACTAATGATTCTTTCGGGTGTAGTGTTGACTTATCCGATAATTATATAATTGTAGGGGCTCAATATGAAGCAGAAGATGCCAATGGGGAAAACCCGCTTACCGATGCCGGCTCTGCATATATTTATAAGTCTTGCGAAACAGACACCTCAATTACAGTTACCGAAACTGAGCTAATAGCAAATTTCACAGAAGACGGGGTCATTTATCAATGGCTGGACTGCGACAATGGCAATGTGCCTATTGCCGAAGCGACTTTTCAAACCTTCACACCGGCACACGGAGGAAATTATGCTGTGCAAATCACAAGAGACAACGGTTGTATAAGCGTTTCTGAATGTGTATTCTTCTGCGGGGTAGGAGAAGTAACCATAACACAGGTCAATCTAACGCTGACCGCAAGCATTGAGGGAAATGCCGTCTCCTATCAATGGTATAATTGTGACGGCAACACAGCAATCGAAGGAGCCACAGAAGCTACTTTTACCGCAACGGAAACAGGGGAATATTCAGTTATTGTAACAGATGATTTAGGTTGTGAATCTACATCAGAATGTGTTCAGGTTTGCTTGGGCGTAAACACTAATATCCAAGTTCAGGGCAATGTGCTGACAGCATTGTATGGGGATGGGACATTTTATCAATGGCTGGATTGCGACAACGGAAACGAACCGATTGACGGGGCGACCGGACAATCCTACGAAGCGCCGCAAAGCGGAAGCTATTCGGTTCAGATCACCGACGGTTTCGGATGTGTAAGCACTTCGGCCTGTGTTGCGGTTTGTATCCCGATCGACCTGACCGTAACATTTGAGGACGGAACGTTAACCGCGGCCTACAATGAGGACGGCGCAACTTACCAGTGGATAGACTGCAATAACAATAATGAACCTATTGATGGAGCGACCGGGCAAAGCTTCACACCCGCAGACGACGGATATTATGCAGTAATTATTACAGATGCATACGGTTGTGTAAACATATCGGCCTGTTATGACACCGAAATGTTGGATACAGAAAACCTGAACCAATCTGATTTAGCTATTTATCCGAACCCGGTGAAAGATTATCTGAATATCAGTACAGGAAAAGGGCAGCTTCCGGCAGGGTATTTTATTTACAACAGTTTGGGACAACGAATCAGTCAAAAATCGATTTTGAATGAAGCAGACTTGAAAATAAATGTGAAATCCTTTGAAAGTGGAATTTATATTATCAATATCATTTCGGAAAACGAAACAAAATCCTTTAAGTTTATAGTGAAATAACTTTCCTCAAAGTTTTTTCAATATCAGCCCTTCAGAAATGAGGGGCTGATTTATTATTGAGGATAGTACATTCTTTATCTATTACTTTTTAATCCCCATATTCCACAGCGTAAATGCAAATTTATCCGCATATTCATTGATCAGCACATCGGTTGATTTCCCCGCGCCGTGGCCTGCTTTGGTTTCAATTCGTATTAAAACCGGGTTTTTACAGCCTTGCTTTGCCTGAAGTTCCGAAGCAAATTTATAGCTGTGCGCCGGAACCACGCGGTCGTCATGGTCACCGGTCGTTACCAGTGTGGCCGGATAACAAACACCCTTTTTCACATTATGCACCGGAGAATAACTTTTCAGATAATCGAACATCTCCTTGTTGTCCCGTGCTGTCCCGTAGTCATAGGCCCAGCCTGCTCCGGCGGTAAAAGTATGGTAACGAAGCATATCCAGAACGCCCACTGCAGGAAGCGCAACTTTGGCTACATCCGGCTTCAGGGTCATGGTTGCCCCCACCAGAAGCCCTCCGTTGGAACCGCCTGAAATAGCGAGATAATCCGTTGAAGTATAATTTTCTTTTTTCAGGTATTCCGCTGCGGCAATGAAATCTTTGAAGACATTCAGCTTGTTGAGCTTTCTTCCGCTGTCGTGCCATTTCTGTCCGTATTCGCCGCCTCCGCGAAGGTTCGGAACGGCATAAATTCCACCGTTTTCCATCCAGACCGCATTTACAACACTGAATGCAGGTGTCAGGCTGATGTTGAATCCGCCATATCCATAAAGAATGGTTGGGTTTTTACCGTCAAGCTTCATTCCTTTTTTATAGGAAATCATCATCGGGATTTTTGTTCCGTCATGTGAAGTATAGAAAACCTGTTTGGATTCATAATTTTCCGGGTTGAATTTTATGGCCGGTCTTTTATACAGATTTGTCTTCCCTGAATCCACATTAAAATCATAAATGGTCGTGGGCGTTACATAATTGCTGAACGAATAATAAATTTTCTTCTCTTCTTTTTTGCCGGAAAACCCGTCTGCAGAACCTTGTCCGGGTAATTGAATATCTCGGATTTTTTTGCCTGAATGATCATATTGCTGAACCACATCTAGCGCATCTTTCATATAATGGGCAAAAATATAACCACCGGCAGTTGTCACATTCAGCACGTTTTCGGTTTCCGGAATTACATCTTTCCAGTTTTCAGGTTTTGGATTTTTGACATTGACTTTTACCAATCGGTTATTGGGTGCATTTAAATTGGTAAGAAAGAATAATTCGTCACCGACATTGTCCACAAAATCAGTAGAAGTATCAAAATTGTTCAATATCTGTATAATCGGAGAATTGGGTTTTGTCAAATCCTGAATGTATAATTCGTTTCCTGTTGTTGAAACAGCCGTCGAAATTATAAGAAATCTTTCATCTTCAGTTACGCCGGCTCCTATGTATCTTCGAGGTGTTTTCTCTCCACCGAAAATAAGAAGATCACTTTTTTGAGATGAATTCAATTGATGAAAATACAATTTATGCTTATCGGTCATTTCAGAAAGTTCACTTCCTTTTGGCTTATCATAGCTTGAATAATAAAATCCGTCATTTGCTTTCCAGGAAACACCGCTGAATTTCACATCTCTCAGAGTATCTCCGATTTGTTTTTTGTCCAAAGCGTTCAGCACAATGATTTTCGTCCAGTCGGAACCGCCTTCGGAAATCTGGTAAGCGCAAAGCGAACCGTCTTTGGAAAAACTCACTCCTGCCAAAGAAACAGAACCGTCTTTGGAAAATTTATTGGGATCAAGGAAAGTTTCTTCTTTCCCGCCATCTGTTTGCCTGTAAAGCACGGAATGTTGCTGCAATCCGTCATTTTTATAAAAGTAAGTATATTTTCCTTCTTTAAATGGGGCGGAAATTTTTTCGTAATTCCAGATTTCAGTCAATTGTTTTTTCAAAACATCTCTTAAAGGAATTTGGCCTAAATAATCGAAAGTTACTTTGTTTTGTGACTCCACCCATCTTTTGGTTTCAGAAGAAAGGTCATCTTCCAGCCAGCGGTAGGGGTCGGCTACTTTTTCGCCGAAAAATTCGTCAACCTGATCCACTTTTTTTGTGTCCGGATATTTTCCGTTGAATTCCTGTGCGTTCAGATTCATAAAACCTACAAGTAAAAGCGTGTTAATTATTATTTTTTTCATTGATGGAACTTTAAAAGTTGCCTAAAAGTACCAATTGTTTTCAAATAACCGAAAAGGGATGAAGAAATTAAGGAATAAATTTTAAAATGAAAATTAGCTCATGAAATTTCAAATTATTGAAAGTCAATTATGTGCATTGAAACTCTGTGTCTTTTTATGATGAAATTAACCACTAAGTTCACAAAGGATCACACAAGGAACACAAAGAGTTATGTTACTTTACAGGTTTAAGTTTAACTTTGGGGCATGCTTTGGGAAAAAATCGCGGGACAGGAAAAAATCAAGCAAAAACTGAAAGAATCGGTTGCTGAAGGAAGAATCAGCCATGCGCAGCTGTTTTCAGGGCAGAACGGATGGGGAGCTTTGAACCTTGCCATTGCCTATGCCGGGGAAATTTTAGCGTCCGAAAAAGGAGCCGGTGTTTTACAGAAAGTGGAATCATTCCAGCACCCCGATGTCCATTTTTCTTTTCCGGCTGCTGTTACCGATTCCGTCAAGAAGGACCCGACGAGTAAACAATTCACCAAAGAATGGCGGGAATTTTTATTGGAAAACCCGTATGGAAGTGTTTATGACTGGCTCCAGTTTTTGGGAATTGAAAAAAAGCAGGGAATCATCAACGTTCACGAAGCACAGGAAATCGTGAAGTCTTTGTCGCTGAACAGCTATGAAGGAAGTTATAAGATCATGATCATCTGGATGCCGGAACTGATGAATATTTCTGCCGCCAACAAATTGCTGAAAATTATAGAAGAACCACCACAGAAAACGGTTTTTCTTTTGGTTTCGGAAAGAGAGGACTTGCTCTTACCGACCATAACGTCACGTTGCCAGCTGGTCAAAATCAACCGTTTGACTGATGAGGAAATCGCAGAATATTTAATGAAAAACAAAGGAATCCCGGACAACCAGGCCTACCGTATTTCGCTTTCGTCCAATGGAAATTTACATGATGCTCTGCATACGCTCGATTCTGTCAATTCCGAATTTGAAACTTATTTTGTACAATGGGTGCGGAATGCTTTTATGGCTGCCAAAACGCCATCCGTGTTGAAAAACCTGGTAAGCTGGTCGCATGAAATCAGTAGCTGGTCGCGTGAACAGCAGAAACAGTTTTTGTCTTATTGTACGGAAATATTCAGGCAGGCTTTGCTGAAAAATTATCATGCAGACGGCCTTGTTTACATGAATCTGGGCGTGGATGGATTTAACTGGGATAAATTTACACCGTTCATTCACGGAGCCAATATTGAAGAAATTCTGAACGAGTTAAATGATGCTTCTTATCACATCGAACGAAATGCCAATGCCAAAATCGTACTGCTGGATTTGTCCGTAAAACTTACCCGTTTTTTGCATAAGAAAATCCAATAAAAAAACCTCAGAGAATTTCTCTGAGGCTTCTTTTATATTTTATAAATTTGGTTTACAGTGATTTGAAGTTTAGTTCCATTTTCATCTGCCGGTCCTGAGTACCCATGTCCATACGGATGGTTCCGTCTTTTGTGAAACCTGTTTTGCGGTCGAGCTTGTAATTCCCGTCGAAATTTCCGATTTTGGCTCCGGAAGTATCTGAAATATCGCCGTTTGTTTCAATCAGTACGTCATCTACCGTAATTTTGTCAACTTTCATCTTCATATTCATTGTACTCATTCCTTCCAGCGGCCTTTCGGCAGTCCAGCTGTCGCCTGCGCCAACGGGCTTTTCGGGCAAAGGGAGTGACATTGAACTTAGATCACCCATCTGCTGGTTGTCGCCCATATCCGGCAGGTGAAAATCAGTAATTTTTCCCTGGTCGCTCATTTTCATGGTGATGGGTTTGCCCAGCAGGGCTTTCATTTCATTGTCTATCATCATGTTTATTCCTGTTTGCTCTTTGGCGCTGGAATCATAGTTCATTTCCATTCCGCCGGAATTAGCCTTCATTTTGACGGAATTGTATTTCACTTCATAAGTATAAAGACCCTCCTGCTTGTCGGTTACTTTCATATCTATGTTCATGGCCATGTTCATTTCCATGGATTGACCGCCGGCAGCCGACATATTGAATGTCATGATGGTTTTTTGTGTATCACCCACATTGGGTTTTAAACGGATGAGGACTTTGTCTCCTTCGACGCTTTCGATTGACTGGTTCGTGACTTCCCCGTCGGGCGTTTTGCTACAGCTTAAATTAAACAGAAGCGTAAATAAGCAAATTGCAATGAGTGTTTTTTTCATGTATCTGTTTTTGGTTTTCTTTTGCCAATATACAATAAAGAACGAAAAAGCCCCGAAAATTATTTCAGGGCTTAATCAATCTGAGTACAATGATTAATTAGTCATTAAAATAAAATCCGTTTGGAAGCAAACCAACTTCAAGTGAGGTTTCCAGCGTTCCACTCAAATCATAGATATGTACTTTTCCGGCAGAGATATAATCAACCGCGTCACCGACATAAATTTTTCCATTTTCGACAGCGAATCCATAGACTCCGTAAACGCCCTGACTGCTTGTAGAAAACAATGCGTTTGACGGAAGTGAAGTGAAGTTCAGATTGGCAGTATAAATCTGATTGTCAATTGTATAATATAAATTTCCGTTTTCTTCAACCAATTGTGACGGATGCTGTGTTGCCGGGAAATCAAAAGATGAAATTGTTGTGTCGCTTAAAGTGTTGATTACAAATAACGCTCCTGAAGTTTCATCGCCTGTCCAGCTTGGTTTCCCACCGCATAATACATACAGTTTTCCGCCTTTTTCAAATAAGGAATTGGGAAAATCACCCACGGTAATAGTCTGGCTAACCGAATTATTTGCCGGATTGATTACCGAAACAGTATTGCCGTAATTGTATCCGCCGGAGTGCGCCACATAAATTTTACTGTTTTCCTCTTCCATCCTGTCCGGGCCTTCGGTAACGGGAATGGTGGATTCAACCGAATTTAATGAAAGGTTAATTACCGCGACGAAATCATCATCGGGATTGCTCGGGTCACCCCAATTGGAAACATAACCTTTCCCGTTTTCAATTACCATGTACCTCGGATTTACCAAACCTGTGGAAATCGTTCCGAGGCTTTCGAAAGTATAACGGTTCACGACTTCAATGGTGTTGGAAACATTCAAAATGATGTAAGCTTTATCATCTTCCAAAAGCATGCTTTGGGCGGTATCTCCGAGATTTTCACCATTCACCGACTGGAAAATATTATTCGCCAAAGTTCCGTCATTGCCATAAAAACTTACCGAAGAGTTATTCGAGCCGAAGTTCCCTTCGTTCAAAATGAACATTCCATTGGCGAAATCGCCTGTTTCGTCAATTCCCGGCGCATCGTCGTCATTGCTGCAAGATGTGATGAACAATGAAGCAGTCATAAATAATCCTAAAAAAATCCTGTTTTTCATATATTAAAATTTAAAATTCATGTAAAAATTCCAGTTCGTTCCCGGCATCGGCCTGTTCAGTACGCTTTCATATTCCTCATTCCAAAGATTCAGAACCTGTGCGCCCAGCCTGTAATTATGCTCTTTTCCCAACGTGAATTCCAGCCCCAGATTGGAAACCGTATAAGCATCCAATTCATTTTTATTGGTCGAATCCGTAAAAATTTTGCCGGTATATAAAAACTGGTAGTAAGCTGAAATGCGGTTCCGGGAATAACCCAAAGAAGCCGTCGCTTTGTGGAAAGGCGCATAAATCAGCTGCATTTTTGTTTTTTGATTTTCCGAAATATTATAAGCGTAAGTCCCGTTCAGTTCAAAAAAATGCTTGCCGAAGTTCCTTTTGTAATTCAATACGGATTCCACGCCGTAGATTTTTACGTTATCGGTGTTTTCGGGCGCCGACAAACCACTGCCAACGGGAATCCAGCGGATCATGTCTTTTACGGAATTGTAGTAAGCCGTAACCAGGAATGAAAAATCATCAGAATAGAATTGATTGCCAATTTCCACCTGATAAGAAGTTTCGGGCTTTAAGGTCGGATTTCCCGTTCCGGGCCAGAACAAATCGTTGAAAGTCGGCATCCGGAAATTTTTGGAGGTGTTCAATGTAATCCGGTAAAAATTGGCCAGATCATATTTTACGCCGAAAGAATACAAAAAAGGCGCTTCATAAGCATCTGTGAATTCTTTCCGGAAGCTCGCTTCATAAAGAAGTTTCCGGTTGATCTGATGTTTCATCATGATGCTCGCCGAACATGTTTTTCTGTCAGCCGAATATATATCTGTTTCACCTTCAGAATTAGCAAGATCAATGATGGCATTCAGAAATATATTTTTATTCAGGTTGAACCCCAAATCGTATTTCGCCATTAAGGTCTGCGCTTTTCCGAAGTTGAAATTTTTTGTTTCCAGTGTCGGATAATAACGGTATTCTTCGTTCAGGTGAGCCAGCTTTAATTTCGAAATGAATTTTCCGTAAAACCCGTTCCATTCAGCCAGTGCACGATTGTTGTAATCATGGTATTTTGTTTTGGTGGCATTGGAAGAAATCAGTGAAAAATGCCTTTCTCCGTCATACATATTCCCGTAAAGCTTGATGATATTTGACCGGTTGATCCTGTATCCTGTAGCAATGTTTAAACTGTTGTTGTAAAACTGCCCGTTGATGTTTTTTTCACCGGTTTTAGGGAATTCATAATCATTGTCGGAACCTTTCCTGCCGGCTTTCACATTGAAACTAAAATTACCGGTAGAAAATTGAGAAGCCAGGTTCAATCCGTAAGAATTAAAGCTGCCGTAATTTGCCGATAAATGGTTTTTGTTTTTTCTGTTGAATTTCAATTCGTCATTTAAATGGATGCTTCCGCCGATCGCGCTGCTTCCGTACACCACGCTTCCGCCACCGGGTTTGATAATGATCTGATCGGCAGATTGAGGGTTAACCGTATTGAAATCCGTTTGTCCCAAAAATGCGGAATTGATATTGATACCGTTCCACACAACAGCCGTCTGCTGTGCGGTCGTTCCACGGAATGAGGGCGAAGAAACCATGCCTAATCCGTTTTCCTTAAAATAGATTGTCGAACTGTAATTTAATAAAGACGTGAGCGATGATGAGTTTCTTTCAAGGACGGAATCGGATAAGATTATTTTGGATTGTGTTTCGGAAAATCGCAGGAAATAACTGTCCGAAAGCGTAGCTTCTTCGAGCTGAATGGTATCGTTTTGTGCTGTTAACAGCTTAAATCCAAGCAAAAAGCACAGTAAAATAATTTTATTTTTCATTGTGTCATTTGCCTTTCCTCCGAAAGCAAAAATTTAATTTGTTATAAAATCGGCAGGTCTCCTGGCTTGTTCTGCTTTTTTCCTTCCCGTCCGCCGCAGGCAGACAGTGGATTGTAGAAAAGCAATTGAATGAACTTACAGTTGCGGGGACAGCTCCGGGATTTCACCGGATTCCCTTTTCACCCCGAATTTCTCCGGGACACCGATTTGAATGCAAAGATATAAAATTTCCGAAAAGAAGTCCGGGGTTTTGCAAAACAAAAAAGCTCCGGCCATTACCAAAGCTTATACTGTTGTCGGGATGACTGGATTAGCTTCGCTGATCCAAAGAGGGGAGAAACAAAAGAGAAGCCTACTTCGTGCTTTTTTTCTTTGTGCCGCCTGTCCGAAAACAAGTTTTCTCCCATTCGTCCCCAATAAAAAAATCCATTCAATTGAATGGACTTCTCTTTTGTCGGGATGACTGGATTCGAACCAGCGACCCCCGGCACCCCATGCCGATACGCTACCAGACTGCGCTACATCCCGAATTCGATGGCAAATATAATAAAAAAGTGAATAGTGATTGGTGTGGTTATGTATTTGAGTCTTATTGGAATTCACAATATAACAATGTAAACGATTGATTATTTTATGACTTGCATTATACAATATATAAATAATGTAGGAGGGGCGGGTTTTGGGTACTTTTTCTTCCGCAATGGAAAATCTGAAAAATACTCAAAAGCTAATTTTCTTATCCTTAAAAGAGAAAAAATATACCTTTGGAATCCATAACTAATTACCAATCACTATTCACTAATCACTAAATTTGTGACTAAATCCTGAAAATATGCCTTTGCACAAAATAAATCCTACACAAACACAAGCCTGGAAAAAATTAGAGAACCATTATTCGGAAATAAAAGATGAAACGCTTCGCGAATTGTTCAGGGACGAAAACCGGTTTGATAAATTCCATCTGAAATTCAACGAGATTCTGGTGGATTATTCCAAAAATAGAATGAATGAACAAACGATGAAACTGCTTTTTGAGCTGGCCAATGAATGTGAATTGAAAGACGCAATTGAAAAACAATTCTCAGGTGATTTGATCAACGAAACCGAGCATCGCGCTGTTTTGCATACCGCTTTGCGGAACCGTGACAACCAGCCGGTTTTTGTGGACGGAAAAGATGTGATGCCGGAAGTGAACGCCGTTTTGGAACAAATGAAAAATTTCTCTGAAAAAGTCATTTCCGGTGAATGGAAAGGCTTTACCGGAAAGGAAATTACAGATGTTGTCAACATAGGTATCGGTGGTTCGGATTTAGGGCCGGTGATGGTTACGGAAGCCTTAAAACACTATAAAACGAGATTGAATTTATGCTTCGTTTCCAACGTGGACGGAACGCATATCGCCGAAACTTTAAAAGTATTGAATCCCGAAACGACTTTGTTCATCATTGCTTCCAAGACCTTTACCACACAGGAAACCATGACCAATGCACATTCCGCACGAAACTGGTTTTTGAATTCCGGGGCGACAGAAACTGATGTGGCGAAACATTTTGTGGCACTTTCGACCAATCAATCCGAAGTTGAAAAATTCGGGATTGACGCGGAAAACATGTTCCAATTTTGGGATTGGGTAGGCGGACGATATTCGTTGTGGAGCGCAATTGGTCTGAGCATTTGCCTGGCAACCGGATTTGAAAATTTCGAAGATTTGCTCGAAGGCGCGTTCGCGATGGATATGCACTTTAAAAATTCCGGTTTTGAAGAAAATATCCCGGTGATCCTCGCTCTGCTGGGCATTTGGTACAATAATTTCTTTGGCGCGGAAAGTCTGGCGATTTTGCCCTATGAGCAGTATTTATCAAGGTTTTCGGCTTATTTCCAGCAGGGCGATATGGAAAGCAATGGGAAATATGTGGACAGAAACGGAAAAAAAGTGGACTACCAAACCGGCCCGGTCATTTGGGGCGAACCCGGAACCAATGGCCAGCATGCTTTTTATCAATTGATCCATCAGGGAACAAAAATGATTCCGTGCGATTTCATTGCCGGAGCGAATTCTCTGAATCCGATCAGCGACCACCATGCAAAATTATTGTCGAACTTTTTTGCCCAGACTGAGGCATTGGCGTTTGGAAAAACCGAAGCAGAGGTTGTGGAAGAATTGCAAAAACAAGGAAAAACCGAAAAGGAAATAGAACTTTTGAAACCATATAAAATTTTTGAAGGAAACCGCCCGACAAATTCCATTTTGTACAATGTTTTGACGCCGCACACGTTAGGAAGTTTAATAGCGATGTATGAACACAAGATTTTTGTTCAGGGTGTGGTCTGGAACATTTTCAGCTATGACCAGTGGGGCGTGGAATTAGGTAAACAGCTGGCTAACAAAACTTTACCCGAACTGGAAAACGATGAAAAAATCCGGTCGCACGATGCATCAACAAACGGATTGATCAATGCTTACAAAGAAATGCGGACTCGTGATTAGACTCTTGGTTTTCCTTTTTTCAGGAATCATTTTCGGGCAAAACAACCTTTCGGATTTTTCATTGAACGGGAAAGTCAAAAATGTCCGGTCAGTGACTTTTCTGATTGATAACCAAAATCATACGTCAGTTTCAGGTTTTCTGGACAGCGAAAATTTTGATTCGTTTTTCCTGGAATTCGACCAAAAAGGCGATTTAATTCTTCGCGAAAATTACCTGGATTATCAGGGGAAATTAGGTTTATTTGACCGGACTATTTATCGGTTTAATTTTAATAACCGGATTGAAAAATCGGAAACCGAATTGATCCAGAACGGAGAAGAACCGAGAAAAATTTCACAGCGTAGGAAATTCTATTATATTCAGAATCGGTTAGTAAGAATTGATGAATTTAATTCCGGGAGAACCACAGACCAGTTCTGGGTTACGAATTTGATTTATGATGGCGGAAGGCTGGTGAGAAAAGATTTCTGGATGGAAGATGCGGTTTTTTCACGGACGGAATTCACCAACAGGCTTTATCAGGTCATGTCGGAAAAAACATTTCACAATGATGGGAAAGCAGGGAAATCGGTTGATTATACTTACGGCGAAAATGCTAAATTAATCCTAAAATCCAGTCAGTCAGGCAATGAGAATGACGAAGAAGCGTTTATGTATGAAAATGAAAAATTAAAAAACCATACCGAAAAATCAAACGGAAAATTAATTTTCAGTACGTTTTTTAATGAAAACGGATTGCCGGAAAGAGCTGAAAAATTTAATTACCGGACACAAAAACCTGATTGGTATGAATTTAATTTTGAATATGATTTTCAGAACAATTGGATAAATTGTGTAATTTTAGAAAACCAAAAACCCAGGTTCATCATCAAAAGAAAAATCAGCTATTATTAAAAAATAATTACCGTAAATGGAAACAACAAATATGCAGCCGGAAAACAACGCACCGGTTTCCAAAAGAAAAGAACATATTATCATCGGGATTTTGAGCTTACTGCTTTTAGGAAGCCTGGCGTATAATTTTTATCAGTCGAGCCAAAACAAGGCGGAAACCGAAATATTGAACATTGACCTCAAAGATACCGAAACCGCGAAAGTGCAATTACAGGCAAAGCTGGATTCTCTTTTAAAAGAATTTGAAATGACCAGAGGTGAAATGGAAACGAGAGATTCGCTACTTTCCAAAAGAGATGCCGAAATTTTTGACAAGCAAAGGGAAATTCAGAACATCCTGAATAAAGGTGAAATTTCAGAATCCGAACTTAAACAGGCAAAGCGGATGATCGTGGCGCTGAATGCCGATATCGCAAGGTTCAAACAGGAAATCGTCGTTTTGAAACAAAAGAACGATTCGCTTTTGGTAGCCAATGAAAGCCTGAACCAGGAGAAAAACACCATATCGGAAGAGTTGACCTCCGAAAAAGAAAAGGCGCAGGAAACCGAAAACAACATCCGTTCGACTTTTTCAGTTTCCAATTATAAAATTACCGGCCTTCGTGTGAAAAACAGCGGAAAAGAAGTTGAAACCGACAAAGCGAAAAGAATTGACAAGTTGCGTGTGAGCTTTGACTTGGATCCCAATGAATGGGCAGAAACGGGAGAAAAAGAAATCTTCATTTCCATTTACAAACCGGACGGCACACTGGGCAAATTCAAAGATGCCTCACCGGGCGAACTGGAAACCTGGTCGCTGGGAACCATCAATTATTCAGATAAGCTCCGGTTCAATTACAACAAAGGCGCTGTCAAAAATATCTCGTTTGACTGGGAAGATTATGACTTTCCGAAAGGTAAGTACCGGATTGATTTGTACCAGAACGGTTTCAAAATCGGACAGAAATCGCTGGAGCTTAAATAAATTGAAAAAGGAATAAAGCCGGCTGGTTCCGTCAAAGTGCATGGTTTTTGTGTGAGCAACAAAAAATCCAGATATTATGAACTCAAATGAAAACCAAAGTCAGCCAGCCATAACCCATACCGTTTTTGATCCGCAACTGAAATTGCTGATGTCGATCCGGCATTTTCACAAAGATTTAGACAATTATATTTCGCACGTGGAATCAGCAACCCGCGAGGTGAATTCCGTTTATGAAAAAGGGATTTCTATGCTGGAGCAATCTGCAACGGAAGAAAACAGGAAGCAATGGGAGGAAGTGATGAATGAAATCCGTGTGGATACCAACCAGCTGAACCAGGTTCTTGTGATTGCCCGTGAGCGTACGGAAAACAGGGAAGGATTTGATTTTCCTATCCACTGGAAAGATTTTGAAAACCGGCTGAAGGATCTCAAAAATTCTGCCCAGAGCTTTGAGAATATGGGAGCTCGGTTGTTGGAAGGAGACAACAAAACACGCTGGGAATCTGAAATTTCTGTGTTCGAAAGCCGTATTGAACCCGAAATTTTAAAAAATGCCCGGGCTGCCAGATTGATCTTTGAATTTATGTTTAAATACGATGCAGAAGGATTGGACAGAATCGCAGAAATCGTCAACCGGAATGTTCCTGAAAATACGGCTGAGATGGATTCTAAAGATTTGGAAGCAAGCTATTTAAAAGCGTTGAGAGAATTTCAGCAGGAGTTTAAACCGCAAAATCTTTGGGATGTTTTCCTTGAAATTCTCGCCGGTGGTGTACATCCTTCCCCTTCAGAACGCGTTATGCTGGAAAAATGGACGGACGGCGAACAAAAAACACGCGAAGACATGTAACCGAATATTGATTTCGCGTAATTTTACCCTGACTATGCAGCAACCCGATTCCCAGATATTAAAAGAGCTGGTTACGCAGGAAATGCCTTTCGGAAAATACAAAGGCCGGAAACTCTGTGATTTACCGGCTTATTATCTCGAATGGTTCGCCACGAAAGGGTTTCCCAAAGGAAAGCTCGGAATGCAGCTGGCAACGCTTTACGAAATCAAAACAAACGGACTGGATGAAATACTGGAAGGTTTGAAAAGATTGAAATAAAATGAATTCCATATAAAGCGACAGAAATGTGTTACGGCAAACTTAATGGTAACATGTCACTGGAATACATTCCGTAACATATTGTACCAGTAACAGAAAAGGACCTTAAAAGGAATTTTCCGGGGAAAAAAGGATAAGTGTTTAATTGTCAGTTAATCATCATTTTTACTAAATAAATAGTATATTTGTTTTTAGGAAAAGCCGTTTCTATAGAAGAAATACCGGCCACCCCAATCTAAGAAGAATGCAGATGAAAGCATCGGTCCACTGCTTGATTGCTCTGAATCGTAAAATACGGATTGGTTTCCTTTGCGTGATTTTTCCATATTTTCTTTCAGCACAGTATTCATTTAGCAGGGATGAATTTTTGTCTTTTAATTCAATAGAAAGGACACGTAAATTTCTTGGCCAGATAGAAGAGCCGACTCCGGCAAATATAAGCCAGCTAAATAGTTACCTAAAGCATGTCAGTGATTTTGCAGAGGAAGAAAATGACCTGTACTTACTGGGTTTTGTAAATCTGATACATGAGATAAAGGGGATTTTTTTTGAAAATGATCCGCAAAAACGGTTAATAATCTACCAAAATGCTTTTTCAAGATATAAAAATAACAAAAATAAACTCCTCCCGGGTTATTGCCTGTACCATATTGGCCAGACACGATTTTTGCTGGGAGAGCACGGGCTGGCTTTTGAGGATCTGATGAAGGCCCGGGAGCTATTTAAAGATATCGGATATGAAAATGTGCCTTTTATCGGGAAATTTATCCATGACTATTCAATCGATAATTACACTTTTAAAAACTATGATACTGTAATAAACGAACTGGAGCAATCACTGTCATTGCCTAAATTCAACAATAACCTTGATATACAACGATATAACACGCTCGGGCTGGCTTATTTAAAAAAAGAGAATTATGAACAATCGCTTATCAAGTTTCATCAGACATTAAAGAAAGCCGGGCTGTATAATGATTCCGTATGGATCAGAATCGCGTTCCAGAATTTAGGAGAAGTTTATTTAGATAAGGGCAATTATGATTCGGCATATTTCTATTTGTATCGAAATTATTCTTATAACAAACAGTGGAAAAATGTGGGCGACCTGCTTTATGATGCCTCATCGGCTATGTCAAAGCTATATCTCTATATGGATTCTATCCCCGAAGCCGTGCAATTAATCCGTGAATCTGAAAAATACCTGTCAAAAGAAAAACCTCAACATATAGGTGGGGTGTTATACAACAAAACCTCAGAAAAAAGCTATTATGAAAATATGTATGAGCTGTTCCTGAAAACAGGAAATTACGAAAAAGCATATATCTACAAGGACAGTTTTAATATGGTTAATCAGCTTATTTTGGAAAATTATAATTCCGTTGTTGTTGAAATGTCAAGGGATAAGCTAAATATCCAGGAAAGTAAATCAAAGATAGAGCGGCAGGAAAAAGAAAGGTCAATCATGTTGTTGACGTTTGGGCTTCTGTTTCTTGTCGTTACAATAATCGTTTTAATCTTCTTTGGCATATCTCGCTATGCCCGGTTGAAAAAAGAGCGGATGCTCTGGGAAGCGCTGAGTGAAAAGAAAATTACCGAGCTGGAGAAAGAAAAAGTTGAAATAAAATTAGCCAAAGCCAGGTCAGACATCACAAAATTTATTGAAAACATTAATGAAAAATCGGTTTTGATCGATAAATTCTCAACGGAAATACGATTATTGAAAGAAAAATTTCCGCTGGGCGATTCTGATTTCAACCAGGCGATGAATAATTTAAGGGATTCAAAAATACTTACCAAAGATGACTGGTATGCTTTTCAGGAAAGTTTTGGGAAACTTTACCCCAATTTCTCTCATATAATCAAATGCCATTTTCCTTCCGTCACGCCGGCCGAACTCCGGTATCTCATGCTGCTCAAGCTGAATATCTCCCACAAAGAAATGTCTATGGTGCTTGGAATTGCCCTCAATAGTGTAAACGTTACCTGGAAAAGAGTAAAAAATAAACTCAACAGCGCCGATAATGACACACCCCAGTCTATGTTAAATAAGCTTGAAAAGTATATCTGGGAACAATCCAATGAACAAACCTGAACACCTGCTCAAATTCCTGATTCCTTCATAAGGGTTTGTATTTATAGGCAATAGCCAAGCATATTCTAAACGATAAATAACCGGGTTGCCATATTAGTATTTAATGCGGCGTTAAATTGTCACTTTTTTGTCACTTCATATACCGGGTTAAAAGGCGGGACTGTCTTTATATTTGATTTTTATGCGTTCCGTGCGGGATAATAAAAAGTGTAGAAATATATTCATTTCTGCGACAAAACGAATTAAACTAAATCTATTTAATGATGCTGAAACTTGATATTTTTTTACTGCCGTTATTCTTAATGGTTCCCGGCATAACAAAAGTAGATGCACAATGTTCTGCATACGATCAGGATATCCTGCTGAATCCCGGTACATGGAGCGCTACCGCAAACGGTGGGACCGGCTCTCCTTCTTTAATTATCAATAACAACGTGGTTACTGGTATCAGTTGGAGATCTAATGGCATCAATCAATATGTACAGATAGATTACGGAAGCGACCTTGACCTTGCCGGGCTTGTGTATTATCCGGATACAATAAATCCAAATACCGTTACGGAGTATTTCGTAGAAGTCAGTACCGACAATGTCGATTGGACAACGGTAATATCTTCAGGTACGATGCCTCCTCCTATAGGAAGCAGAGGCATTCCGGTCAATGTTAACTTTTTAGATGTTTACAACGCCCGTTATCTAAGATTTATCGTGGCAAACAGCGGTGAAAGTATCGCCGAGCTACTGCCTGTTGTCTGTAACAGCAGTAATGCTTATCCTGTCATTAACTGCGGGAATGCCTGGATGTTCAATTCGGGAGCCGCAACTGCGACGAGCAAAAAAGGCAGCTCTGCTTTAGACAGTAACTGGGAAGTGGCATATATAACTGATCCCGCAGGTACCCTGCCGGATAATAAATGGACAACATCCAGCCCGTATGATTATTCCAGCACGGCCGCGCTTAGCTTTTATCCGGCAATAGCAGTAAACACTTCTGTTGCCTGGAATACTCCTGTCCCTAATCACTATACCTGGATAGGGGCAACACAGAGCAGGGAAGATGTGCTTTATAACACTTCCGGGGCATATCCCGGAGGCGGTGACCAGAATACCTATTTCTACCGTTACCGTTTCAGTATTGACGATCCGTATTTTGCAGATAACCTCAGAATCAAATTTAATATGTGGGCGGACAATACCGTAGTGCGGGTATTTGTGAACGGAGCGGATCAGAACATCACACCGGGAGGTGAGTACGATATTGCTGAAAAATATATAGAGATGACAGAGGGCTTTCACCTGGGTGTAAATGAAATCATGATACAGTCTTATTCTGAACCAAGCCTTCAGGGTATTCTGATACGGAACATGACCTGGTGCCTGGGAAATGATTTTGGCGATGCGCCGGAAACCTACGCAACTGCCACCGCGCCTTCTCATATCATTGAACTCAATTATGAAAGAACCGTACAGTTGCTGAAAATGGGAGCCGCCAATACAGATGCAGAGAGTTCCGGTACGGCATCCGCCGATGCAAAAGCAGACGATACCACCGGTACGGATGATGAGGGCGGGGTTGTTTCATTTCCATCCATCTCTTCCAATAATGTTGACAGCTACTCCGTGGATGTTACCGCTACGAATAATTCCGGCAGGGACGCTTACATAGTTGGTTGGATAGACTGGAACCAGAACGGAGCTTTTGAAAGTGGTGAAAAAGCGGTTTCTCCGGTAATTGCTACGGGGAGCAATAATGTGGCCAGAACGCTTACCTGGGCCAGCCAGGTGTTTGCCGATGTTACGGATTTCGCTTTTGCCCGTTTTCGGATTTCGTCAGATGATGATTTCAACACCAGCGCTTCTGCTGATTCCTATGCAAAGGATGGTGAAATGGAAGATTACTACTTCCTGATAAAAGGTTGTATAAAACCGGGAACAGCAGGCACACCGGACGGTTTTGCCAAAGTAGGGATTCTTACCAAAGCCGCCTCTACCGTCGCTAACTGGCCTGAAAGTGTCCCTGACGGATACCTTGTGATGGATGCTGCAAGCAAAGGGTTTGTAATTACGCACATGACCACCGCGCAAAGAAACAACCTGACTCCTGTGGACGGAATGTTGATTTACAACACCACCGAAAACTGTGTGCAGCTTTACAGGGGAACTGCTCCGGGTGTGGATAATACAAGAACCGGCTGGAACTGTATAGAGAGGGCATGTAACGAATAAAACAATTGGCTAAAAGCAGAACGTGAAACCTCATGTTTCCAGCCTATTTTAGCCTGAGTATAAAATATATTTTATGAAAGATTTGAAATAAGAAAAATGAAAAAAACAATATATACAGCTGTTATTTTGTATGTATTCTTTGCCGCAAACAAAATGCAGGCACAGGTGGCAATAGGAAAAAACAGCGTGACGAACAGCAGCGTGCTTCTGGAATTCGGCACGGAAGCAAAAGGGATCATACTGCCTTCCGTGGCATCGGCGCCCGGAGCGGCGGGAGGAACCTTTGTTTTCGACACAACCGATAACTCGGTAAAGGTATTGGAAGAAAAGAATGGGGGAGTAAACGGTAACTGGACCAACCTTACTAAAAATGAACAAGAACCGGGTGTTCAACATTCTTTCTCCAATGCCGGAGCCGATGTGGGTGATGGTGTTATCATAGGTTCGGCTACTACCACCAAGCCGGGTGTGCTGGTGCTGGAATCCACAGACAAAGCAATGGTATTGCCGCGGATTGCCGATCCGGATGTGATAATAAAAGGAGCCGTAGCCGGAACAATGGTTTATGATCTGGCTTCAGATACACTTGCCGTTTTTGACGGGCGTAACTGGAGTTATTGGAAGTAATTGACGCGCCCCTGAAGATAAATGCTCATTAAAAAACCACTTTAATCGTCCAACCTATGGGTTATGGAATGTGGGAAGTTCTTAGAGCTTTCCACGTCTGTAACTTTTAAAAAAGGGTATATGGCCTTAGAGTTATAGATTAAAATATTGAAAATAATGGCTATGAAGTTTATCCATGTTAGTTTAGTTAGTTTAGGGGGCGAAAGCCCCCTTTTTGAAAAGGAAAATTTTATGTTTTTTGTACGAAGTCTATAGTTTCTTCGCTTTTTCCCAAAGCTCATCCTGCTCTTTCAGCGAAAGTTCAGAAATATTTTTGCCTTGTTCATTGGCAAGTTGTTCAATTTTCTGGAATCTTGAAATGAACTTTTTATTGGTTCGTTCCAGCGCATCTTCGGGGTTGATTCCGGTAAAACGTGCATAATTAATCAGCGAAAATAAAACATCGCCAAATTCCTGTTCACGTTTATTTTCATCGGCCTCGGATTTGAATTCATTGATTTCTTCCTGAACTTTCGCCCAGGTATCTTCTGAGTTTTCAAATTCAAATCCTACTCCTTTGACTTTTTCCTGAATCCGAAAAGCCTTTACCATAGCGGGAAGCGATTTAGGAACACCTTCCAGTACCGATTTCTTTCCTTCTTTCAGCTTGAGCTTTTCCCAGTTTTGTTTAACTTCTTCTTCATCTGCCACATTGACGTCACCATAAATATGCGGATGACGGTAGATCAGTTTTTCGCAGATTCCGTTCAGGACGTCGGCCACATCAAAATCACCGGTTTCGGAAGCAATTTTGGAATAGAAAATCAGGTGAAGGAACAAGTCGCCCAACTCCTTCCTGATTTCCGGTTTATCATTTTCCAGGATCGCGTCGGAAAGTTCATACATTTCCTCAATCGTCAGATAACGAAGCGATTCCATGGTTTGTTTTTTGTCCCACGGACATTTCTCACGCAGGTCGTCCATGATGTCGAGCAACCGGTTGAAAGCTTTTAACTGTTCTTCGCGTGCGTTCAAATTTTTTAATTCAAAGTTTAATGTTTCAAGTTGCAGAAGACATCCATCTTCCATCCTCCAGCATCCATCAAATTAACCCTCTTTCTTCGCTTTGGTTTTTTTCGCCTTTGGCTTTTCTTCAGCAGCGGTTTCTTCCGCAACCACTTCTTCCGTTTCCGGCTCAGGTGTTACCAAACTTTTTGCCTGAAGGATGTTATACCACTGAAACAATTTTTTCAGATCGGAATCATAAACCCTTGATTCGTCGTATTCCGGTAAAATTGCTTCCATATATTTTCGCAGGCTGGCGCCTGATTCTTTGTGGCTGATGGCCGGTTCGCCATTTTCTTTGTTGTAAATTCGGGTAAAAACCTCTTTCAGCGGAAATTCTTCCGAAACGCCATAAATGGCGACATTTTCCAACAAGCTCACGTTATTCTGAGCTGAAATCGATGTCTTTTTTCCTTTGTCCAAATCCTCTACAATAAATCCGCCTTTTGCCTGGGAAATCAATTTATATAAACCCGGCTTGCCCGAAATCGCGATAATCTTCGTTAAATCCATAATTCTATTTTTAAATTTTGATTTCAGATTTTAGAATTCAAAATTCTGAATTCTTCATTCTGAAATCCTAACTCGGGAACTGCATTTTATAATCTGCTTTCACTTTCCCTTTGCTTATATTTTTTAATTTATTCTGAACTAATTTTTTTTTGAAGGGCGACAGATAATCCGTAAACATAATTCCTTCAATGTGGTCGTATTCATGCTGAATAACGCGGGCACGAATATCGGAAAATTCTTCTTTGTGTTTGTTCCAGTTTTCATCAAAATATTCAATTACGATGGTTTCCGGTCTGGAAACATCTTCACGGATGCCCGGAATGCTCAGGCAACCTTCGTTGAATTTCCATTCCTCACCTTTTTTTTCTATGATTTTCGCGTTGATGAATACTTTTCTGAACGATTTTAATTCTTCGGAAACAGCTTCATAATCTTCATCTTCGGCAAATGGCGTCAGGTCGATTACAAAAAGCCGGATGGGTAAACCGATTTGCGGTGCGGCCAGTCCCACACCGTAAGCATCGGCCATGGTATCGAACATATTTCCGATCAATTGATCCAGATTTTTATAATCCCGGTCAATTTCGGTTGTTTTTTGCCGTAAAACATTGTCGCCATATGCACGAATCGGTAAAATCATTCTCGAAATTTTTTGCAAAGATAAAACTATGTAGAAAGTAAAAAGTAGAAAGTAGAAAGAAATTGTCGTTCGTCAAACTACCAATGACGGGAACTCATAACACAAAACTCACAACTTACTTTCCATATAAGATTGCAAAATGATCGTCGCACTGACTTTGTCGATCAATGCTTTGTCCCGGCGTTTTTTCTTTTTCACACCCGAATCAAAAATCGCCTGCGAAGCCATTTTCGACGTAAAACTTTCGTCCTGCCGGAAAACAGGAATCACCGGATGTTTTTCTTTGAATTTTTGAATGAATTTCCGGATTTCCGTTTCCAGCTGCCCGACTTCGCCGTGCATACGCATCGGCAATCCAACCACTATTTCCTGCACAGTATTTTCAGCTAAATATTTATCCAGAAAATCAAATAATTTGGACGTATCAAACGTATCCAGGGCCGTCGCAATGATTTGCAGTTCGTCGGTAACGGCAATCCCGGTGCGTTTCATTCCGTAGTCGATGGCGATGATTCGTGGCATTTTGCAAATTTAGATTATTTGTGAGGAATTTATAGGGGTGGAATTCTAAAATCTGAAATCGGACTTCTGAAATCTGATATAATAATGTAGTTTTGTATCCGACAGAATTTTCACAATGAATAATTTACAATCTATTATAGAATCCGCCTGGGAAAACCGGGAGCTGTTAAAAAGTGAAGAAGTCCAAAAAGCCGTACGAGAAGTCATAGGACTGTTGGACGAAGGAAAGCTGCGTGTTGCCGAACCCATTTCGACTCCGTTCAATGACCAGTTTACGGTCACTGAGCGGAGTCGAAGTGTCGTAATATGGCAGGTCAACGAATGGGTGAAAAAAGCGGTGGTAATGTATTTCCCGATTCAGCAGATGGAAACCATTGAAGTCGGGATTTTTGAATTCCACGATAAAATTCCGTTAAAACGAAATTATGCCGAAAAAGGCGTCCGGGTGGTTCCTCACGCAATTGCACGTTACGGTTCCTATGTTTCCAAAGGTGTGATTATGATGCCGAGTTATGTGAACATCGGCGCGTATGTGGACGAAGGAACGATGGTCGATACCTGGGCAACGGTGGGCAGCTGTGCGCAAATTGGAAAAAATGTTCACCTGAGCGGCGGCGTTGGAATCGGTGGTGTATTGGAACCTTTACAGGCTGCGCCGGTGATCATTGAAGACAACGCGTTCATCGGGTCGAGATGTATTGTGGTGGAAGGCGTGAAAGTGGGCAGGGAAGCGGTTCTGGGCGCAAATGTAGTCCTGACCGGTTCTACCAAAATCATTGATGTGACAGGCGAAAGCCCAATCGAAATAAAAGGCGAGGTCCCGCCGCGTTCGGTGGTAATTCCGGGCAGTTATACCAAAAAATTCCCGGCAGGCGAATTCCAGGTGCCATGCGCGCTGATCATCGGGAAAAGAAAAGAAAGCACCGACCTGAAGACTTCGCTCAACGACGCTTTGAGAGAACATAATGTTGCCGTATAGCCTATGAACAATTATAAAAATAACCTGATTGTTTTGAGCAAAAGGCTGGGGCTGGTTTTATTGATGTATCAGCTTTGCCGGATTGTTTTTTTCTTTTACAACCGCCATGTTTTTCATTCTGTGGGATTAAGGGAATTTCTGAGTGGGATCCGTTTTGACCTTTCCGCGATATTTTATACAAACGCAATTTTTATTTTATTGCATACGGTTCCGGGGAAATTCAAATATAACGCCGGTTATCAGAAAGTTTTAAAGATATTGTTCTTTGTCGCCAACCTGATTTTCCTGGCATCCAATTTTGTGGATGCCGAATATTTCAATTTCACGTCGAGAAGAAGTACCTTTTCGCTCATAACCGCTTCCGGAATGCAGCAGGATTTGGTCAGGCTGATTCCGGTTTTCTTTAAAGATTACTGGATGCTCTTTTTCGGATTTATATTATTAATGGTTATTTTCTGGAAGCTGATTCCGGAGTTTAAAAAAATTCGTTCAGAGAAAAAGGTCAAAAATCATTATAAAAACCTGATTCCTTATGTGGTTTTTGTTTTATCGGCCGGATTGATTCTTATCGTTGGAAGAGGTGGATTTCAAAGGGTTCCGCTGAAAATTGTCCACGCCATTCAATATACCGGTCATTCTGAAAATACGGCATTGGTTTTAAATACACCGTTTTCGATACTGAAAACCATTTCCAAGAAAGATAACCTGAAAGAAGTGCATTTCTTTCCGGATGCGGAAGTGGCGGATTATTACCAGCCGATTATCAAACTTCAGAATGAAGGCGGGATGAAGAAGAAAAACATTGTACTGATTATTCTTGAGAGCTTTGGCGAAGAAAATATATTTTTGGAATTTGAAGGACGAAAGCTGACGCCCTTTCTGGATTCGCTTACCCGAAACAGCTTGTATTTCAGCAATGCGTACGCCAATGGCCGGAAATCCATTGACGCGGTTCCTTCGACGATTACGTCCATTCCTTGCCTGATGGAAGTTTCTTATATTTCATCGCCTTATTCTTTTAATGATATTGACGGATTTAACAAAATCCTGAAAAATGAAGGTTACCACACCGCGTTTTTTCATGGCGCGTTTAACGGAAGCCAGAATTTTTATCAGTTTTCTTCCATCGCGGGTTTTGATGATTATTACGGGAAGGAGCAGTATGACCGGACGGGTGGAGAAGACGGCGTTTGGGGAATTTTTGACGAAGAATTTTTACAATTTACCAATCGTAAATTTTCCACGCTTAAAGAACCATTTTTTGCGGCTGTATTTACCATTTCCTCACACGTTCCATATACGGTTCCTGAAAAATACAAAGGGAAATTCCCGAAAGGTAACCGTATGATTCATGAATCTGTGGCCTATGCCGATTATGCGCTGAAAAAATTCTTTGAATCCGCCAAAAATCAGGAGTGGTACAAAAATTCGGTTTTTGTAATTACGCCCGACCACACTTCTGGCGACGATAAATCCGATCCGTATTATACCAATGCTGTTGGAAATTACAAAATTCCCCTGATGATTATTGACCCTTCAAAGCCCGAAGTAAAAGTTCAGAATCCAAAGCTCATTGAACAAATTGATATTTTGCCCGAAATTTTAAATTATCTGAATTATTCCGGTGAGATTTTCAGCTTTGGAAATGATCCTCTGAAAAATACGGACAGGATGGTGGCAAATTTCAACGAGGGGCTTTACCATTTCATCATAGATAATTATTATGTTTGTTTTGACGGAAATTCAATTATAAAAGTTTGCGATGTTGGGAAAGACAAATTGCTTGAGCATAATTTAAAGAATTATCCGAAAAACGAATTCGAAAACAAAATAAAGGCTTATATTCAGCAATACAATAACCGTATCATAAAAAACGAAACAAGCTTAAATCCAGTTGAAAAAGGCGCTCATCATACAAAATAAATACATTGGGGATGTTTTGACCTCTTCGGTAATCGCGGAAAATTTAAAGCAGGTTTTCCCCGAAATTGAAGTGCATTTTTTTTGTTACGAACCTGCCATAGCCGTTTTGGAAAATAACCCGTTTGTAGATGAAATCATTTCGTTTAAAGAGAAAAAGCTGAAGAAAATTTCAGTTTTGAATCAGTATGCCAACCAGATCAAACATTCGGATTACGATATTGTTTTGGATCCTTATGCGAAGCTTCAAAGCCGGTTCATTACGCTGAAATCCCGTGCCAAAAGGCGAATCAGTTATGACAAACCTTTCTTTAAACACATTTATACCGATGTGGTTGAGAAAACACATATTCCTTCTGAGGAAACATCCTGCACGGCTATTGATAACCGGGTTTCGCTGGTTACGCCGCTTATGGAAAAACCACAGGATCTGGCACTACATCCAAAAATTCACCTGACCGGAGAAGAAATTAAAGAAGGAAAAGAAATATTGGAAAATGCCCGGTTGGATCTTTCACGAAAAACACTGATGATTGGGATTTTGGGAAGCGGTGAAGACAAATCCTGGCCGATTGATTATATGATCCAACTGATTTCACATATCCAGAAATATTACGATTTCAACATCCTGTTCAATTACATTCCGAGCCAGCAGCCGACGGTTGACAAAATTAAAAACGGGCTTCCGTCGTTAGACAAAATTTACCTGGAAGTGATGGGCAAGAATGTAAGGGAATTTTTGAAAATCCTTTATCATTGCGATGCTCTGATCGGAAACGAAGGCGGCGCTGTCAATATGGCCAAAGCGCTGGATGTCCCGACTTTCAGTATTTATTCGCCGCATAAATTCCCGGCGGACTGGGGTTGTTTTGAAGACGGCCACAAGCACGTGAGCGTTCATTTTCAGGATTTGGACAAACGCACTGTGGACAACGCCTCAATTAAACAATTATTTAGAAAAGCACACAAATACTATAAAAAATTGAACTACACTTATGTACGGGCAGAGGCCGACAAATTCCTGCAGGACAACTTTGGCAAGGTGGATTTGCCGGTAACGTTCGAACAGGAATTGCCGAAAATTTCAGCGTTGCTGATTACTTATAATGAGGAAAGGAACATTCAGAAATTTTTGGATGAAGCATGGTATGCGGATGAAATCATCATTGTGGATTCTGAAAGTACCGACCGCACGGCCGAAATTGCCAAAAAACATCCGAAAGTAACCTTTATCACCCGGAAATTTGACAATTTTACTTCACAGAAAAATTTCGCAATCGACCAAGCCAAAAATGAATGGGTTACTTTCTTTGATGCCGACGAACGGATTTCCAAAGCGCTGATTTTTGAAATGATCGGCCAGATCAAAAGAGAAGAAGCCGATGCTTTTTTTGTTTACCGCCGTTTTTATTTCATGGAGAAATACATCAAGCGTTCCGGCTGGCAGAACGACAAAGCCATCCGTTTGTTCAAGAAGTCCAAAAACCGGTACGGCGAAGGGCGTTTGGTGCATGAACTCATCGACAGCAAAGGAAAGGTAAAATTCCTGAACAACCGCCTGGATCATTATTCCTATTATTCCGTGGAAGAATATGACCGTAAGCTCACGCAATATTCCATTCTGAGAGCCAAAGAATTATTTGCCAAAAATCTGAAACCCAACGCTTTTCATTTTTGGGTAAAACCCTGGTTCCGGTTTGTACACCATTATGTGTTGAGGCTGGGCGTTCTGGATGGCGCGGAAGGTTACATCATTTCAAAACTTCATGCGCACCATGTTTTTAAGCGTTATTTGTTCCTTTCCAAAATGTGGGAAAATGAAAAAGAATCGAAAGTAAAATAATTTATACATTTACCCATGCACATTATGTCAGGCAAATTAAATTCAGAATTAAAAAAGTCCACGATTTTAATCGTGGGAATAATATTGCAGGAATAAATCCAGATGAGATTTTGGCGCGAATTTTTGATAAAAATCGTGACAAAATCTGATTGAGGTAATTGAATATATTTACAGTTTAAAAGAATCAAAGCATACATGAAACGCCCTTTTTTATAACTTTTTTATCCAGGGAAATGATGAAGGGCGTTCCCTGTCTGCCCAACAGGCAGGCATTTGGCAGATGAAAAAACAAATAATAAACAGATGAAAGCATACGTATTTCCCGGACAGGGCGCGCAGTTTACCGGAATGGGTAAAAACTTATATGACAATTCAGGTCCGGCAAAAGAATTATTCCGGAAAGCCGATGAACAATTAGGATTTGAAATTTCAAAAATCATGTTTGAAGGAACGGCCGACGAACTGAGGCAAACCAAAGTAACCCAGCCGGCGGTCTTTCTGCATTCAGTGATTTTATCCAAGACATTGGAAAATTTCAAACCCGATATGGTTGCCGGCCATTCCCTGGGTGAAATTTCCGCTTTGGTCGCCAACGGAACGCTGGATTTTGAATCCGGATTAAATCTGGTGTACAAACGCGCGATGGCCATGCAGAAAGCCTGTGAGATGAATCCTTCCACGATGGCCGCAATTTTGGGACTGGATGATGAAACCGTTGAAAGAATTTGTGCGGAAATTGATGGGATCGTGGTTCCGGCAAACTATAATTGTCCCGGGCAATTGGTTATTTCAGGTGAAGTCCCTGCGGTGGAAAAAGCATGTGAAAAACTGAAAGAAGCGGGTGCCAAACGCGCTTTGCTTTTGCCGGTGGGCGGCGCTTTCCATTCGCCGCTGATGAAACCCGCAGAAGACGAACTGGCAGAAGCCATCTGCCAGACCGAATTTAAAAATCCGGTTTGCCCGGTTTATCAGAATGTGACGACAACGGCCGTGACCGATCCGGAAGAAATCAAAAAGAACCTGATCGCGCAGCTGACGGCTCCGGTGAAATGGACGCAATCCGTTCAGAATATGGTCAAAGACGGTGCGACGGAATTTATAGAAGTCGGCCCCGGAAATACCTTGCAGGGATTGATCCGTAAAATTGATGCGAATGCCGTGACGAGTTCGGCTTCGGCGACTCTGTAAAGAAAACTCTTGTCAAGGTGTCATCCTGAGCCTGTCGAAGGACAACCCTGACAAGATTGTAATCAAAAATAAAGTCAGCTGACTATGCCCTTCGACAAGCTCAGGGTGACTTGGCATATGGATATTAAATCTGAAACTTGGAAATTGAAACTTATGCTTCGACTTCGCTCAGCAACCAAATTTATAAATCAAAGATTCCGTGCCAGCGGAAAATTATTGATTTCGGGAGAATACGCGGTTCTCGACGGAGCGTTTGCTTTTGCCATTCCCACAAAATTAGGTCAAACGCTGGAAGTTATTTATTCCGAGAAAACTGAAAACCCGGTTCTGGTTTGGGAAGCTTTTTTGCACGACGGTTCTTTGTGGTTCTCGGCTGAATTTGAATTGAAACCATTGTCACTTCTGAAAAGCTCTGACGCGAAGTTTGCTTCGAAATTACTGGAAATTTTTAAAGCCGTTCAGCAACTGAATCCTGGTTTTTTCCAAGAGCAAACACAAAATATCCATTGCAGAACCCAATTGGAATTCCCACAAAATTGGGGGCTGGGTAGCAGCTCGACTTTGATTTATTTGTTAGCGAAATTTACAGATGTTGATGAATTCGAATTAAATAATTTAACATTTAAAACAAGCGGATACGACATTGCCTGCGCGGGGGTTGATTATCCGATTTTGTATCAGATTTCGGACGGAGAAAGAAAAATGGCACCGGTTAAATTTTATCCGGATTTTATGGGCAAATTGTATTTTGTTTACCTCAACCAAAAACAAGATACGCAGCTGAGCGTTTCAAAACAATATAAATCCAAACCTAAAAGTGAAAAGCTCGTCGAAGAAATTTCATCGCTTACCGGGAAAATTGTAGAGGTTAAAACATTGGAAGAATTTGAATACTGTATCAACCTTCACGAAGAATTATTATCGGCACATATAGAAATTCCCAAAGTCAAAGATTTGTATTTTCCGGATTATGAGGGAAGCGTGAAAAGCCTGGGCGCATGGGGCGGAGATTACGTTTTGGTAACCGCGCGGGATGATTTTCAAACCTATTTTAAATCAAAAGGTTACGATACGATTTACTCATTTGAAAAATTGTTAAAAGTGTAATACTTCTGTTTTATCTGATTCTTTCTTACATGTATAATTCGTTCAAACCGGCATTTTTCAATTGTTCGGTCAACCGGGCTTTCATGAAAATTATGTAAATTCGTTTAGAAAATTGGGAGGAAATGAATTGGGTAGATAAGCTGATTTTCCCTAAAATGGAAAAATCAAAACTGAACCGGCGGAAGGAAAAGATATTTGAGATCATTTTTGAAGCTGACACTTTTTACGGTAAGTTATTCGACATAATTTTACTCATTACCATTTTAATCAGTGTGGCGCTGGTAATGCTGGAATCCGTTCCGTCCATAAATGCAAAACATCATCATATCCTGATCGTTCTCGAATGGATTGTTACCGGGCTTTTTACGATTGAATATGCGTTCCGGATGTATTGTGTAAGGAAACCCTGGCGTTATTTTTTCAGTTTTTATGGCGTCATAGATTTGCTGAGCATTCTTCCTACTTATCTGGGAATTATTTATCCGTCAACGAAATATTTGTCGAATATCCGGGTTCTGCGTTTGTTCAGGATTTTCAGAATTTTTGGTTTGACACAATTTCTTCGCGGCGGAAATGTCCTGTTAATCGCTTTGCGGAACAGTCGTGCCAAAATAATCGTTTTTCTTTCATTCATCACCCTGACCGTTGTGGTGATTGGTTCCATAATGTTTGTCCTGGAAGGCCAGCATCCGGAATCAGGTTTTACCAGCATTCCCACCAGTATTTACTGGGCGGTGGTTACTTTGACTACTGTCGGATACGGAGATATTGCGCCGGTAACGGGATTGGGTAAATTCCTGGCTTCGGTGGTGATGATCCTCGGTTATGGCGTGATTGCGGTTCCGACCGGGATTGTTTCGGCCGAAATGGCGAAAACCAAAAAAGACATTCCTAAAAATACACAGGTTTGCCAGCACTGCCACGACAGCAACCATGCGGACGGAGCGAAATATTGTAAAACCTGCGGATACGAACTGAATAAAAAAGAACAAAAATAAAAACCCCGCGATTGCGAGGTTTCTTTATATCTGAAATATTTTTGCCTGAACTAATTTCCGTCCTGCTGAGGTGCGGCAGGTGTTTGGTCTTGCGCCGGCTGGCCGGAATTATCTGTTTGCTGCGGTAATTCAACCGGAACACTGTCAACTTTTGTTTTGGAAGTGTAAGGATTATCGACCAAAACATTGGCTGTAATAATCAAAATGACAATGATGGCAGCCAAAGTCCAGGTTGCTTTGTCCAGGAATTCGTTGGTTCTTTGTACGCCGAACATTTGTCCGCCGCCCGCACCGCCGAAAGTGGAAGACAATCCTCCTCCTTTCGGGTTTTGGGATAGAATGACCAAAGTGATGATGACACAAACCGCAATGATGACTATCATTAAAAATATAAACGTCTGCATTTTCCTTTTCTTGAAATTAGTCTGCAAAGAAACTAAAAATTTAGAGAAAATTCAAAATTTAAATCACTAACGTTTAATTATTTTGTATGATTCACCGTTTTCAAATCGTAAAATATAGGTTCCGGCCGGTAAGTTGTCGATGTTTATTTGAGTTAATTCTCCGTTGATGGATTTTTCCATTAGCAGTTTACCCGAAAAGTCAAATACTTTACAATTTCCCCTATATCCGGTTTTGATATAAATTGTTTTGAATGCAGGATTAGGATAAATAACAGCGGTATTTTTCGTAGCATCTTTTGTACTTAAAATATCTTCCAGATAATAGTAAATGCCGGGTGGGACATTCCATTGATTATTGGGAGAAATAATCCAGAAAGGCAAATCATTCAGATGAATCGCGGGGCCGATGGGATTGGGATTTACAGATGTACTGCTTACCGGGTGGCCGAGACCTGTCCAGGAAGTTCCGTTGTCCGATGATTTATAAAATTCATCTAAGTAATAATTAATAAGCAATTCACCGGAACTTGTCCTTGTAAAGCTAAGTATCGGGATATGGCTGGCAGGTGAAATGGGAAGATTTATTTCAGTTGGCGGGCCGGAAAGCATATTGATTTCAAAGACACTGTAATCTGTTACGATGTAGTCTTGTGTTCCGAATGACAGCAATTTTCCTTCTATCGTAAATCCATCGCTGAAAGTATTATTTTCAAACAGCAAATCCCAGGTTTCCCCATCGTCAACCGAACCGTATAAATGAAAACGGAAACCATTGGAAGCGTCAAAAAGCAAAAGGAACAATTCTCCATTCCCATTTTGCAAAAAATCAATGATTGAGGCGCTGTTGAATACCGGACTGCCATCAAAGATTTCTTGCCATGACTGTCCTTCATTTGTTGATTTGTAAAGTTTGTCTCCGAAATAACTGGTTACAAAAAGATTATTATTCGTTCCGGTTTTGGCAATTCCGATGTTTGTTATACCGGCAGGATTGTTCAATTCCGAATAAGTGGCACCGTTGTCATTGGATTTGTATATCTTATTAAAAGTAGTGCTAAGTATCTCATTCTCATTACTTATTGAAAAATTTCGGATTCCACTTGCTGTCCCTTCCGGGTCTAAATCAGCATAATTCCAGCTTTCCGCAGGTGACGTGGCGCTCGAAATACGGTTTGAAAAAAAATTGATGTAAGTAAACAGCTTATTGTCGGAATCAATAGTTATTGCATTCGTTTCTCCCGTCAGGCCGCTGTTTTGGGTTTCCCACTGGTTTCCATTTAACTTTTGTGCGGCTTCGTTTACGGTAAAGAGATAGAGCCCGTTATGACTATCATTTATAATTTCAACAGAATTGGGCGCCGGGTTATTTAAATTCTGATTTTGCCATGAGATAGCGGAAACCGGTGTTTTAAATACTGCCGAATTATTTCCTACCCACAAACTGGCCGATTGATTGTCATAGAACAAAGTAGTATAGGTTTCATTATTGTCCGGCAGTTCAAGCGTGTTCCAGTTCATATAATCTTCCGAGCTGATGAGCGTAATTTCATTGCTCGACAGGTCTTTTCTCAATGCATAAACTTTTCCATTGCTGTCTTCTGTAAATTTAAAAACATTGCCGGATGATAGATTAGTTTGCACAAAGGAATTCGCATTATTTTCAGATATCCAGATGCCGTTATTTATCGTGCCGATTAAAAGTTTCTGATTGGCGGTATAGTACATAGATTGCGCAGAAGAATTTGGACTCCCAGAAGGATCTATCGTCTTAAATTCACCTGACGTTCCCTGATTGGTAAACCTGGTTATCTGGGAAGAAAGGGAAATAAGTCCGGCAAAAAATAAATTTGGATTTTCCGTCCCGGTAAAGCATAAATATCCTTCGTGGTGGCCGCTTACAGGGTTGGTCGTCAGGTAGGTATTTCCCCAGGTAGCGCCATAATTTGAAGTATAGTAAATTCCTAAATAACCTGTCGCAACATACAACCGGTTTGAATTTTTATCTACCAGAATGCTGTGCCCGTTGGATAACAAAGGTTGATTCATCATTGTCCATTCTCCGTTCAGGGGTTTGTAATAATAATTAAAATCAGTTGTCAGCATAAATAGAGTGCCATCATTACTCGAATCAATGTCTTTTGGAACTACATTCAGAGGAAAGTCTTTGTATAGGAACCATTGCTGGGAATGCACGAAGACGGGTTGCAGAACCAATACGATAATAAAGAAGTAGATTTTTTTCATACGCTTAATTTTCATTAGTAAAATTAAGCAAAATATCAATAAAAAACTTATTTTGAATCTTTTAGGCGTTCTATTTCCCTGATCTTATCTGAAAATAAATCGCTCTTTTCGGGGTATTTCAGGCTGAGGATCTTGTAGGCGCGGATAGCTTTGTCGTATTTTTTCTGCTCGGTATAAATCTGCGCGAGCGTTTCGGTCATCAGGTCGGAATATTCAGATGAATTATCTGATTTAATCATCGGAGCCGTCGTTTCCTGAGCTTTGTTTACCGGCGAAATTTTGGGTGATTTTTCAATGAATTCATCAATCAACTGAAATTTGATATCCTTTTCGCTTGGCATTTTTTCTTTGGATTCCGGTTGGGTTTTGGACAACGAAAGCCATTCGGAAAAAGTGAATTCGGAATGGGCAACATCAGGCTTTTCACCCGGAGTAGCTTCAGTTTCAATTTCCCCCGGAACAATCTTTTCTTTAACAGGAATTTCAGTTTCAGCCGGACCTGCAACAGTGTTTTCCTGTATGATTTCTTCGACCCGGACTTCTTCTGTTGGCTCCTGTTTTTCTTTTTGCAGATAATGGTAAAGCGCCACGCGGCTCGGGCTGTAAATGCTTGTTTTCTTTAATTCTTCCTGATAAGACGAATGGTCAAATTCCTTCAATCCGAACAACAGAAGCGTACGAAGCGTAGAAAAATACGGATATTTTTCAATTTCGTCCTGCAACAAAGCCACATCGGAAAGCCGGACTTCAAATGGATGATTGATCAGATGTTGGATTCTGGGATTCACGTTTTGAGTTATGCGTTAAGCGTTTTGCGAAAATAGTTAAAAAGAAATTCATTTTCAAATTAAACTCCCCTCCTTTGGAGGGGCTGGGGGAGGCCTCTACCAATCCATCGCGATTTCATTAAAAATCTGCGTGGTCAATTGTTCTAGGATGCTGTCAAGCAAAGCGTCCTCTGCCTGTTGCAAAGTCTGGTTCGCTTCGAAATCCTCGTAAGCCGAAAATGATTTATCGAAACTTTTGGATTCGTCTTTATTGTTCTGATAACGAACCCTGACCGTAACGGTGAGGCGGTTTTTCCCGGCGATTTCATTGGCCTGAATTGCCACGGAAGTCTGCTGGTAACCGGTAATTTCCCCGTCGATCAGCAAATCGGCGTTGTCGTCATTGGTCAGCGACAATTTGGTTCTGTTGTTAAAAATATCCTGTAATTCATTGGTAAACAACTGGCTCAGGTTCGGGTTCTGATAAGGCGCATAATTAGGGAAAGTAGAAATCCTGATTGTTTCCCAACTCGGGTCAATAGATGAGCCGGAAAGCGTATAACAGCCGTCCAGAACCAGAAAACCTAATAAAACGGCAATAAATTTTAAACTTTTATGAATCATTTTCAAATCTTCAAATTACCAAATTCTCAAATTGACTTACTCCAAATCATATTGTTTGATCTTCCTGTAAAGCGTCCGTTCCGAAATCCCCAATTCATCAGCTGCTGCACGGCGTTTTCCCTTGTATTTTTCCAGCGCTTTTTTGATCATTTCTTTTTCCTTGTCCTGTAAGGATAAGGATTCAATGGACTCGCTGACTTCCTCATAGTCAGATTCATCAAAATCATAATCCTGAATGATGGATGTTTGTAAATCTTCCTTCGGATAAATTTTCAACTGCGAAAAATCCGGTTCGGAAGTATTATTTTCACGGATTACCCTTTGCAAAACGTCTTGGTTTCCTGATGAAATATTTTCTTTATTATTAATCAAATCCAGCGTAAGCGAACGCAAATCGTTCAGATCCTGTTTCATTTCCAATAAGAATTTGAACAGGATTTCACGTTCCAGATGATCGGCTCCGCCCGGTTTTTCATTAGAATGAATCACAGCCGGCAATGTATTGATGTTGGGAAGGTAAGACCGGATTTTTTCAAGTGAAATGGTTCGGTCTTTTTCCACAACCGAAATTTCTTCGGCAAAATTCCGCAACTGGCGGATGTTTCCCGGCCAGGGATAATTCACGATGTATTGCGCAGCTTCGGGGGTAAGTTCCAGAGGCGGCATCCGGTATTTGGCGGCGAAATCGGCGGCAAATTTCCGGAACAATAACGGAACGTCATTTTTACGGTCGCGGAGTGCGGGCATATCGATCTGAACCGTATTCAACCGGTAATACAAATCTTCCCGGAATTTTCCTTTTTCAATTGCCTGAGCCATATTGACATTGGTCGCGGCAACCACACGCACATCGGTTTTCTGGATCTCGGACGAGCCGACTTTCATAAATTCACCGCTTTCCAGCACACGAAGCAAACGTACCTGAGTCGGAAATGGTAATTCCCCGACTTCATCCAGGAAAATCGTTCCTTTGTCAGCGACTTCAAAATAACCTTTTCGAGTGGTTGTGGCGCCGGTAAAAGCACCTTTCTCATGTCCGAAAAGTTCGGAATCGATAGTTCCTTCCGGAATCGCACCACAGTTGACGGCGATGTAATTATTATGCTTGCGTGCGGATTGCGAATGAATGATTTTCGGAATGAATTCCTTTCCCACACCGCTTTCACCACTGACCAAAACCGATATATCAGTCGGTGCGACCTGGATCGCTTTTTCCAAAGCGCGGTTCAGCCCCAGGTCGTTTCCTATGATTGAAAATCTTTGTTTTATCGTTTGTAAGTTGTCCATTCTAAATTTTTGTTTCAAGTTCTGATGCTTGGTTGCTGAGCGAAGTCGAAGCACAGGTTTCAAGTTGCTTTCAATATAATTTTATTACAAAATTTCCTTTTGCATCATTGGGATATGTTTTGTCTTCACCTATAAATTCATTTTCGTCCAGCATGGTAAAGAATAATTCCAACCTTTCGGCATAGCTCAACGCCAGAAATTCCTTTTCCCTGCGTTTGTTGTTTTCTTCTTTGGTGGCGAAAATGAGGTTCATATTTTTTGTTTCAAGTTCCATGTCCATTAAACCTGAAACTCCTTAACTATTTCCCCCAACAAAGTAGCCGTAGTACAGTCATAAGCTTTTACCATCACAAAATCCCCAACTTTTGTTCCTTCTGTTTTCGGGAAAACCATCACGGCGTTTTGGGAAATTCTTCCGTACCAGAAATTTTCATCACGTTTACTGTTTCCTTCAATAAGAACTTCGTGAACTTTGCCTACATAATTATTCATCCTTTCTTTGGAATGAATTTGTTGTAATTCAATGATTTCTGTCAGTCTTCTTTTTTTGATTTCTTCGGGAACATCGTCTTCCAGCTTTTTGTGAGCCGGCGTTCCGGGACGTTCCGAATAGGCAAACATATAACCGAAATCGTATTTCACATATTCCATCAGGCTTAAAGTATCCTGGTGTTCTTCCTCCGTTTCGCCACAGAATCCGGCAATCATATCGTGTGAAAGTGCGAGTTCGGGAACGATTTCACGGATTTTATCGATTAATTCGAAATATTCTTCTCTCGTATGCTGACGGTTCATTCGCTCCAAAACGGTTGTGCTTCCCGACTGAACCGGTAAATGAATGTATTTGCAGATGTTTTTGTATTTGGCGATGGTTCGTAAAACATCTTCATGCATATCTTGCGGATTGGAAGTTGAGAAGCGAATCCGCATACCCGGAACGGCTTCGGCCACCATACTTAAAAGCTGCGCGAAATCAACCGCGGTCGCTTTCTGTATATCGGTTGCATTTTTGAAATCCTTTTTCAGTCCGCCGCCGTACCACAAATAAGAATCCACATTTTGTCCTAATAGCGTTACTTCCTTGTAGCCGTCGTTCCAAAGGTTTTTGCATTCTTCCGCGATTGAGAATGGGTCACGGCTTCGCTCGCGCCCGCGGGTAAACGGAACCACGCAGAACGTACACATATTGTCGCATCCGCGGGTAATGGTCACAAAGGCGGTCACACCATTTCCACCCAGACGCACCGGGCTTAAATCGGCATAGGTTTCGTCTTTGGAAAGAATCACGTTGATGGCCTGACGTCCGTCGTCCACATCTTCCAGAAGATTGGGCAAATCACGATAAGCATCGGGCCCGACAACCAAATCGACGATTTTTTCCTCTTCCAGGAATTTTGATTTCAGGCGTTCCGCCATACAGCCCAGCACCCCAACTTTCATTGCCGGTTTGTTTTTTTTCAAGGCGTTGAACTCGGTTAAACGTTTGCGAACGGTTTGTTCAGCTTTATCACGAATGGAGCAGGTGTTAACCAGGATCAGGTCGGCTTCTTCCATTTTCAAGGTTGTGTTGTATCCGTTGTCAGAAAGGATGGAAGCCACGATTTCCGAATCGGAAAAATTCATCTGACAGCCGTAACTTTCCAGAAAAAGCTTTTTGGAATTGGATTTTCTTCCTTCTAAAACCATTGATTCACCCTGGCGGCTTTCATTTATTTCTTTTACTTCTGAATGCATTTTTTAGAAATCAAATAGTTGGCAAAGGTACGAATTTCACTGACAATATGGCAGTTTATTTCCACTTTGCAAATTTTTAACTTTTGATTACTTTTGAGGATAAATTGTAAACTATGAACTCAGAAATTGAAAACATTCAAAATAAAGATTATACACTTAGCTATAGCCGTGTGTTCAATGAATCCTGGAATTTATTTACAAAATTAATCGGAGCAGGAGCTTTGGTAGTTGTCATTTTCTGCTTATTCTCTTTTGTCGTCAGTTTTTTGCTGGAAAGCATTACCGGAGTCAGGAGTGTGACCAATGAATTTATTATGGATATTCAGGGCATCCAAGATACCAATGTAATGTTTTACAAATTTCGGGATTTTTATACAAACAACCTGAACGCACTTCTGGTTACCCGTTTAGGAACAGAATTCATTATGTTGCTTGCCTTTCCTTTGGCGGGAGGATTTATGTTGGTTTGCCGCGAAATGGATAAAAACGGCGCTTTTAATATGGGAACTTTATTTGAAGGATTTAAACCACAATATTGGGGAAGGCTGATGGTCCTTGCTATCATTTATTTTATCGTATCAAAAATTGCGACGGCATTATTTATTTTACCAGGAATTTACATCTGGGTTGCGGCTGTAATTGCTTGTCCGATTGTGATGTTTACTGGCGCGAGCGGACTACAGGCATTTACAAGCAGTATAAAATTGGTCAATAAAAACTGGTTTACCGTTTTCCAGATTCTTTTTGTTGCCTCATTGATCGGCGTGGCAGGTTATCTGCTTTGTGGAATCGGAAGAATCGTTACCTATCCGTTGGTCTTGGTAACAGTTTATATGCTCTATAAGCATATTGTTGGATTTCAGGAAGACGAAATTTCCAAAATCGGTGAAGAATAGCCGTTTTTGGAAGAAAGGGTTAAAATATCTTATCAGCTTTTAGGGTCGCTTCCCTGATGCGCGATTTGATTTTTGAAAAGGGCAGTGGTTTCAGGAGTTTCGGCGGGTCAATCGTTTCATCAATATCGTCAAAATAATTAATGGCTTTGAGCGCTACCATCGGGCTGATGTAATCGTATTTCTGCGAGAATAAATCAACCATTGTATTAACGCTGAAATGTTCCAGCAAAAAATAAATATCAATAAAATCTTTCAGGCGTTTGCCGGTTTGTGCGATGGCGTGAATTTTCATTGCGGCAATGTCTTCCTTGCTCAACATTCGTATGCCTTCTTCTTCTACAAAGGGTTTAAGGTAAGGATAATCATGGCGGATAAAATCGGTTTTGATATTATTTATTGTAGATAAAATGGTGTTGTTTTTAAACAAAACAGCGTCAAACTCAAATTCTGCCAATGCTGATTTTAGTTCATCGGCCGAAAATTCATTTTGGGTAAACAGGTCAATATCAATGGAATTCCGGTGTCCCAACTGTAATGCCAAAGCGGTTCCGCCTACCAGATAAAAATTCTTCAGGAAGTCAATTTTCTGCAATTCCTGAATGAGCGTAAAGGTTTTTGGCGAAATAATAAAAGGATTTTTATGTAACATCTAACAAATCTGAATTTAAGAAAAAACGCGAAAATTCTTTGTCCTGTTTATCTAATTGCGCGCTCCAGTCAATGGTTTCTAAAATCTGTTCTCTCGAATAGATTTTTACCATTTCACGCCATTCTTCCAGATTACCCCGTTGCAGAACTCTTTCAATCACAATTTTGTAGGATTTTTGATAATTGAACGTATCCAAATCGTATTCCCACAACAGGCGCGAATTGATGATATCCGGTTTTTTGGACTGTGAAGTTTCCATTTGACGAAGATACGGATTTCTTGTTAAAAGGCTTTGAGAATTGTTGGTTTTACATTAGCGAAACGTATCAAAAATTTAATCCGTTGTGCTGTTTTCTGAAAATCACAAAAATCTTTCAACAAAAAATTTTATGTAGTTTTGCGAAAAATTGACAAATGCCCAAAAATCTCGTTATAGTCGAATCACCGGCGAAAGCCAAGACCATTCAGAAGTACCTCGGAGACGATTTTATGGTAGAATCCAGCTATGGACATATCGTGGATTTGCCCAAAAAAGGAATGGGAATCGAAATCGACAATAATTTCAAACCCGTTTATGAGGTTTCGGCCGATAAAAAAGAAGTGGTTAAGAAATTAAAGGAACTAACCAAAAAGGCGGAAACCGTTTGGCTGGCTTCCGATGAAGACCGTGAGGGGGAAGCGATTTCTTGGCATTTATACAACGTGCTGGATTTAAAAAAGAAAGATACGCACCGGATCGTTTTCAATGAAATCACTAAAAGGGCAATCCAGAAAGCAGTCGAAACCCCACGGAAAATTGACGAGAATTTAGTTGACGCGCAACAGGCAAGACGTGTCTTAGACAGGTTGGTGGGATTTGAAGTTTCGCCGATTTTGTGGAAAAAAATTAAACCGGGGCTTTCGGCAGGGCGTGTTCAGTCGGTTGCGGTAAGGTTAATTGTGGAACGCGAAAAGGAAATCCAGAATTTCAAACCGGTTTCGTCCTTTAAGTTTACGGCTCAGTTTTTAACCAAAGAAAACAAGGGTTTAAAAGCGGTTCTGACCAGGGAATTCAAAACTTACGACGAAGCGAAATCCTTTATAGAATCTTGCTCAGATGCGGAATTCAAAGTAGAAGATTTGCAGAAAAAACCGGCCAAACGTTCGCCTTCCGCACCTTTTACGACTTCGACTTTACAACAGGAAGCATCGCTGAAACTCGGATTTCCGGTTTCCAGAACCATGCGTGTCGCGCAGCAGTTGTATGAATCCGGATTGATTACTTATATGAGAACCGACAGCGTAAATCTTTCGCAAGAAGCGATTCAGGCAGCGGAGTCGGCCATCAAATCGGAATTCGGAGCAAAATACAGTTCGCCAAAAAATTATACCAATAAAAATAAATCGGCGCAGGAAGCGCACGAAGCCATTCGTCCGACCAGTTTTGAAGTAAAATCTGCCGGCGGGGACGACGGACAACGAAGATTATATGAATTGATATGGAAAAGGGCGATTGCCAGCCAGATGGCCAGTGCCGATCTGGAACGAACCATTATTGATATTGACAATTCAAAGAATAAAGAAATATTCCAGGCAAAAGGTGAAATCATTGTCTTTGACGGATTTTTGAAAATCTATCAGGATTCCTTTACGGACGAAGACGAGGAAGACGATACTTCGACAAGCTCAGCACCCATTCTGCCAGATGTATCAAAAGGCGAAAAACTAAATGCCGAAGAAATATTCGGAACCCAGAAATTTACCAAATCACCGCCAAGATATACCGAAGCTTCGCTTGTGAAAAAACTGGAAGAATTAGGAATCGGGCGGCCATCTACTTATGCGCCGACAATTTCTACGATTCAAAACCGTGAATATGTGATTGTAGGCAGTTTGGATGGAGAAAAAAGAAAATTGCAGACACTGAAATTAAAATCAGGAAAAGTTACTGAAAAAGTTGAAACCGAAACTTTTGGCGCTGACCGTAGAAAATTAATCCCGACCGATATAGGAATTGTGGTCAACGATTTTTTGGTGGATTATTTCAAAACTATTCTTGATTACGATTTCACGGCTAAAGTAGAAGAAAGCTTTGATGATATTGCCGAAGGAAAAGAGAAGTGGACGGAAATGATTGACGGATTTTACGGAAAATTCCATTCCAACGTTGAAAAGGTGGAAGAAACAGCCGAACGTGCGACCGGCGAGCGGGAATTGGGGAAAGACCCGAAATCCGGGAAACCTGTTTTTGCCAAAATCGGGCGATTCGGGCCTATGATCCAGATCGGAGAAGTGGACGATGAGGAGAAACCGAAGTTTGCGAGTTTGCTCAATACACAGTCCATCCATAATATTACGTTGGAAGAAGCTATGACGTTGTTTGATTTACCTAAAAAATTAGGAGAATATAAAAATGAAACCGTTGAAGCCAACGTTGGGCGATTCGGGCCTTATGTGAAATTTAAGGATATGTTCGTATCCGTTCCGAAAGAGGAAGATATCATGGAAATTTCGCTGGGAAGAGCCGTAGAATTAATCGAACAAAAATTAAAAGCCGATGCGCCGATTGCAACTTACAAGGGACATGAGGTTTCAAAAGGAAAAGGACGATTCGGGCCGTTTATCAAATGGAATGATTTGTTCATCAATGTGAGTAAAAAGTATGATTTTGATAACCTTTCCCAGTCTGATGTAGAAGAATTAATTGAGGACAAACTAAAGAAAGAAGCCGAAAAAATTGTGCAGAACTGGGAACCGGAGGGTATCCGGATTGAAAAAGCGCGCTGGGGCAGGCATACAATTATAAAAGGAAAAACCAAAATTGAACTGGCCAAAGAAGTGGATGTAAAGAAGCTGACACTTGACCAGGTGAAAAAAATAATTGACGAGAAAAAACCTGCGAAGAAAAAATAATGCTGAACGAATTTTTAACGCCCGTGAATGAAGAATTAAGGGAATTTGCTTCCGGGCTCGATATTTTTTCCATTGGAAACAACCTGTTTTTTGACGAAGAAATTACGGAATCTGCGATTGTTTTAATCGGAATTAAAGAAACCCGCGGCGGCGCGGAAAATTTTAATTCGGAACTGGAATTCAATTCTGTCAGAAAACAATTTTATCAGCTCAAAAAAGGAAACTGGCATTTACCGGTTTACGATCTGGGCGATCTTCATGCCGGCGCCGTTCGGGAAGATACTTATTTCGCTTTTCAGAAAATCCAGGAAGAACTGCTTCAAAAAAAATGCACTGTCATTATTTTGGGCGGAACGGCGAACCTGGCTTATTATCAGTACAAGGCTTTTGACAAATCAGAACATAACATTAATTTAAGCTGCATAGACAACCGCTTCCGGTTGGGCAATGATGCGTTTGAGTTGAATTCCCAGAATTACCTGAGCAAGATTATTTCGGAAAAACCGCATAATTTATTTGAATACACGCATTTGGGTTATCAGACCTATTTTGTGGCGCAGGAGGAACTTGATTTGATGGAGGAATTGAATTTTGATGTAAAAAGGTTGGGGAAGTTAACGGAAACCATCGGCGAAGCAGAGCCGGAATTAAGGAATTCCGATCTGGCCCTGCTGAATCTGGAAGCGATCCAATCTTCTGATTTTCAGTCTTCCATAACGCTTTCCCCCAACGGATTTAATTCAAGGGAAATCTGTTCGCTGTCAAGATATGCGGGCATAAACAATAAAATAAAGTCATTTGGCGTTTATAACTACAAAGCGAAAAACATAATTACGGACGATTTGTTGTTGTCTGAAATTCTTTGGTATTTTATAGAGGGTAAAAATCATGCGCCGGAAACTGTAAATTTTGAAGAAAATACTTACGAAAAGTTTTATGTACAGATACCTGAACAGGATTTAACTTTCTACCACAATGTGAAAACCGAACAATGGTGGCTGGAACTGAAAGAAGTAAATGACACCGAAGAATCCGGAAAGCACATTGTCCCATGTTCGAAAAGAGATTATGAAATTTCGCTCGACGGCAAGATACCCGAAAGGTGGTGGAAATCGTATAAAAAATTATATTAACTACAATAATATCTTTTTTTGTTCGTTTAGCTAATTGCCGAACTAAATTATTTTTGGAGAATCGTAAAATTATAATAGATTTACACGCTTAAAAAAACAGAGGATGAATAAAGCATTGGTAGCAGTAATCATTTTGTCGTTCACACTCTCTTCCTGTAACATGCTGAGAAGCGGAAGAAAGGGTAAGGACGATGGCCAGATCGTCGGCCAGAAATCATCTACTTGGACTCCCCAAAGGCCCAAAGGAATGGTGCCCATTCCAAGCGGTTCATTTGTATTGGGGCAGACCGATTATGATTTTACTTTTGACAATAATGCTCCCGTAAGGACAGTATCGGTTTCAGGTTTTTACATGGACGATACCGAAACAACCAATTCCGAATACCACGTATTTGTAGATTATGTACGTGATTCCATCGCCAGGACAATGCTGGCAGATAAAGCCGCCGAACTGGGTTTTGATCCGACGAACGGTGGTTCGGGCGATGCAACGGGAATTGCCGCTTACCGCTATATTTCAGGCTCTGAAGACGGCGAATCGACTCCATGGGACGAATATATTGCACAGAATTCAACAGGAAGAGACGGCGATTTACCTATAGATCAAAGAAAAATAAACTGGGACATAGACCTGGCGTGGGATAAATATGAATATCCCGATGTTGATTACGCAGCGACCATAGACCAGCTATATTATCCGCCGGAAGAAAGATTCAACGGGGAGCGTTTGATCGATGTCCGTAAGCTTATCTATAAATATGTATGGATAGACCAGGCATCTGCGGCCAAAGAAGGAAAAGACGGCCAGTCATTCAGAATGGATTTCCGCAATGAAGTTCCTGTGGCGATTTATCCTGATACAACTGTTTGGGTACGCGACTTCAATTATTCTCACAACGACCCTATGCACGAAAATTATTTCTGGCATGAAGCATATTCCGATTATCCGGTAGTGGGTGTTACCTGGGAACAGGCAATGGCTTACTGCGCATTCAAAACCCAAAAGCAAAATACCTACCTGGCAGGAAAGAAAAAGAAAAGAGGTGCTTCCAATAAAGTAATTGATTACCGTTTACCGACTGAAATCGAATGGGAATACGCTGCGCGCGGAGGATTACAAGATGCGCCGTATCCCTGGGGCGGCCCTTACCTGACAGATGACAGAGGCTGTTATCTGGCTAACTTCAAACCCAAAAGAGGGGATTATGTGGAAGACCAGGGCAAAGGGTATATGTACACGGCTCCCGTAAAAACATTCCATGCAAACGGTTATGGTTTGTATGATATGGCCGGGAACGTTGCCGAATGGACCAGTTCTCCTTATGACAAAGCATTTTACCAGATGACTTCCACGCTGAATCCGACCATTGACAGGAACCGGAGCGAAAACAAATCGGTAAGAGGCGGCTCATGGAAAGACATCAGCTACCTGCTCATGGTGAGCGCACGCGACTGGGAAAACAAAGATTCGGCGAGAAGCTACATAGGATTCAGAACCGTACAGGCATTTCCTGAAGGTTCAAAAATCAAATTCAAGAAAAAAAGAAACTAATTAAAATCAAAACAATTATTAAAATCATTAATTAACACAAATTCAATTTAAATTATGTCAGTACAAGCAAGTAAAAAAGATGTTAGATTAAATTTCTTTTATAGTATTGGGGCAGCAATCGTGATCTTGGGAGCTCTCTGTAAGATTAACCACTATTCGTTTTGGATTGTAGATGGGTCTGCAATTCTGGCCTTGGGTATGTTGATGGAGGTAGTCGTATTTACCGTTTTCGCATTTGACAAGCCCAAAGGAGAATACGAATGGGAAAAAGCCTACCCTGAACTCGCTGTTGGAGCCGTAGGGTCAAAAAAAGCACCAAAGGTTGACGAGTCAGATAATATGTCGCTTTCTCAAAAGCTCGACAAAATGTTGTCAGATGCCAAACTGGATGTTTCCCTGATGGAAAGACTGCGTTCAGGTATCGAAAACTTCGGTTCGGCTGTAAATGAAATCAACAAAACTACAAGCGCGGCAGCGGCTACACAGCAATACGGTGACCAGTTGGCATTGGCTGCAAACCACATGGAATCTTTGAACGCGCTTTACCAGGTTCAATTGGAAAACGGACAAAAACAAGTAGAATTAAACAAACAATTCATTTCTGAAATGGAAGCTTCGGCAGACGGTTCTCAGAAATTCCAACAGGAATTGGAAGCCTTGTCTCAAAGCATCAACAGCCTGAACAAAGTTTATGGCGGAATGTTGTCTGCAATGAAAGGAAGTTAATTTTCAAAATTAACTGAAAAATTAAAATTAATGTTTAACATTCTACTTATTAAATAAAAATGGCACAAGGAAAACAGACCCCACGTCAGAAGATGATCAACCTGATGTACCTCGTCTTCATTGCAATGATGGCAATGCAAGTCGATCGCCAGGTATTGAGATCTTTTGAGGGGATTACAGTTACACTGACCGAGTCAACAAAGTTGACCGAACAAAACAACAAAAGGTTTTACGATAATATTGATATAAAAGCCAAAGACGATCCGGATTATATTCCGGTAAAAGCAAAAGCCGAACACGTAAAAGCGGAGGCGAATAAAGTCTTTCTCGTGATAGAAAAGATCAAAACCGAGCTGATGCACATGGGCAGCGATGATCCGGAGGATTTTTACAAGTTGCCTGAACCCGGAAGCGAAGAAGAAACCAATTATTCTTCCCTTTCAAATACAGATATGATCAACAAGATTTTATTTAAGGGAGACAAAGCGTCACCTACTGCGGAGAACCTGAAAAAATCTGTGGATGACTTCCGTAATTTCATGCTTACAAATTACGACTCAAAGACGGATAAGGATAGGCTTAACCAAGTATTCGATACAGCGGGAAAAGGTAAAAAGGCCTGGCTGATCGAAACTTTTTATGAGCAACCGATGGTAGCCGCGCTGGCGAACCTGACAAAACTCGAAGCCGACATCCGGACAGAAGAAGGCCAGCTGGTAAACAAATTATTGTTTGACCAGATGGAATCCCAGATCCAGGTGAAAGCATGGCAGCCAATTGTTATGGCTCCGCCGATCATAAGACAAGGCGCAGACATAGAAGCCAATGTAGCATTCGGTTCATTTGATGAAACGCTGGAAGGTGAAGTTTACTTGGGAGACAGGAAACTTGATATGGTTGCAGGTAAGGCTGTCTTCCCTCTTGAAACAGGTTCCATAGGTAAACAACTGATCAAAGGTAAAATGATTTATGAAAGAGACGGAAAATCTTATGAGGTGCCGTTTGAACAGGAATATGAAGTTGTTTCTGAAACAATTGAAAGACCACCAAGCGGTGCGGTGATTACTGCCGACAAAATGAACGTGGTTTACCGTTACCTTGACAACCCGATTTCAGCAACTGTAAACGGTGCGAACAGCGCGATTTCTATGACAGCTTCCATGCCGGGCTTGAGCGGTTCGAATGGTAAATATACTTTCAGGCCTACAGCCGGTAGCGGTACCGTTAAATTTACAGCATCTGCTACAACCTCAACCGGGAAAACCGTTTCAGGTTCACAGGAATTCCGTATCAAACCGGTTCCGCCTGCACGAGGTGTGATTTTAGGCAAACCGAGTATTACAATTCCTGCAAACGGTATTGCGGCACAAACTGTAAAAGTGGACTGGCCGGACTTCCTGTTCGAGATGTCTGCAACGGTAACTTCATTCAAAGTGAAAGTGGCCGGACAGCCTACTGCTTCCGTAGATGGAACCAGCATGAACGGTGCAGCAGGAGTAATAAGTAAAGCAAGAAAAGGAGATGCAGTATTTGTATTTGATATCAAATATAAAAGCTCAAACGGGATTACCGGGGAAGCATCACCGATTACAATAGAAGTAAGATAAAACAATAAAATTCAATCATCATGAAATGTCTTTTTTTCGGAATTATTAGTTTGGTAGCATCTTTGGGTTATGCCCAGAATGTTTTGAATGCCATCTCTCCCGATGAATTAAGAGAGCAGAGAGCCAACAAAACAAAGGTTACCGAAACAGGCGATACGGTCAGCACTTTGGCAGACCCGCTTGAGTACGGCTATATTGAGGACAAAGACATCATCTGGTCCAAAGTGGTATGGGAAGTAATTGATTTGAACGAACGTTTGAACCAGCCTTACTTCCGTGCTTCCGACGGTCTGTTGACCGAATCATCCTCTTTGTTTGATGCATTGGTTACAGGAGTTGAATCAGGAGAAATTTCTCAGGTATATGATGATGAATACTTCCAGAATAAAATGACCTATCAGCAAATTCTTGACCGTACTAATCGGATTGATACCCAACAAATTTATTTTGATATGAAAGAGGCAGGTGAAGAACCGGATCCTGCGGCCATCTTTAAATTTGAAATGGATTCTGATGACATCAAGATGTTGAAAATAAAAGGAATGTGGTACATTGACCGCCGTTTAGGTGAAATGAAATACCGTTTGCTGGGATTGTGTATAATGGGGCCTGATGCCCAAACCATCGGGACGGAATTCGATGACAAGCAATTTGTAGAATTGTTTTGGATCTGGTATCCCGATGCACGTAAAGTCCTCAACAATTACACGGTCTTTAACCCGAACAATTCTTCGTCGAGCGTTACCTTTGATGATCTGCTGAACGCGCGAAGGTTTACCTCGGTGCTTTACAAAGCGCAGACCATGTATGGTATAACGCCAATTGAAGAGTACATTCCGAAAAACGCCAAGGGCCAGCTGGAAGAAAGCGACCGGATAAAGGAAAGTATCCTTCAGTCCGAGGCCGATATGTGGCAGTATTAGAAGTTTATTGTAATTCTATTATAAAACTCCGTCAGAAATGACGGAGTTTTTTGTTCTTGTCATTCCGAGGTACGAGGAATCTCCTTGTTATTTTTATGTACAGATTTAACACCAAAATTTTTCAACAACGACGTATTCTGACTTTCTCAATTCGTAATTTTAAAGAATGAATTCCAAAATCGTCAAGGGGCAGGGAGCAGTTAAAAACGTGCATAATCATTTTGAACGGAATGTTTATGAACGTACCGTTTATGAAGATGCCTGCCTGTCGGAAAACGGGGAAACAGAAGAATTCGTTGCCAAAACCGAATACCTGGAAGTCTTTCCCAAAACGATAATGAATGATGTGAGAAGAAAGGGATTACCTCTGGAATTCTCCATGAATCCGTACCAGGGATGCGAGCATGGCTGTGCGTATTGTTACGCCAGGCCAACTCACGAATACTGGGGTTACAGCGCCGGGATTGATTTTGAAAGGAAAATCCTCGTCAAAAAGAACGCCCCGGAATTACTGGAAAAATTATTTCAGAAAAGAGGCTACCGGCCACATACCTTTATGCTTTCCGGCAATACGGATTGTTATCAGCCCATAGAACGAAAACTGGAAATCACAAGAAAGGTTTTACAGGTTTGCCTGGATTACCGGCATCCGGTTGGAATTATTACAAAAAATGCACTGATACTTCGTGACCTGGATATCCTGGCTCGGTTAGCCGGGAAAAACCTTGTGAACGTCGCGGTCAGCATTCCGACCATTAATGAAGATCTGAGAAAAAAGCTGGAACCCAGGACTTCGACCGTTCAGAATAAATTAAGGATCATTGAAACGCTTTCTCAAAACGATATCCCGAATATGGTGATGGTGGCGCCCATCATTCCGGGATTGAACAGCATGGAAATCCTGAATGTCTTGAAAATCATTTCTGAAAAGGGGACCTATGATTTCGGTTATACTCTGGTAAGGCTGAACGATACGGTGGAGCCGGTTTTTTCAAGCTGGATCCATGAGCATTTTCCCGACAGGGCAGAGAAGGTGCTGAACCAGATCAAATCCATGCACGGCGGAAAGCTCGGTGAAAGAATGGCTATAAAAAGAAACAAAGGGCAGGGCAATATCGCCGACATGATTCACCAGACCTTTAAAATAGGGCGGCAAAGATATTTTAGTGGTAAACCTGTGAGAGAAAAGTTAGCCACCCATCACTTTAATGGCCGGAAAGGGGAACAATTATCTTTGTTCTGAGATGAAATGAGAATTATTTATGGGAACTAAATTCCGCTGAAATCACAACCGGGTGTATTCCACTATCTCAATCCCGAATCCGCCGACGGTTGTCTGGTAATTTTTTGGTGTCCGGGTAATGAGGTTGATGTTTTTAATGCCTAAATCTTTGATGATCTGTGCCCCGATCCCATAATCTTTCATGTCGTTGGGGATGATTCCCGTTTCAGCTTTTCCTTCCACCCACCGGCGGAACTGGTTCATTTTGTTTAATAATAAATCGGAATCCGAAACATTATTGATAAAAATAATCGCGCCTTTTCCGTTTTCATTAATGATGTTGGTGGTTTTATCCAGCAAGGGATTTTCCCCGAATTCCAATGCGGAAAACAAATCATAATAGCTGTTGGAAGAAATGACACGCAATGGAACGGTTTCATTTTCATTCCATTCACCTTTTGTCAGAGCAAAATGAATCTGGTTGTTGGTGGTCTGCTTGTAAGCCGTCATTTTGAAATCACCGAAAACCGTTTTCACAGGAAATTCATCCATTCTTTCAATGAGGGAATCATGCTGCAGCCTGTACGCAATCAAGTCCTGAATGGAAATAATTTTCATGTCAAACCGCTCTGCAATTTTTAAAAGCTGTGGCAGGCGCGCCATGCTGCCGTCTTCATTCAGGATTTCCACCAGGATCCCGGCGGGTTTTAGTCCCGCTAACCGCGCCAGGTCAACAGCGGCTTCGGTATGTCCGGCGCGCCGTAAGACACCGCCATTTTTGGCTTGTAACGGGAAAATATGTCCCGGCCTTCCCAGATCCGAAGGTTTGGTTTCTTTGTCAACCAGCGCTTCAATGGTGTTTGCCCTGTCCTGAACGGAAATCCCGGTCGTGTTGCCCTTTCCTTTAAAATCCACCGAAACGGTGAACTGGGTTTCATGCAGAACGGTATTATTAGTTACCATTAAATTCAGGTCGAGTTCTTTGCAACGGTCAATGGTGAGCGGGGCGCAGATCAATCCGCGGCCGTGGGTAGCCATGAAATTGATCATTTGCGGCGTAACCTTTTCAGCGGCGGCAATAAAATCACCTTCATTTTCGCGGTCTTCATCATCTACTACAATGATGACTTTTCCGTCTTTTATCTCTTTCAGCGCTTCGCTGATGGTGTTTAACCTTATGGTTTCAAGTGTTTCCATTATTGATAACGGCTATGTTCTGAATCTTTTTGCGGCCGGAACTTTGAGAAAAATTTCACAATCGGGTCAATGTAATTTCCGATATTGAACAAAGCGGAATCATTGTTGGCCTTGTAAAACAGTATCATGGCAATCGGGAAAAATATCAGATTGGCCGACCATGCCGCAAAGGTAGGATGTAAAATCCCATTTTTGGTCATGTTTTCAGAAGAAAAGTTGATGATATAATACAAAACGAATATCACAATCGAAATCACCACCGGCATCCCAATCCCGCCTTTTTTGACAATTGCGCCGAGCGGCGCGCCTATCAAAAAGAAAACAATACAGGTAAAGGCATAAGAAAAATTCCTGTGGTAATGGAGCTTTTGTTTGGCCTGCAGCTTTACTTTTCCGGTAATTTCGCCCCCTTTCCATTTGTAATTTTCGATTTCCCGGTCGAGGTTCACAAGCGCTTCTTTTACAATTTGTTCCCTTTTATTTTTGGGTAATTTTTCAAAGGATCTCGGTACGGAATTTTTTTCTTCTTTCTTCAGGTTTTTAAAATCCTTAAATCCGTAAACGTTCTGGTTGATAGAGGAATTATAAGCTTTTTCGAAATAGTCGTTATTTGAAATTTCCATCGAATCTATCCTGTGCTTCAGCTTGGCCGCATTCAGGAACTTATAATGATCCTGGATGTTTTCTTCGTCCATTGCTTTCTGTAAGATTTCCGAGATATCGATAAAAAGGAACATCGTATCGAACTTAATGGATTGGTTGGGCTGGTTCCGTCTTTCCTGCGAAGTTTTGTTTTCAATTTCATCCACATAGATATTCCCGTTGAAAAGCTCCATTTTCAACAGCCGGATGTCATTTTTGTCACGCCTGAGCGTTCCGCTTTTTGCAATGATGGTTTGCTTGTCTTCATTGTATTTTCCGTCCCGGCGAATGAACACATCGCCCAGGATATCCTGGTTTTCACCCGAAACCTCACTGATTTTCATACTGAATCCCGGAATGTTTTCAATAAATGCGCCTTCTACCAGTTGCAAAGTAGGATTGGCCTTGACAATGTTGTAGGCCAGGTTTTTTGCTTTGCGTTGGGAAAAAGGCATCACATGGTCGCCGAAAAAATACAATCCGACCGACATCATCGAAACCACTACAAACATAGGAAGCAGGATTCTCGCCAGCGAAATCCCGGAAGCCTTCATGGCAGCGAGTTCATAGCGTTCCCCCAAATCCCCGAAGGTCATAATAGAACCGAGCAGAATGGAAAGCGGCAACACGAGCTGGATGACGTTGATGCCGAGATAAACCAAAAGCTCGCCAATGGTAATCCAACTCAATCCTTTTCCTGCAAACCTTTCCATTTCCTGCCAGGCGAACTGGACAATGAAAATAAAAAACAAGATGCTGAAAATAAAGAAAAAAGGGCCTAAAAATGTTTTAACCGTGTACCAATCAAGCTTTCTGAACATTTAAATCCGGGTTACGATGTAGCCGTCATTTTCATATTTTGACTGGTCAAATTTAAACAATGTGTGAGGAATAATTAAATTTTCCAGGTAATCTTTTACGGTGATGCTGCGCCAGCTTCCGTTTTTGTAAACTTCCTTGTATTCGCTCAGCGTGGAATTATCCTTGTTTATCCCGACGGTGATATAGTCGATTTCCTGGTTGGAAGCGGATTTCAGCCTGACATATTGAATTTTTTTCCCGGCAACTGTTGCCGATTTATCCAGCGAAGCGGTATAGCCGGATTTGTACATATTCAGCACTTTGGTCGGTGTTAATAGGTCGTCACTGTCGGGAGCCGGGCTGGAAACCGTTACTTCCTTATCTTCTTTTGAAACGGTGTAAAGTTTCTTACCATCGTACATCTGGTTTATGCTCATTACATCAAGGCTGTATTTACTTTTGGAAGCAAATAATTCACCGGTTTCAGTATCCGGATTCCCGCTTTCCTTTACTTCAAATTTGATGTAATAAGTGGAAACAGTGTGATAGGTGTCACTTACTTTGTCCAGCCATTCCCGGGCTGTCTGGGCATTTGAAAAATCAGCAATCAGTAAGGCAAAAATGAAAAAAAATACAGGTTTCACAGGGATTAATTTTGGGTCAGGTTAGTCAATAACTGTTCCAAACTTACCTCGTCCATGATGAGTACCTGCCTTGCCTTGCTTCCTTCAAAAGGGCCTACGACACCGGCAGCTTCCAGCTGGTCGATGAGCCTTCCGGCACGGTTATAACCTAACTTTAATTTTCTTTGAAGCAATGAAGCGGAACCTTGCTGTGCCATCACCACAATCCGGGCGGCGTCTTCAAACAAGTTGTCACGGTCGCTTAAATCCACATCGAGCAAACCGCTGTCTTCACCCACATATTCGGGAAGAAGGAACGCGTCCGGATAACCTTTTTGCGAACCGATGTATTCCGTGATTTCATCCACTTCGGGCGTATCGACAAAAGCGCATTGTAAACGGACAAGTTCGTTTCCGGTTGTAAAAAGCATATCACCTTTCCCGATTAATTGGTCAGCGCCGGATGAATCCAGGATTGTCCTGGAATCAATTTTTGAAGTGACCCTGAATGCGACCCTCGCCGGGAAGTTGGCTTTGATGATACCGGTAATGACATTTACAGACGGTCTTTGTGTAGCTATGATCAAATGGATTCCCACGGCACGCGCCAGCTGTGCCAGGCGGGCAATTGGTGTTTCAACTTCTTTCCCGGCGGTCATAATCAGGTCGGCGAATTCATCTACGATCAATACGATATAAGGTAAAAATCGGTGGCCGTTTTCGGGGTTTAATTTCCGCTGGCGGAACTTTTCATTGTATTCCTTCAGGTTTCGTACGTAAGCATTTTTAAGCAAATCATAACGTTCATCCATTTCGATACAGAGTGAATTTAAGGTGTTGATTACCTTTGTGTTGTCGGTTATAATTGCTTCGTCGCTGTCGGGTAATTTGGCTAAATAATGGCGTTCGATTTTTGAATAAAGCGTCAGTTCGACTTTTTTCGGATCAACCAATACGAATTTCAGTTCGGATGGATGTTTTTTGTAAAGAAGCGAAGTTACAATGGCATTCAAACCAACCGATTTTCCTTGCCCGGTAGCACCGGCCATCAGCAAATGCGGCATTTTGGCCAGGTCGGCGACGAAGGTTTCATTGGCAATCGTTTTCCCGAACGCGATGGGCAAGTCCATTTTTGCGCTCTGGAACTTTTGGGAAGCAATAACCGAACGCATGGAAACCACGGTCGGATGGCTGTTGGGGACTTCAATCCCGATGGTTCCTTTGCCGGGAATCGGTGCGATGATACGGATTCCGAGCGCACTTAAACTGAGTGCAATATCGTCTTCCAGGTTTTTGATCTTTGAAATCCTGATTCCCGCTTCGGGTACGATTTCATAGAGGGTAACCGTCGGGCCGATGGTCGCTTTGATCTGTGAAATCCCGATGCCGTAATTGGCCAATGTCTCGACGATCTTGTTTTTGTTCTGTTCTAATTCTTTCTGGTTAACGGTGACATTTTCGCCCGAATCATATTTCCTCAATAAATCCAGCGGTGGGAATTTATAGCCCGGCAGATCGAGGGTCGGGTCGTACTCTCCCTGTTTTTCAACCAACTGTGTAGAAATCTTATCGACCGTATCCTCTTCTTTGTGTTCGATGGTCAGTTCGACATCATTTTCATCTTTGGCGGGAATTTTTTCAATAACGGTTTCAGATTTGGCTGCCGTCATTTTTTTTTCTTCCGGATTATCTTTCGGAACGGGTTTATAATCGTCTATGAAATCAGGAGAATCAGGATGACTTTCCGTACTGAAAAGTTCTTCGGGCAGGAAGGATTCATCGGGGCCGCCATCCAGATCATTTGATTTTCTTTCGACCATTCGGGCCAGGTTATCGGGTGTGATTTTCCAGTTGATAACGATGTATAAAATCAGGCTTACTCCCAACAGTATCCCGGTGCCGATTTTCCCCATCAGCATATTGAGGTAATCATTTACTTCAAAGCCCATCACGCCATGCAGCATCCCGGTTTTGGAAATGAAACCCAGGAATACCGGCAGCCAGATAAGGAAAAAAAGGCAATTGTAAAACAATTTGAAGGGCTTGATCCATTTGAACCTAAAGAGGATTTTAATTCCCAGAACAATAAAAAATACGGGCAGAAAAGTGGCTGTGATCCCGATCCCGTGGTAGATGAAAAGCTCTCCGAGGTACGCGCCGATCTTCCCCATGACATTTTCGGCTACTTCGGCACGGTTCCAGAGATCACTCAGCTGGCTCTGGTCATCCCGGTAATTGAATATGTAGGAAATAAAGGATATCAGTAAAATTAACCCGATGGCCAGGAACAGAACGCCAAAGATGGTTTTGAATACATTCCTGCGTGTGTTTTTTTGAGATTTTAATGTGGGTTCTTCCATTCTCTTTTTAATGCGAAATTTCAACTAACAAAAGTAGGAAAAAATCATTTAGGATGACTGAAAGGTTGTTTTTATAGCCGGATGAAAAATTCATCCTGTTTTTTTATTTGCTTAAATACTTATCCGGTTACTTTCACCGATACTTTAAAACTAATTGCTGATGCGCTAACACTAAATACCAATGCCCTAACAGGAATTACCGACGCTCCAACAGAAATTGCCAACACTCCAACAGGAACCACCAACGCTCCAACAGGAATTACCAACGCTCTAACGGGAACCACTAACACTTCAACAGGAACCATCAATACTCCAACGGGAACCGCCGATGTTATAAAAGAACCCGCTAATCTCTTAACAGGAGTTGCTAACGGGATAACGGAGAAATACTGCATCCTAACGGGAAAATAGAAAAACGCTTTCTGCCCGGCAAAAAGCGTTTTTCAGTACGATCTTTGGCTAATACTTCCTGAATTCGATTGCGCCAACCTGGCGGTATTGGGGACTACTTGCCCCAAACAGGCTTTTTACATACGACTTCACCAATTTGGCCACCGGCACCAGGCCTACCAGCTTGTCATACAAGGTGTAATTCCTTTGCATTAAGACATTAGAATAAGGAGTGTAGGTGTTTACGATGTCGGTATTCTTCTTTTTCAGCTCTGAAAGATAAAGTTCAAGCCCGCTTATTCCCAGCTCCGTTTCATTGGGAGCGTAAGCAGGAACCTGTTTTAATATTTCGATGATTGCTGCAAAGTGATCCACGAGCTTGTCATAGGATTGCTGCGAGTTTGATACGGTTCGTTGTACTTCCTGACCAGGCTGAGCCTCATCTGTTTTAGGCTTTGAAGCTTCCCCCCTGATCTTTTTGACCAAAGTGCGTACATCGTTCACGATACGGGTATCGGCAGTTGCCACTGCCAGCGCATTTAAAATACGGGTTGCAAGGGGTTCGAGCTTTTGAAATTCCTGCTGGCGTTCGTTGGTTGCAATCATAAAGGCGGCTTTGGTTGCGTGAACCGCCTGAATGGCATCTTCCGCTTTTTGACGCAGGGTTTGCAGCTTGGGGATACTGATGATGGGATTTACGGGATTATAATCCGTTCCGTAGCTTTCGCAGAATGCGATGAGGTCCTGGAAGTTGGCGACATTTTTGGCATGGCCGACTTCGCTTGTTGAATGACTGTTTGTTGTTGTCATAAAATTAGTATTTAAGGGCATCCCCATCCTCCCTCCCGTGCTTCGACTTTCCACCTGCCGGCGGACACGGCGCTCAGCAACCGATGAGAGGAACAGGAAGGCGGGTTAATATTTCTTTAATGGTTTGGGATTATCTAAGAGCCATGTCTGGTTCAATGGTGGGTTGCAGGACTGGAGCAATTGCCTTTCTATTTTCTTTCTTTTTCTTCCCGAGCTTACTTTAAGTATGCCAATGTGTGTAAGCCCTAATTCCATGGCTGCGGGGATTTTGTGGTGCTGTTTGAAACGGGCGTGGAAATTATTGGTGATGCCTATATAAAGGAGGTGGCAGGGGCCTTTGACAGGCTCAGCAACCGTGCTTCGACTACCTGCCTGACGCCCACCTGCCGGACGGGCAGGGCAGACACGGCGCTCAGCAACCGTGCTTTGTGTATTGTCAGTGATTTTTCCCGGATATGCAATAGCGGGCGGAAGGATAAAGAACGCGTAAATGCCAGAGATACGACTAAACTGTGTGCCTATGGGATATAATATAAAGGTATAATCCTCAATGGCGATGAAAAAGAGTTGGTTCATCGGGTTTCGGTTTTTCGTTGGTTAGCGCAAAGTTGTAGAATTTTTCTGAAAAATGCAACAGGATTTTTTCCGATTAAGTAGTGAGGGTGTAAAAAATACCAAGAATTAGGGATTTTTTTAGATTATTGAAAACCATAACTTGCGAAGCAAAGTTTTCTTCTATGGGAAGAAATCGATACTAAAAATTAATCATAAACTCAAAGCCATGAAGAATCATTACTTTGGTAAATGCTGTTTTCCGGCATTTTTACTGATCGCATTATCACCACTTATTTATTCACAAGAGATCCAATGGCAACAGGTGTTGGGAGGTATTCACAGCGAATACCTCTATGACCTGAAAGCTACGCCGGATTACGGGTTTTTGTTGGCAGGAAGTTCTTTTTCGGGAGAATCGGGCAATAAGTCAGATAAAGGCCAGGGTGACCTTGATTATTTCCTGTGGAAGATGGATGAATCAGGCAGGATGGAATGGCAAAAAACATTCGGAGGGCCTGGCAGTGATTATTTGTATAGTGTGGGGCTGACAAAAGAAGGTGGATTTATATTGGGCGGCGCTTCGGCCTCCTTCGACTCCCTGCCTGCCGGCGGGCACGGCGCTCAGGAACCGAAAGCCGAAGATAACGGCGATAAGAAAGAACCGGGCTTTGGAAATATGGATTACTGGATATTAAAGATCGACCCGGAAGGAAAGGAAGAATGGCAGGTTACTTTGGGTGGAATCGGAAATGACCAGTTGCAAAGCATACAGCAAACCCCGGATGGTGGATTTATTGTTGGTGGAAGCTCGGACAGCCCCTCCACTTCGGCTCCGCTCAGCGACCGGGGAGAGGAGCCATCACCTGATGAGAATCAATCTGTTAATCCAAACCTAAAATTGTCTGATAATTTCGGAAGCTTTGATTACTGGGTTGTAAAATTATCTTCATCAGGAGAAATCGAATGGGAAAAGACCTTTGGTGGGATGTTCAGCGATGAATTGAAAAGCATCCTCATTACAGAGGATGGTTATCTTATAGGTGGAACATCCAATTCCATAGCCTCCCCTGCTTCGGCTTTGCTCAGCAACCGGGGAGGGGAAAACCCACCCCGCCTACGGCACCCCTCCGAAGGAGGGGAAAAGAGGGCGGAAAACATAGGGATGGGCGATTACTGGATCATTAAGATCAATGAACAGGGTGAAGAACAATGGCAGCGAAGCTATGGCGGCGAGGGTGATGAATCCCTTGTGCAGATGATAGAAACGGAGAATGGTTATCTGTTGGCCGGAAGCTCCGCTTCGACTACGCTCAGCGACCGAGGAGGAAAAACGTCCGGGAATGGGGAAGGAACGGATTTCTGGATAATTGAAGTTGATAAGAACGGGGAACCGCTTTGGGATAAGACTTATGACTTCGGGAAATGGGATGTGTTGGTGAATGCGACCAAAACCACACCCCTAAAGTCCCCTCAAGGGGACAATTCTCCCGAATACTTATTAGGAGGCTACGCTTCCACGGAAACAATGGGCAGAAGAACAGACAACAAGGGTGTGAATGACTACATCGCACTGAAAATAAACCATAAAGGTGAAATGCTTTGGAGCAAGACCATCGGCGGGAAGGATACCGACCAGTTGAAGGGACTCACCCAAACAAGGGACGGCGGGTACATCCTGGCAGGGAACTCGGATTCAAAGAAATCGGATGACAAGGACAGGGCATCAATAGGCGGAAATGATTACTGGGTCGTAAAACTGGGCAATGAAAAGAAAACGGAAGATGAAAGACAGCTTGTTGAAATCTACCCGAATCCTACGTATCAGTTTACCAATATCATCATCACGGAGGATTTTGAAACCGCCCAAGTGGATGTTTTTGATATGACGGGAAGGAAGCTGCAAACCAAATCGCTTCCCTACCGTTCTACACCCATAGACCTGCAGGGCTATCCGCCGGGGGTGTATATCTTTAAGATCTCTGTTGATGATAAAACAACAGATGTGAAGGTGATCAAAAAAGGAAACAAATAAAAACTAAAAATACCTATTATGAATCGTTTTGATAAATTTAAATTATCCAAAAGCTTTTTTATCTTAATTACTCTTCTATTAATAGTCAATAGTCGGGCTCAAGAAAACGTAGGAAATAATTTTTTGCCTCGATCTTTTCCGACTACACCGAATACCGAAGAATTAAATAAATATACGGATTATCCTGTCGATTATTCTACTGGCCTCCCCAATATTTCTATTCCAATTTACACCATTCAACAAGGTAATATTACTGTCCCAATTACTTTATCTTATCATGGTGGAGGAATAAAAGTTGAACAAGAATCAACAAATGTTGGATTGGGTTGGAGCTTAAATGCAGGAGGGGTAGTAAGCAGGACTATGAATTACATCCCGGATGATTATAAAGATGGCAACTTTGGAGGATTTATCCATACGATATACCCTATTGATTTCTATTTGAATAATATGGATTGGAATGATCCAACAAATACATTTGGAATAATGCAACAAATAGTAAATCATGAATTACAAATGCGATATGATTTAGAGGCGGATATTTTTAATTATAATATGCCAACATGTAGTGGAAAATTTATATATGACCAGTTTATACACGATTTTGTTCAAATACCTTTTAGTGATAATAAAATTGAACCGCAATATCATACAAATGGCAACATAGATAGTTGGATAATTTCAGATACTCAGGGGAATAAATATTATTTTGGATATAACAATGAGCGTGAGATAAACTCCGCGACATTAATTGGTAATTCTGGTGGGGTCTTGGCTGTAGATTATACTGTGCCTACTCATTATACCACTTGGTACCTGACCAAGATTTTAGATGTGAAGGGAAATGAGGTTACTTTTGAGTATGAGCAAAATATTGATGTTAAGAAGGCCGTAAGGAATGGTCAAACGGCGAATGGTATGGAAGTGCCAGGAAACAGAAGTTATACAACCTATGAATACGATGAAAAATATCTGAAAAAAATTAATTTTTCTAATGGGTATATAGTATTTGAGGTTTCATCTTCACCAAGACTGGATTTAATAAACTCCAAAAGAATTACGGACATTAAAATTTTTGATAATAATAGGACTACATCCAACAATGATGATAAATTAATAAAACATTTTAAATTAGACAATGATCATTACTTTGAAGCGATTCAAAAGCCCGGGCTATATTATGATATAGATGGGGCTTATACTAATTTGAATTCACAGACAAAAAGATTAAAGCTACAATCTTTAGAAGAAATTAATGTTTCAAATCCATCGGCGCCCCCTCATATCTATTTATTTGATTATGACGGCACTCCTTTACCACAAAAATTTTCTTACTCATTAGATTATTGGGGAGGATATAATGGTAAAGATAATAATAGCCCTTTTCCACAAATCCTCTATACAGATCAGGTGACTGGAAATATTAATGCGAGTGGAAATGGTGCAGATAGAAGTGTGGATCATAGTTTTGTTAATGCTGGAATATTGAATAAAATAACGTATCCGACTAAAGGATATACAGTATATGAATACGAACCTAATACCATCAGTAATTACCATTATTTGCGAGTTCGAGACCCTTTTACACCTTATTATGAAGAAATAAGTGTAAAAAATATAAAGAACCCATATTTAGAAAAGATTTATAAATTTAAAAATGAAAATGATATTAATTATGATCCTTGCACTAAAACAATTGAATATGACCGACCTGTTTGGAACTGTGATTTTGAGATTGACCACCTGCTTCAATCTCAAATAAAAAGGCAGTTTGAATACACTTGTCCGGAAGGTACTGATAATGGTGGAGTAATGTCGTATGAAGGATGTAGCTATATTCCTAGAATTAAAAACAGTTTGGGCGAGTATATTGAAGAACCATTACCAGCTTTTATTTTAGTTGAGCCTGGAGTATATACACTAGTGGTAAAATATTCCGGTGATACTGAATATCTAGATGAATCAAATTTTGATATGGAAATTAATATTAAAGAGGATATCAATCCTGAAATTAGGACTGTTGGAGGAGTAAGGGTTAAAACAATCAAAAGTTATGATAATAATAATCAATTATTGAATGAAAAAACTTTCGACTATAATTATTTACAAGATGGTGAAATATTAAGTTCCGGATTTGGAATTATTCCACAATTTGGTATTTATGATGTAATGTATTTTATAGGTACATTTGGAGAAATAAAAGCCGCATATACCATATCAGACAGTAATTTATTAAATTTTTATGATGTTCCTATTTCATATAGTAAAGTAAAAGAAACTATAAATAATACGCTAAATAATGAAAAAATTATAAAGGAATATGTATTTCCTAATGATAATATGTTTTATAAGGGAGAAAGTGGATTAGAGGATTATCAAAACCCTGCTTGGAACATTTTAAACTATACGGAAAATTCCTGGCACGCCAATAAACTAAAAAAAACAATTTCATACTTACAAAATATTCAAAATTACCAAAATGAAATTGATTTTCAAGAAGAAGGAGATCGTGATGAACATGTTTCAACAGCCGGATTTAGAAATTCTACTTATAATTTAGGTAGTATAGGAACATTTCATCTCAATTATATATATTATCATTACTCCGATCATTTTTTACCTCTTTCGTCAAAGACAACCGAAAAATTAGGGAATTCTAATCTTATGACCGAAGAATTATATGCTTATTCAGGCGCCAATCCTTTATTACCTTCTTCCCAAGCGACCACCAACTCTCT
>Ga0206107_1000130_pt1 | contig 62058 bp, 57 predicted proteins | sample 2B0metagenome_FD_148652 | JGI IMG/M metagenome (GOLD analysis project Ga0206107, IMG submission 148652) | Enriched microbial communities from leaf-cutter ant dump, University of Wisconsin, Madison, United States - 2B0 | ecosystem: Environmental > Terrestrial > Nest > Insects nest > Nest dump...
TGGGCGCAGGAAATAAGGAAGATAAACGAAAGGGTTGTAAAAAGAATTGTTTTCATCATTAATATATTTTATGGTTAATTTAATTTGATTTTGGCACCGCCGTATTCCATCCGGATTTCAATCCGGCCTGAACCGTCGCCTGCTTTGCCTTCATAGCTGCTGGCAGAATTTTTTTCAATTACTTTATTCATGTTTACATTGGACGGATATTTCATGCCGGCATATTTGAAATCTCCTTTTATGGTATAGCCGGCGGCCGGTTCGATTCCGATATTCAGGCTGGAATAATCTGCCACAACCGAAATTTTATCAAATCCTTTTTTTACTTTTTCAATTGAAGTCCCACCGTAATCTCCCATAGAAACAAATGAATTCGACAAAGTCCCGATTTTTACATTTGTATAATCGGCTGTATTGGAAACCCTTTCCACGGAAGATACGACAAGATTTCCGTAATCCATGGTATTGACCAGGTCTTTTACGGTACCTAATTTTACATCGGTATAATCAACCGTAAGGTTTAAAATTTCCGATTTGGTGATTTCCAGCTTACTATAATCCGCATCAATATTGGCTGCTTTTACATAATCAATCTTTGAATTTGAAATATAATCTAAATTCCATATATTCAGTGAATTATATAACTTACCTAAACTCATGCTTCCATATTGTAGATCAATATTTGAAGCGCCTTTCAACTCATCTAAAAAGATATTGCCATACCGATTGATGATGCCGATGTTATTGGTTTTGGGTAGCTTTACGGTATAATGGATGGTGATATTGGTTTTACTGTTTTTTTTGTTTTGGGCAATTCTGGTTACCGCAGAAACAAGCGAAGCGGTGGCTTCAAAATCGACTGTAATTCCATTGATTCTATTCCGGACAGCTTCCTGGTTGTCTCCATCCACCTTAATTTCAACATGGATTTCCACCATATTTTTGTCCCATGTTGTCATCGTAATGTTCCCATAACGGTTATCGATTTTTAAATCCGCATTGGAATTGACATTGAACGATTTGTCAATTACTTTGGTTTCTATGGCCAAAGGCCCATTTGCTTTGAGCAGTCCGCTTAAGCAAATGAAAACGAATAAATTATATAGTATTCTCATTGTAGTTTTGTTTTAATTCCTGATTAATTTCTATTTGGTTCATCACAGATTCCAGCACCTCCACCTGTAGTTGAAGGTTGGTCACAACGGATTTGATCACCTGCGGGTTTCCTCCGCTTTCCTTCAGGTCAGCCAGTAGCTGATTGTAGTTGGATTGAAGTGAATCAAGCTCGTTTAATGAATGGTTGATGATGGCTTTATTTTCTTTATTTTTCAATGATTCAACCTGCTTTGTTTTTTCTTTGACTACATAAGCCAGGTAATTTTCGGCTTCGCCTAATTCAGGTGAATATTCAGATAAATTCACTTCGTGAGCAGATTCCCGCGAAGGATTCAATTCAAGGAAAAAGTAAGCCGACAGCATAAAAAGCGGAACAAATATCGCGGCCATCTTCCAGTAATTGAACCTGGGTTTTGATAAAACTCCGTGGTATTCATTTAACTTTGCCAGGAACCTTTCTTCATGCCCGGCAGGCAGGGTGAATTCATCTTGTATCAATTCTTTGTTCTTTTTAAATATATCTTTCCATTTGTCTTCCATCACTACTTTAATTTAGAAGTGTAACTAATTTATTTTTAGCTCTGTTGAGCATAGTCCTGGAATTGGCATAGCTCATTTCCATAATTTCCGAAATTTCTTCATGATCGTAACCTTCGAGGTAATAAAGTGAAAGGATGATCCGGTAATTTTCCGGCAGTTCGTTCATTGCTTTTTTGACCGCTTCAATTTTCTCAGATAAATCGAATTCTTCATTGTCTTCCAATAAATGTAATTCATCTGCCGATTCGGCCTTTTGATACATCTTATCCTTTTTCAGGTAATCAAGTGATTTATTGATGACAATTTTCTTTAGCCAGGATCCGAATGTTACCTCCGCTTTGAATTCATCCAGATTTTCAAAAGCCGATAAAAATGCATCCTGCATGGCTTCTTCCGCCTTCATTTCTTCGTTGATGATGTTTCTGCTGACCTGGTACATGGCTTTTGAATATTTTTTGTACAATGCCATTTGGGCTTTGCCGTCGCCGTTCTGGCATTGTTTAAGCAATTGTTGTTCACTATTTAACTGAAATATTTTCAAAGCTTTGAACCGGTTTTCCTTATAAAGACGAAAGCAATTTAAAGATTGTTACAGTTTTGGAAAAATTTTTGATTGAAATGGTCAAATTAATTTTTAATTATGACAAATACAGGATTTACAATTTTAATTTCATGTTTTATTTTGGCTCTGAATGCCTGTAACACAAATAAAGCAAATCAGGCTACGACAGAAAGCCAAGGCGAAATATGGGCAGAAGGAATCACAACCATCACCGGGACAATTTCAAATGTCATCCGGGAAAAAGACGGACAAACCATTACGCTCACAAATAACAAAGGGATTGAATATACAGCCGTCATCAGCATTTCGAATCTTGGTGAAAACGCGGCGCAATACCGTGAATTTAAGGCAGGAGAGCATGTCGGCTTCAGAGGGAACCTCATTGAAAACCAAAGGATGGTGGTGAGAGAAGTATTGGAAACCCAATGACCCTCCGGACAAAATAAAGGTTGAGCCTATCAGATATATTCCGGTTTTGTACCTTTGACAAGACTTCCCGGGCTTTCTAAATTCAGGTTAGCGGTAATTCCGGGGAACCCTGAATGCTGGGAATTGATGGCAATTAACAAAAATATATTTCTTAAAAACAAAGCAAACATCATCTACGCAATGAGCTTGGCTTTGTTGTTATTATTATTAAAATGGCTGGAACTCCAGTTTGTCATTTTTAGCCATTCGTATGAAATTTACATCGGGTTGATTGCGGTTTTATTTACTGCACTGGGAATCTGGCTTGCCCTGAAATTATCGAAACCTAAAATAGAAACGGTTGTTGTTGAAAAAGAAATTTATGTACCAAAACCTGAAAATTTTGTCCCCAACACTTCACTTATTTCCGAGCTTGAACTGAGCAGGAGGGAACTGGAAGTTCTGACGCTTCTGGCAAAAGGACACAGCAATCAGGAAATAGCCTCGCAACTTTTTGTTTCATTAAGCACCGTAAAAGCGCATAACCAAAATCTTTTTGAAAAACTGAGCGTAAAAAGAAGAACACAGGCAGTTGAAAAAGCCAAAAGACTGAATCTCATTCCTTAAGCAGTTTCTTATACTTTTGTATAAAATTCAGTTTAAACCATAAAAATAGCCGAAAGTATAACCCAAAAAAAGATTGATTTTCTGACCTTTGCGCTCATAAACATTTTAAAATGAAAAAGAACATTCTTATTTACGGGCTTATTTCGGGTGTTATCGTTTCGGCCATCATGTTGTTTTCAATGAATTATTACAGTCATTGCGAGGGCGATGTGGACTGGAATACGAGCATGCTTATCGGTTATGCCTCTATGCTGATCGCATTTTCGATGGTATTTGTGGGCATACGGAATTATCGTGACAAATTCAATAATGGAACCATCAGTTTCGGAAAAGCCTTTAAAATCGGGATCCTGATTGTGCTGATTGCTTCGACCCTTTATGTAATTTCCTGGTTGATTTGCTACTTCTTTTTCATTCCCGATTTTCTGGACAAATATGGTGCACGGGAAATTGAAACGATGAAAATGAACGGTGCAACCTTGACCGAAATAGAAAACAAAACAAAAGAAATGGTGGAATTCGCCAGGATGTACAAAAATCCGCTCTTCAATGCAATGATGACCTATGCGGAAATTCTGCCTGTCGGTTTAATTGTAACACTTATCAGTTCATTCATTTTAAAACGAAAAACAATCAAATAACACGATGTAAAAGGAGCCATGAGAGTATTTCATACCCAAAAGGATGATTATTCTGCCAAATTTAAAATCAATAAAAAATAAACAGATGAAATTAGGAGCATTTTCTATCAGCCTTGCGGTAAAAGACATTCATAAATCAAAAGAATTTTATGAAAAATTAGGGTTCACCTATAAAGGAGGAAACATTGACCAGAACTGGATTGTCCTGAAAAATGAAAACGCGGTGATTGGCCTTTTCCAGGGAATGTTTGAAGGCAATATCATCACTTTCAATCCGGGTTGGGACGGCAACGCGCAAAATTTAGAGGAATTTGACGATGTAAGGGTAATTCAGGAACATCTGAAAAATGCAGGAATAAAATTAACTTCCGAGGCAGATACACAGTCAGAAGGGCCGGCATATATAACGCTGACCGACCCTGACGGAAATAACATTCTTATTGACCAGCATCGCTAATCGGCCCGATGGCGGGTAATCCTCTCTGTTTTCGTTACTGGTGAGCAATTACATCGTATTTTATTAAAAACAGTTAATGTAACTACAGGATGCAATCCTGCCTGCTATGCGATAGCGAGGGGTTTGGAGTTGTGGAATGGATGAGTAGCGGAGCGGGGATCAGTGACGAGAGAAAACCAGGAAGCGGAACTATTTTAACCCGAAGCAACCCGAATATACACCGAATACAGACCGAACAAACCTATAGGTTACCTATACACTGCCTATAGCCCACCCGAAGAATACCCGAAGCGCAGTACAAATTTGTCCAAGACTGTGCAAAACTGTCCAAATTTGTGCAAATCAGTGTAAACACATACAAAATTGTACAGGTTTTACAAAGGGACGGATACCTTTCTTTACTTTGCCGCTGTAAATGCCGGACTGGTGGCAGCCTGAACCGCTATCCTTTACAGCCGGCATTACTCATTGTATAACTAAAAAATTTAAACAAATGGGAAGAGTAACCAATTCAATTATTTCCGGGACTTCGGGAAGAACCGGAAGGGTGGTGATCGCCAAAGTCAACGGGGTTGAAATTTCAAGAGAACGCCCAGGGAAAAGAACCAAGCCGCCCACAGCATCCCAGCTGCTTCACCAGCAGAAATTCGGGTTTGCCATCGGTTTCCTGAGCGGCTACCGTTCGTATGCCAAGACCTTTTTCGGCCATAAGGCCGGGCTAAAGTCATGCTATAATATGGCAGTGGCCAATGTGATAGATGCAATCGGGATGAGTCCCGAAGAGGAGTTTACAGTAGATTGCAACAAGATCATGTTCTCAAAAGGCCCGCTACCGGAAATGGAGCCTGTTTCGGTTTTATTGCCTGAACCGCTTACCCTGTCGATTGCATGGACGGATAATTCGGAGGAAGACCCGCTGAGGCAAACAGACCAGCTGCAGATCCTTTATTATTCAGCCACCGAGGACAAGGCAAGGCTGAAACTGACCACTGTTGCACGTACCGAAGAAACTTATTCTTTTATGCTCCTGCCTAAGTTCGGAGGGGAGGAAGTGCATGTATGGGCAGCCTTCAAGGCGGCTGATGATACGGCGGCATCGGATTCGGTTTACCTGGGAAGTGTAACGGTAAACGGCTGAAGCCGGCTTTTTACCGGGAGAAATACCGGGAATGGGATTTTGGGCCTGTTCCCGGTTTTTTTGACTTCGTGGGGGAGTGGTTAAGTAGTGGAGTGTAGGCTAAGTGCACGACATTTTTTAAACCACAACTTGTCCCGGCGAATGACGGGATAGCTGTCAATTAGTTACATAGAATTAAAAGTTATCATAACCACACATAGTATTGAAACAAAATTTCAATCTAGGCCGCCGTAGGCGGTCTATCTAAGTCTAAATGTATTTGAATTCTAAAATAACTATGTGGTTTAATATTTAAAATCAATTATTTAACGTGAATAATGGATAAGAAAAATTTTGAAATTATCGCCCAATCAACTGGCAGATTGCTTGCCTTATTCATTGTGCTCTGTTGTGCTTTTCCTCGTGCCCTTTGTGGTTAAATTTTTTACCACAAGGTTCACAAAGGATTTTTACAAAGAACACTAAGCATTCAAATTCAATACGTTTGCTTGTACTGCTAAACATTATTCACGTTATTTAATAATTTTTGTCGTATACTAAGGAGTGTAGATACGGGGATGCGATACGGCCAACGGGAAGTATATTGCAGTGGATGAGACTGCTTATTTTTTTGTTGAAATTGGTGGGGGCTTCCACTACCGCTGCAAAACAAAGGCGAAAATTTGACGATTTTTAAAAATAATTGTTAATTTCGCACAAACCTATTGATTATGACCAACTTAGAATTCTCAGAAAAAAGGTTGCATGATTTTCTTAAAATCATTGACCAAATCAACGAAAAATTACTGCAGAGCCCTGCCCAAATTGACAGCGGCCTCCTGCTGGAAGACAATGATGTGATGGAATTGCTGCATATCTCGCGCGGTACGCTGTTTAATTATCGGAAATCCAAGAAGATTACGTATGTAAAGCTCAGCGGAAGGAATTATTATTTCAAGCACCTGCTGATGGGCGACCTGCTGAAACTGTATAAGGAGCAGAATGGCGGGTGAGTGAGGCCTGCCTGCCGTAGGCGGGAGTGGCAGAGTGGGTGAATGGCCGGATGGTTGGGTTTAGAGAACAAGCTGCTAAAAAATACCAAGAATTAGGGATTTTTTAGCATGGATGAAAACTTTAACTTGCGGAGCAAAGTTTTCTTCTTTAAGAAGAATCAATACTAGAATTTAACAAAAAACTCAAAGCCATGAAGAATCATTCCTTTGGTAAATGCTGCCAAGCAGCATTTTTACTCATTGCATTATCACCATTTATTTATTCACAAGACATTCAATGGCAGCAGGTACTGGGAGGTATTCACAGCGAATACCTCTATGATGTAAAAGCCACACCCGATTATGGTTTCCTGTTGGCAGGAAGCAGTTTTTCAGAAGATTCGGGCAATAAAACCGAAAAAGGGAAAGGTGACCTGGATTATTTCCTATGGAAAATGGATGAAGAAGGAAAAATGGAATGGCAGAAGACATTTGGCAGTGCAGGAAGTGATTACCTCTACAGCGTGGGACTGACCAGAGACGGCGGATTTATCTTGGGCGGGGCTTCAGAAACCTCTGGAAGTGGCTTCGAGTCTCCTCAGCCACCGGACGGCGATAAAAAAGACCCGGGATTCGGGAATATGGATTTCTGGATACTGAAACTTGACCCCACAGGAAAAGAGGAATGGCAGGTTACGTTGGGTGGGATTGGCAATGACCAGCTGCAAAGCATACAGCAGACACCCGATGGAGGATATATCATTGGTGGAAGTTCCGCTTCGACTTCGCTCAGCGACCGGGGAGGGGAGTTAGAAACAAACCCGAATATGAAGCAGTCTGATAATTTCGGGAGTTTTGATTACTGGGTAGTAAAACTATCCTCCTTAGGAGAAATCGAATGGGAAAAGACATTCGGCGGGATGTTTTCGGATGAATTGAAAAGCATCCTGATTACGGAAGACGGCTATCTGATTGGTGGGAATTCCAATAGCCCAGCCTCCCGTCTATCGGCGGGTACGGCCCCTGATCTCTATGCCACGGCGCAGGCGTCCCAGGGAGAGGAAAACCCACCCCGCCTGCGGCACCCCTCCGAAGGAGGGGAAGACCCACCCCGCCTACGGCACCCCTCCGAAGGAGGGGAAAAAACTGCTGAAAATTCAGGGATGAATGATTACTGGGTTATCCGGTTGAATGAACAAGGCGAAGAGCAATGGCAGAGAACTTACGGAGGCGATGGTGATGAATCCCTTGCTCAAATGATTGAAACGGAAAAGGGATTCCTTTTAGCGGGCAGTTCTAACTCCTCCCCTTTGGGGAGGTCGGGAGGGGCTTCTAACGGAACGGATTTCTGGGTGATTGAAATAGACAAACAAGGCGAACCACTTTGGGACAAGACCTATGATTTCGGGAAATGGGATGTGCTGGTGTCAGTCCTCCCCCTAACCCCCTCCAAAGGAGGGGGGACTCCTTCTTCTGGAGGAGGAACTTCTTCTTCGGGAGAGTATCTTTTAGGAGGTTATGCTTCGACGGAAACATTGGGTAAAAGAATGGACAACAAAGGTGTCAACGATTATATCGCACTGAAAATAAATGACCGTGGTGAAATGTTGTGGAGCAAGACCATCGGCGGAACCGGAACCGACCAGCTGAAAGGCCTCACCCGGACAAGGGACGGAGGTTATATCCTGGCGGGGAATTCGGATTCCAAAAAGTCGGATGACAAGGACAAAGCCTCAATAGGCGGGAGTGATTACTGGGTGGTCAAGCTGGGTAATGAAAAGAAAACGGATGAAGAACGCCAGCTTGTTGAAGTTTACCCGAACCCGACCTACCAGTTTACCAATATTATTATTTCACAGGAGTTCAAAGAAGCCAGCGTACAGGTCTTTGATATGACGGGAAGGAAACTGCAAACCAAAGTGTTGCCCTACCGTTCCACCCCGATAGACTTACAGGGTTATCTCCCGGGAGTGTATATCTTTAAGATTACCGTGGACGGGAAAACCGAAGATGTGAAAGTAATTAAGAAAGGAAACAATTAAAAGATAAAATTTCTGCTATGAATTATTATATATCCAACCTAAAATTATATACGATGAAAAAATTATTGTTTTTAATTGCCGCTCTTCTTTTGATTAGCAATGTATGGGGGCAAACGGGAGGAAACCCCTCACCTGTAAATTATAATATAGATATATATCCGAAAACACCGGAAGCGGCAGCACTATCAAAGTTTGTCGATATACCCGCCGGGAGCTATACGGGTGTGGCGGATTTTTCAATTCCTTTATATACTATTGAATTTGATGGCGGGAGCATACCGATCGAATTGCGTTATACCACAACCGGAGTAAAGGTAGGAGAAATTGCCAGCCGTGTGGGGCTGGGATGGGTATTGAATGCCGGGCCTTCGCTGTCCCAGCAGGTGATAGGAGTTCAGGACAAAATATTTCCAAGGCCTGTTGTCCCTAGAAACCCATTTATTGATATACAGAATGAAGATGATTATACCATTGCTGCAACAGCTGCCGGTATTCTGACAAACGGTACCAGCCCTAAAGATATAAAGCCTGATATTTTCACTTACAGTTTACTTCATGAAAGTGGAAAGTACATTTTGGATTCAAACGGAGGATATGGAATCCCGATGCCTTATAATCAAATCAAGATCATACCGGAAAATTATTACACTAAAATGAATATTACCGACGAGGAGGGCATTCAATATACGTTTCAAAGCTATCCGGGAGTAGTAAGTAAAAACACCTGTGCAAATGACGATATGCTCGGGCTTACTTATCCGGATCCAAATTATAAAATCCTTAAAATAAAATCTATCAAAAACCAGGAAATTAATTATATCTACGGGCAGGCCGCAAATGCCACATACATCAATTCAGTTACCACTCAGGAGAGAATAAGCATTACGGGCCTTTTCCCTCCCGGGCCACTTTATCCGCCAGCTCCGAAATGTACTAACTATACACTTTCAGATGATTCCGCTTTAACTGAAATTTTATTTAAGGGAGGGAAAGTACTGTTTACCTACAGCAGCGAACGGGACGATGTCAATGGTGAGGTCAAACTGACCGGAGTTATAGTTAAAAATGACCAAAACGAAATCATAAAAAACTTGACATTAAGCTATGGTTATTTTCAGACATCAGAGCCTAACCCCAGTTATGTCACTAACCCGCCTGCGACAAGCGGTTACCTGACAGGTTCAAACAAACGGCTGAAATTAACAGATGTAACAGACAACCTTACAAATGGAAATTACCACTTAGAGTATTATGAAAGCTTTAATAACAGGGTTTTACCGCCCAGATTTTCCAACAATCAGGATTACTGGGGGGTATTCAACGGAGCAAATAACGGAGATAAAAGCACACCTTATACGAAATACAATAATGACGGGGTTATTAAAATATTTGAATCCGAAAAAACAGGAGCCAACAAAGAGCCTGATATAGATTACGGAAGGATAGGCAATCTTAGAAAAATAACATATCCTACAGGTGGCTATACAGTTATAGAATATGAGGCGGATGACTATATAGCACCGGTCTATATGCCGGATGTATATGGTTACGGTAATGAACCGCCGCATGAAGCGTATGATACCGATCTGCTGCCGATTGAATTCGATATCCCTGCGAATACATACAACAGGGAAATACAGTTTTGGGGTCAATACCATGAGGATGGAAATGCTCACAATGGAGATTGCCGCTGGTACCTCACGAAGCAGAATGCAGGCGGAGGCTATGATGATGTGGACAATGCCTCCGGTACGGCCACAAATGACAGAAGTATTGACAGCCCTGGCCATTACAAGCTATGGGTTGTACCGACCGACCCCAACGGGGGAATGAAACAAGAGGATGAGGAAGATGGTTGCCATGCCCAATACCGGTGGGTCAATGAATTCGTGATTGATGATTCCGATACCCGAAAGACGGGAACCATACGGGTAAGCAAAATAGAATCTTTCGACAATAATAACGGAAAAATCACCAGGACATATTCGTATAAAGAACCAACTGAAAACCATGTTCTTCCCTACATCATGTCCAGCGGAAAAAATCTCGGAAATGAGATTTTCGTAGCAGTATCTACACAGGCATATCCCATGGACGCCCAGAGCCACTATGCTGTGGAAACGCTGCTTTCCAACAATCCGGGCTGGCAGACGGCAACGGTAAGAGGGAAACCTATCGGTTATGATTATGTGCAGGAGTTTTACATTTCGGAAAAAGACCCTGTCAAATCCTACAGAAAAGAATATACCTTTAAAAATGATATGGATGATACCTGGGTACAATATGACCCGCACAGCCCGATCAACTATACCTGGCCGGTAGAAGGCCTGGACAGAGGGCTGCTCCTGGAAGAAAAACTCTTCGACAGTGAAGGTGGGCTTGTAAAAGAAACTTTTAATCAATACGAGTATGACCCTCATTTTAACTCAACTGCCTCAAGCTACATAGGAGGTGAATTTCTGGGAGAGGGTCTGGAGATTACTCCTGTCCGGAAATACGGAAATTCTTCTTCTGATTATGAATTTATGATGAGTAATTTCCCACTTAAGAACTACTGGATCAAAGACACACTTACCACTACGATCGAGTACAAAACCCCGTCTTTAAAGCTGGAGAGCAAACAACGTACAAGGTTTTCATCGAACCATGTTCACACTTATCCGTGGGAGAAAGAGACGGAAGGAAGCAACGGGGAAACTGCCAAAACCGTTTACCAATACCCGCAGGATTTGATCGGCATTGAACCCAACATGACTGCTTTGAAAAATGCCAACCGGCTTTCCACTCCTGTGATTACGGAATCTTATATGACAGACCAGAACGGTACCATGCCGGTTTCCTCACAAAAAACGGAATATGCCGCTTACCAGTCCGGTACATTGCTGTTACCGAAGTTCATTTACCTGAAGAAGGGAACACAGCCTTTTGAAAAGAAGATCACTTATGACCGCTATGATGACAAAGGAAACCTGGAGCAGTACACCCTGGAAGACGGTACGGTGGTCAGCATTATCTGGGGATACAATAAGCAGTACCCCGTCGCCAAAATTGAAGGGTTGCCTTACACATCCATCCCATCTTCCCTGGTAACAAATATAGTAACGGCATCCAATGCCGATGTTAATGAATCCACAGAAGTTACACTGCGTTCCAAGCTGGAAGACCTTCGTAAAAACAGCAATCTGGCCAATGCGGTAGTTACGACCTATACCTACGATCCGCTGGTGGGGGTTACCACTGTAATCGCTCCCAACGGGCAGGAGTCTTTCTACAGATACGATGCTGCCGGGCGGCTGGATAAGATACTGGACAAAGACAGTAAAGTGCTAAAGAAAATGGACTATAATTACGCTCATTAAGATAAAAACTAAAAGATAAAAACTAAAAGATAAAAACTAAAAGATAAAAATGAAGGATAGTCCTTTACATACAAAATCTTTTGAATTTGCATTGAAGATCATTTTGATTTCAAAAAAATTACATCAAAATGGAGAATATGTATTAAGCAAACAGCTTTTACGTAGCGGAACTGCTATAGGCGCGTTAATTAAAGAAGCTGAATTTGCACAAAGTACCGCGGATTATATCCATAAATTTTCCATTGCCCTGAAAGAAGCCAATGAAACATTTTACTGGCTGGAACTTCTTTTTGAATCAACCTATTTAAAAAGACAGGATTATACAACAGAGACTGATCTTAATAAAGAACTGATCAGTATGCTTGTTTCCACTATTAAAACTTTAAAATCAAAACCATGAAAGAAACTAAAAATTATAAATTAAAAGCTAAAAACTATGAACTAAAAACCGGAAAGGAAGCTAAAAGTTATAAGCTAAAAACTAAAAAAATTGAGATAAGTGCTCCCCATCCTTTAACTTTTAACTTTTATCTGTTATCTTTTTTCACCTTTTATCTGTTATCTTTTAGTTTAAAAGCACAAACCCCGACCCAAACCGAGAATTATGTAAAAAGCACGGAGTACCTTACGGAAAGCGGTGAATCGGGAGATAAGAAAGTAAACATCATGTACCTTGACGGCCTTGGCAGGGAAAAGCAGGCGGTGTCCTATAAGGCGACACCCGACGGGAAAGACATGATCGTGATGTATGAGTATGACGAGTTCGGGCGGCAGGTAAAAGATTTCCTTCCCGTACCTACCCGGCAATCATCGGGACTGATCATAACCGACCCTGAATCGGTTTACAACAGCTATTACGATACTTATTTCGCAACGGATGTTTATTATTCGGAAAAAGAGCTGGAAGAATCCGTTTTAGGCCGCCCGCTGAAACAGGCTGCGCCGGGTGATGAATGGGCGCTTGGAAGCGGAAAGGAAATCAAATTTGATTACAGCTTCAATTCAGCCAGCGAAGTAAAAGTATACAAAGTGGTGGCAGGCTGGAGCAATACGGAAAAGATTTACGAGAGTATCCCGCTGACCCAAAACGGTTATTACCCGGCAAAGGATCTTTACAAGACCGTTACGACGGATGAGAACGGCAACTATACGATGGAATTCAGGAACAAATTCGGGCAGACCGTGCTTAAGAGGGCTTTCGTAACGGCCGGCTCTACCGCGAAGCTGCCGGACCCGGAAGAAAACCAGCAGCTGCGGGCAGATACTTATTATGTTTATGACCAGTACGGAAACCTCACTTATGTGCTTCCGCCGCTGGCAGCGGAAAAATCAAGCATCACGCAGACCATCCTGGATGAGCTTTGTTACCAGTATAAATACGACAAACGCAACCGGCTTGCCGCACGCAAGCTGCCCGGCAAAGGATGGGAATACCTGGTCTATGACCGGCAGGACAGGCTGGTTGCCACGCAGGATGCCGAAATGGCCAAAACCACCTTTGTTTCTCCCTCCGGGATGACGGGCAAGGCATGGGCCTTTACCAAATACGATGCTTTCGGGCGGGCTGTCTATACGGGGCTGTACAAAAGCCCGGATACGAGAAAACAGTTACAGGACTTAGTGGACGGTTACGGGCAGAACAACGAAGCCAGGAGCTCTTCCACCTTTACCCAGAACAGTGTTAGCGTTTACTATACCAAGGCAAATGCCTTTCCCAAGAACCATTCGGCATCCAACGCCGACCTGCTGACGGTAAATTATTATGACACCAATTACACCAACCTGCTCCCGGCAGGGGTTTCCGCTCCTTCCTCCATAGAAGGGCAGACAACACGTAACGGTACGGATACCGATAAGAACCAAAGCTTAAAAGGACTTCCTATTGCTTCATTTGCCAGGGTGATCCCCGGTGACGGATGGGAAAAGGCCTATACCTTTTATGACCAAAAATCACGCCCTGTGGGTACTTACAAGTACAACCACCTGGGCGGTTACACCAAAGTGCTTTCCAAGCTGGACTTCCGCGGCAAGCCGGAATACACCAAAACCCTGCACAAACGTACCGGCACAGATACCGAGCTGGAAGTAAAGGATATTTTTACCTACGACGGGCAGGAACGGCTTACCAAGCATACACACAAGACAGGCAGCGGTACCGAACAGCTCCTTGCGCTCAATATCTACAACCGCATAGGGCAGCTGGACAACAAGAAAACGGGCGGGACAAACCTCACCGGAACGGGCAGGTTGCAGCAGGTGGATTACCGCTACAACATACGCGGCTGGCTCACCGATATCAACAATGTAAATGTGCCTTATACCGGCAGGCCCGGCGGCCCGGGCGAGCCGCTGGACAATGATGACCTGTTCTCATTCCACATAGATTACAACGAGATCGGCCATGACGGTGATGATGCCGGCTTCCCGGGCCTGTACAACGGGAATATCTCGCAGACGCTATGGAAAACCTCTTCAGACAATACCCTGCGGGGGTATGTCTATGGCTATGACGAGCTGAACCGCCTGCGGGAAGCCGTTTACCATAAGCCGGGGGCTTCACCCGCGCCCTTCCCTTCCAACTATGACGAAAAGATGGGCTACGACATCAACGGGAACATAAAGGAGCTGAAACGCTTCTCAGGGTATGACGCGCCCACAACGGGAGAAATGACCGATGAGCTGACCTATACCTACGCGGCCAACTCCAACAAGCTGGTGAAGGTGGACGACAGCACCAACAGCGATGCGGGCTTTAAGGATGGTACCAATACAGGCAATGACTATACCTATGACAGCAATGCCAATATGGTAAGCGACAAGAACAAGGGCATAACCTCCATAAAGTACAACCACCTGAACCTGCCTGTGGAGATCTACTGGAGCAGCACCAAAAAAATTAATTACCTTTACAATGCCGCAGGGCAGAAAGTACAGAAGAAGGTGACCAACGGTACAACGGTACATACTACGGATTATCTGGACGGTTTCCAGTATTACAACAATAACCTGGAATTCTTCCCTACTGCGGAAGGCTATGTAAAACAAACCACGCTTCAGGGACAGATGACCTTTGATTATGTATTTAATTACACCGACCATTTAGGAAACATAAGAGTTTCCTACACCAAAGACCCGCATACAGGAGATATAAAGATACTGGAAGAGAACCACTATTACCCTTTTGGGTTGAAGCATCAGAAGTATGCGGATTTCTCGGGTAAAATAGATGCGATAGATGATGAAACCGCCAAAGCGGTCATACCTGATGATCCGAATCAAAATATAACACCCTACAGGAACTACGACTATAAATATAATGGTAAGGAATGGCAGGATGAGCTGGGCCTTAATATGTACGATATGGACATGCGTATGTATGACCCTGCCATTGCAAGATGGGTGGTGATGGATCCTGTAGTTCACCATAGCATGTCACCGTACAATGCTTTTGACGATAACCCTGTTTTCTGGGCTGACCCGAGCGGGGCTGAAGGAGAAAATACGAGTTCGGATTCAGGAGGTGGTGATTCTGGTTTAGGTACTTATGGGATTCCTATGTCAACAGTTTTATCTACAAGTGCAGGAGGGGCTGCTTATACGCAAAATAATGGGAAAGGAGACCCTCCAACAGGAGGGAAAGGGAAGAAGGATGGTGATTCTACAGAAAAAAAAGATGGTGGAATAGCTGCTGCAAAAAACAAGAACAAAGAAGTCAAATTACAGAATAAGTCTTTACCAAGAAGAAGCAGTAGTAAGGGACAAGCCCAACCGAGCGTAAAAGCTGCCAATAAATCAAATCCTTCAAATGGGGCAAAAATAACAACAACGAAAACTATAAGGACAGAACATACTCCCAAAATAAATTTACCGGCTACGTTAAAAGTTTACTCAGCTACAGATGTAGTCGTAGCAGGAAATGCGGGGCCTCTTAATTTAGATGTTTCTTTTAGTAACAGTGGCGATTTTCTTTCAATTAATTTAGAAGAAAGTAATGGAAGCTCAACTGCAGCATTAGGTACTGATGGGCTGTCCGCTAAATATATGGGAGAAAATAATACGGGGATTGGCATATCTAATAGTTTATTTTCTACTACACTGAGTTCCTATCAGGATTTAGGAAATAATACGGTTAACAGTATGAATTATGAAATTGGCCCTATAGGGAAAGTATTAATAGGGGGAGTGGTATTTATTATGGCCACAAATCCGGAAGTTGACGCGGTAGTAGCTGCTGCACTGGTGCCTTAAATAATTATCTATGAAAAGAGAAAAATTAAAAAAAATAATATATTTTCTAATATTTATAATTGTATTGTTAATGGGAATTTATTATTCATTATTTGAACAATTAAAAGACGTGAATAAAACAAAGGGATTACATGTTAAAATTCCTGAAATAGAAAGAGCAAGGATTATTAACAAAGATTTAGAGGTCATGGATGACTCCCTTGTTATGGAAACAGTATTAATTGTAAAAGATTCTTCAGACACATATTTTTATACTATTTTTAAGTTTCGAAATATAAAGAATGAATGGAGTGAATTATCTTCAATAAACAATCATCTTGGACTAAAAGAAAGTTGGATTACTTCAATGAAATCAAATGATATAACAATAAATGACTTACACCCAAAAGCTAAATATATAGATTTTCACTATAGATACTCTTTGCCCCCACTTTCATTCAATACACTATCAGACACTATTTTCATTCAAAAATTTGAGAGTAACCGAATTGAAGTATCATTAACAGAGAAAAATCGCAACGATTTATATATCAAAAAGAAAAAACCTTTTAAGCTAATCCTATATAAACATGGAAATAATTTATATTTAATTCTTGCTGAATTAACGTTTAAGGATAAAGACAATAAATGGATTTCTGATACGGAATTAAAGAAAACATTATACCCACTGGTAAAGAATTGGGGTATTTATGAAAAAAGGTAATAAATCTTTTTTGTCAAAATCAAACTAAGAAAACAGTAGTGGACGGAAGTACAACAACAGTAACGGAATACTTGGCCGGTGGTAATGTATCAGATGTGTTGATTGGGATTTTAAAAGAACTATGATAATTGATTCTCAGTAATTTAAAAACAAAAATGAACAAAATGAAAAGCAGCCTTCGGGTTGTTTTTCTATTTTTGGTGTTCTTAAATCTGCTAAAATGGCTTTAAATGCAATCAGGTGTTTCAGATGTGTTGATGAAAGAAATTCAATGGTAAAAAACGGTAAAACTCCGTCAGGAAAACAAAGATTTATATGTAAAAACTGTAAGAAATCAAGAGTAGAAAGTTATTCGTATAATGCCTATCATTCAGACTTGAATCAACAGATCATTCTTCTGACAAAAGAAGGGCTGGGCATAAGAAGTACGGCAAGGGTACTGGAAATCTCTGCAACAACTTTGTTGAAAAGGATTATTTCCATTGCTGACAAAATTCCTCGTCCGTTTATCAGTAGGGGAAAAACCTATGAAGTAGATGAATTGCGAACATTCATAGGCAGTAAAAACCGTTTGGTCTGGATTGCCTATTCTTTGGAAAGAGAAAGTAAAAAAATCGTTTCGTTTAACATTGGCTCAAGAACCAATAAAACGTTGAATACGGTTTTGAAAACATTGCATTTGTCGGAAGCAAGAAAGATTTACACTGATGGCCTGAAAAATTACAAATACCTGATTAAAAAGGAAATCCATAAAGTAATTCGTTACGGTACAAATTTAATCGAAAGGATGAACCTGAATTTAAGAATTCATCTGAAAAGACTTAACCGAAGAACCATCTGTTTCACAAGAAGCGTCATCATGTTAAATGCAGTACTGAAAATCTATTTTTGGGGATAAAAACAATTAAAAATTATCAGTTAAGCCTGTCTGCCGATAGGCAAGACGCGTGACGGCATGTGTTCTATTTTAAAATTTAATATATTTGACTATAGGATATAATTTTGTAATAGCGAAGAGGGAATGTTGCATCAGTAAGTAAAAGGATATTATGAAAAGAACATTTTTAATAATTTCAATATTGATTTTATCTTGTAATCAAAACAAGGAAACTAATCAAACTTATAATCCAAAAATAGAAACAAAAACGACTGAAAATTTAGATTGGTTAATTGGAAAAGATTAAATAATGTCGATGACAATAAAATTTTTGAAAATTGGAAGAAGATAGGCTTAACAAAATATGAAGGATTTGGATTTACAATTGAAAAAAAAGATACAATAAGCAGAGAGGTCATCCTCATTAATCAAACCAGAGGAAAGTGGACTTTGAATATTTTAACTCCAAATGAAAAATCTATAGAATTTCAGGCAATTAAAATTGAAAAAAATAAAATCATATTTGTTAACGATTCTATAGATTTTCCTAAAAAAGTTGAATATTGGAGAGAAGGAAAAAAATTAAAAGCAAAAATTTCTAATGAAAAAATAGAAATTCCGTTTGAATTTCAAAGATTAAATAGCTGAATGCCATTATTTTTCAGTCGTCAATAATTATCTTTATACTCCTCAAAATCCTTCATCAGATTTTCCTCAATGGCTTTGGGCATTCTGCGGGTAGCTTCAAATTCGTTTGTGCTGAGTGATGGAAATTCAGTTCGTGTCGGGATAATTTCAATTGAACTTACAAGCATGTCAATTTCAATTTCATACTGCCGGTAGGCAACCGAATGAAAAGTATCATTAGTGTAAACCGGTACTTCGCGTTGTTCAATCAGAAATCCGGCATCGGCTTCCGAATCCACAAAATGACAGGTTACGCCCAACGGTTGTTTTTTATGAATTGCCCATTTCAGTGAATCCAGCCCACGCACTTTGGGCAACCATCCCGGATGGGAATTGATCAGCTTGTGGTTTTCCACCAGTTCATCCGGTAAAAGCCCGGCACCTGCAATCAATACAAAATCGGCTTTGTGCAGGTTCAGATAAGCATTTATTTCGTCGGCTTTTGTTTCCTTAAAGCGAAAATGAAGCCTTTCACACAAAACTTCCGGCATCACATCAATCGCGGTGGAAGGACGATGCGCATAAATCGGTTTAAAAGGATTTTCACGAATCACAAAAGGCAAAGCCAAAACCGTCACGTTCTGGTATCCTTTTGCTTTCAGTTGAAATAAAACGTCCTGCGTTTTTCTGTGCGGCGTGTTGTAGGAAATTACAACGATTTCTTGCTGATTCATTTAGAAAGAATATATTTTTTGTGGTAATCCACTAGATTATCAATCGGTTTTCTTACGATGTGCCCCATTTCCAAATGGTAAACCGCGGCAGCTGCACGAATGATGTCTTCGTAATAATGCGCCACCGAGCCAATGAAATTGATTTCTGAAAACCTTGCTTCGGGATTGGGTAAAACCTGGTTTTCAAAAAAAGCTTCCATGGAAGTATAAATCAGGTTCTGGATAAACGGTTCGTCTTTGTACTCATAAACAAATTTGCTGAACGACGCTAAATAAGCATTTGCCAACGGTTTCTGATAAACGTTTACATTCAGTTCACTAATGGTCAGATGATAGGTCTCATGGAATTTATCGGCAATGTGCCGCGGCATTTTTTTGGAAAAATAAGCATGCAGCAGTTTTTTTCCCATATAACATCCGCTTCCTTCATCGCCCAGAATGTAGGCGAGGGAAGGAGTAGCTTCTTTCAGTTCTTTGCCGTCAAAATAGCAGGCATTGGAACCTGTTCCCAGAATACATACAATGGCGGGTTTTCCTCTGTAAACCGCATAACAAGCGGCCAGCAGGTCGTGGTCAACTGAAATTTCAGCTTCCGGAAAAAAGTTTTTAAAGCCATTTCTAACGATCTCTTTTAGGAAATCTGCCGAACAACCGGCGCCGTAAAAATAAACATGGGTGATCTGTTCGGCAATTGTTTTCAGCTCCTCATTTTTAAACATTTCCGCTTCGATGGAATCCGAATCAATATGATAAGGATTCAGCCCGATGGTATGGGTTCGGAAATTTTCGGTATAGTCCTCATTTAAAATTACCCAGTCAGTTTTGGTCGAACCGCTGTCTGCTATTGCTATCATCCGGTATTTTTAAAAATATACTGCAAGTTTATGAAAAATTAAATGGTAATAAAACTAAGTACACGACAAAAACTCATAAAACTATGATTTGGAATAATTAACCACATAGTTACATAGAAAATGATATTCAATGAGTATTCATAGTCCGCCGTAGGCGGTTGTAGATTTTATCCTTTTTGAAACAAAAACCCGGCGAGCTGAAAAGCATCTACCGGGCTTGAAAAAGGCTGGTGTGTCTGATTAAACTATTCCACAGCTACCGGGAAAACGACTTCGGCATCTGTGCTTCCGCCGGCATTGGCGATATTTCCGCCTGCGACACCTTCACCGAATTTATCGGGTTCGTGGATCAAAGTAATCGTTAAATTACCGGTTACCGGCGTGGAAGAAGCGGTAAGGCTGAAGCTCAGCCCAACCGGATTTCCGTTTTCATCCTGGTCGGTATAGGTAAATGTTCCCAAACCGTTGTGCTGGAAGAAAATCTGGTGTTCATCGCTTTCTTCATGGATTTCCTCGGTAATTTCCTCTTCAGGTGTTACGGACTGGTTGACAAACCGTATGGTTCCCGCATAAGTTTGACCGGCGGTAAAATTTCCGCTTACCGATACGGTAGGCGCTACCGGCCCGTTACCGTCCTCGTCATAAGAAGTCATTGTAACTACGTCGTCGCCACTTGTAAAAGTCGCGATTACAGTCGTGATCACTTCTTCTTCGTTAATAAGTGGCGGATTTTCGTCGTCACTTGAACAAGAGGTCAATGTCATTGTGCTGATAATTCCAAAAAGGAACAGATATTTAATTTTTGTCATGATTTAAAAAATTTGAATTAATAATTGATTTTTAATTGAATAATAAAATTTCTACCGGTTTCATCTGCATAAAACCTTTGGTGATTGAGATAATTCCGGTAGGAGGTGCTGAAAATGTTTTCAACCGAAAAGCCCAAAGTGAATTTGGATTTTTCCCAGCCGAAAACAGGGCTTATATCTGCCGAAGCATTAAAATCAAACAAGCTGTAACCCTTTGGCGGTGTACTGATATCGACATAAGTCGGCACCGTTTCACCGTTTATATTCAGGTTTGCCGTAAAATTATTGTCCGGAAACCTTTTTTGGGTCAGGTAAGTTTGATTTTTTAACGTCAATTCCAGGCCGTACCATTTTTCATTCTGATAAGAAATGCTGTTTGAAAAATTAAACGGCGGCATATCGATCAGCGGAACGTCATTTTCTAAATCCTTTCCATAAAGATAAGCTGCGGTCAGATGATGTTTAAAATTCCGTGAATAATTCCATTCGACGCCGGCATCAATTCCCCAGATCAAAGCATTGGCCTGAATATAATCCCAGACAGGAAATGCACCGCGGATGGTATATTCCAAACCATACGGTGTTAACTGAATGAAATCACGGATGTAATTGACATAAGGTGAAACGTCCCAGCTAAAATTTTCAGCTTCGTGCTTTGCTGTAACAGAAAATTTCAAAGCTTTTTCCTGCTGCAAGCTCAAATCGCCCAGCTCAATTGTCGCGATAGAGTGGTGAAGCCCGTCGCTGAAAAGCTCTGACGGATTCGGATTCCGGGTGATATAACTCGCGTTGAAATAAAAGTCATAATCATGCCGCGGATGAAAATTCATTCCAAATGAAGCCGAAAAATTATGAAAATCATAAACCGGATGAGTCAAAACCTGGTTACCAAATTCTTCCACAACAAATTCCGGGTACAATTCATCATAACCTCTTTCTTCCCAACGGCTTGTGAGATAATATTTCTTGGCTTCCATATGGCTGAAATCATACCTTATCCCAAAATTAAACTTGAACCTCGGGCTCGGCTCAAAATCGGTAATGGCATAAGCGCCTAAATCAAAACGGTCATAATCAGGAATTAGCGGCCTTACGTTGGTTAACGGGTTGGGTTCATTGAGCTGATAAACCGAACTGATTCCCGACCTGAATTTCCAGGAATCCCATTTCTCACTTTCGAAATCAAGATTGGCGGAATGAGTAGATAAATCCAAATCCAGCGCAGGCGTATTTTTATATTTCCCACGCCGGATATCAAATTCCTTGCGGTTATTGAACTGGAAAGCATACTGAAAATTCAGTTTGCCTAAGCCTGAAAATTTATGATATGCATTTAACTGCGCCAAATGATGTGTCACTTCCTGCTTGGGATGATCCAGATCATAAGTGAAATTCGCTACATAATAAGGCTCATGGCTATTGATGGCTTTTACCAGATCATTCAGGTTCCCGATGTGGGAAGCTTTCAGAATCCCGGTCTGCGCATTGAAAAGGGAATAGGTTACCCAAACACCATTATCCGGATTTTTAAATCCACCCTGAACGAAAGTATTCTGTTCACGGTTGCCTGTGTTTGACAAAACATAATCAGGGCTTTCCAGATCGCCCATAACTTTTCCACTCAAAGTCGTGTTCCAAAACCAACCCGTAGCGTAACCTTTTGCAAAGGAAGTGCTCAATATGCCGCCGCGGCCATTCGAATGAAGTGTCAACAAAGCCTTTCCATACAAAGTATCTTTTCTGGGAACCGGCTCGGAATTGATCACGACAATTCCGCCCACGGCATCACCGCCATATTGCAGGGCACCTGCACCTTTGATTACCTGAATATTGGAAGCGGAATTAAGGTCAATGTTCGGTGCATGCTCGCTTCCCCATTCCTGGTCTTCCAGTCGGGTATTGTTGGCAATCACCGGAACGCGACTGCTGTGCAAACCGTTGATGATAGGCTTTACAATCGAGCTTCCTGTTTTCAATGCGCTGACGCCTTCGATTTCCTGCAGGGCATCGCCCAAAGATTTTCCACTGAACTGTTCGATAGTTTTTTCATTGAGCGAATGCGTGGCAATCGTTTTTTCACCGTTTGAAACCGAATGTTCTATTTTCACTTCATTCAGGTAATTGACCTGCAGCTTTAAAGAAATATTCAGCTTTACATCTTTTGAAACATTGACGATCGTATCGAATTTCTGGTAACCGTCCAGATCAAAAATCAGTTTCCGGTTTCCCGCAGGTACGTTCTCGATTAAAAAATTACCTGATACGTCGGAATAATATTCGGATTTATTTAGCTGTATATGAACATCCTGAAGCCCGTTATTGAAATCGTCGGTTATATTTCCTGTTATTTTATATTGCGCATGGGCGGCAATCCCCCAAAACAGAAGAACCACCACCAAAAATGGTTTATGCATTTTATAATTTTTTGATTGAATAAATAAATTCATCCGGGCGTGGCCCGGCCTAAAAATTATGCATAAAACGGCGGTCCTCTGAGCTTTTTATGGATTACATATTGGGAAACAAAATGCTGAGGAACCTCAACATTGACGGATGGGTTGATTTCATCAGATAAAACCGGAACATCTATGAACTGAACGGTAAATTCAACCGTAGGCGAAAAGGTAAAATCACAAAACTCACAATGATTTTTTTCGGTGATATGGCCGGCATGGTGGCAATTTTCATGCTGATGAAACTGTTGCTCATCGATCGCATGGTGAGATAAATGACGGATTTGGTGAACAGATTGCGACAACAATGCCAGCAAAAATAAATTTGCCGTAAGTAAGCGTAATATGGATTGCTGTTTGCTCATTGACCGGAAGCAAATTTAGAAATTATGCTTCTATTTTTTTCAATTCTTTCAAATTTTTGTTCAATCTTCTTAAAAAGAACCCGTAAATAATGAGGTAATACAATCCGCAGCAAATTAAAATAATCAGTGCGAAAACAATCGTAAAGCCCCAACCGACACCATTCGCCGTTTTAGCAAGCTCTTCTGCAGAAATTTGTTGATTTGCCGCCTGGTGCAGATATGCTTCTTTTCCCATCTGGTAATAAACAGGCGCAAGTAAGGCCAAAGCCAGGGTTATCCAGATCACTAAAAACCAAATGACCGTTTTCCTGAATCTGATGATATTGTTGATCAATCCTTTGACAGAAAGGTTGGAGGATATTTTCCGGTAATAAAAATAGATGATCGCCATAAAGATCAGGGAGCCGAGCAAACCGAGATGGGAAAAGGATTCAAGCTTGTCAAGCGCTTCTTTCCCAACCAGCTCTATGGCATCTTCGGAATAGAAATGATGGCCGGAAAAAAAGCTCCAGAGTGAAATAATAATTCCGAATAACAATTCAATGATACTCAGAATAAAAAGCCATTGCACCGAATTAATGGATTTTTTATGGATCATTTCAAAAATCTCGCTGCTGTCATAAGGCTTTTCTTCCTTTTGATTTTTCCAGAGGGATTTCAGGTCGTCCAGTTCGTCGTTTATATTTGTTTCGTTGTTTGTCATAAGGCGGGGTTCATCATTTCTTTTAACCTTGATTTGATCCGGTTCATTTTTACACGGGCGTTCACTTCTGTGATTCCCATGGTTTCCGCGATTTCACGGTAAGGCATATCTTCCAGATAAAGCAGCACCAAAGCGCGTTCAACGTCGTTTAATCTTTTAATGCCGGCATACAGGGATTTGAGCCTTTCTTCGTATTCTTCATTGTCTTCGTTTGATTTTACATTGAAAAAATTCCCGTTGTCAAGCGAAGTTGTGTTAATTGTTTTGTCTTTTTTCCTGATTAACGTGATGGCTGTGTTCAAACCAACCCTGTACATCCATGTGCTGAATTTGGATTCACCTTTAAAGGAACCGAAAGATTTCCAAAGCTGTAGTACGATTTCCTGAAAAAGGTCTTCATGTGCCTCGGGTGTATCGCAGTAAATGCGGCAAACCTTATGGACAATCCCCTGGTTGGATTCTATCAGCTGTGTAAATTCTGCCTCTTTGGATTTCACAATGGTTCAAAATATCAGTAAACAAAAATAGGGGAGTTGTTACAATTTCGGGCAAAAAATTTCTGCAATTTAAAACCGTTAGTTCTTAAAATGAAGAAACCCTCGCTCATAAAGAACGAGGGTATTCCCCCTAACCAACTTAAACCTAATGAAAATAGTATTTTTGCTATTTCCGAGCCAAATATAAAACAATTTTTTTAAAACAAAAAAATTAAAATGAATTTTTAATTCTGATTTATTTTCATGGCCTGGCTGGGCGTTATTCTGGAAATAAGGTAAGAAGGTAATACTAACACAGTTGCGGAAATTATAACGGCGCAGATATTCAAAATTAAAATTTGTGAAAAATCAAGGTAAACCGGGGCGGAGGACAAATAATAATTCTCAGCAGGTAGTTTAATCACCTTAAAATATTTCTGAATCAACAATAAAATCAATCCGATGGAATTGCCGATGACCAACCCGGGAATCATAATGAAAACCGCATAATTAATAAAAATCATCCGTATGCGCCAGTTGGTTGCGCCCAAAGTTTTCAGCAAACCGATGGAATGTGTGCGTTCCAGGATCAGGATCAGCAATACCATGACCATATTGATGACCACGACAATCATCATAATGAACAATACTACGAAAATATTCGTATCAAAAATAGCAATCCAGTCGTTGATCTGGCTGAAGGAGCTGGTGGCGGATTGGGCATATAACTGGAAACCGATATTGTTGTTCACTTTTGCCGTTATAGCGCCTAAATTTTCGATGTCGTTGGTAAACAATTCAAAACCGCCGACGGTATTTTTGTCCCATTTATTCAAACGTTGCACCTGCTGAATATCGCCGATGACATAAATATCATCAAAATCCTTTATATCGGTGCTGAAAATTCCTGAGACCCTGAACCGCCTGTACACTGGTTTTCCTGATTCCTGGATAAAATAAGTAACAAACGAACTGTCCACGTCCAGCTCCAATTCATTGGCTATTTTTTGGGAAAGCAGGACGTCGCTGGAAATTTTACCTTTTTTGAACAGCGGGAATTTTCCCTTTAGAATGTAATTATGAAACCTCAGCGTATCGAAATCCGTACCCACGCCTTTCAGGAAAATACCACTGAAATTATCCGGTGTCCTTATGATGCCGCCTTTCACCGCGATTGCCTGCACATGCGTTACTTCCGGGACAGCTTTGAATTCCGGATAAAATGACTGGTTCAAAGCAACCGAATCTGAATTGAATGACTGATTGCTGTTATACGGTTTTACAGTGATATGACCGTTAAAATCCGCCAGCTTTTGTTTGATACCTTTCCGGGCGCCGATACCGGTGGAAAGCGTAATGAGCGCGACCATGACCCCGATGGCGACCGCGATTTGCCCGATACGGATAATCGTGGTAGAAAGGTTATTTTTATTACTTTTACCGAACGCGATTTTTTTCGCAAACCACCAGGTGAAATTCAAAATATCAAAAATTTAATCTATGCTTCAAAAACTTTTCAAATATACATTAATTGCATTATTTCTTATTTCAAATCAAAATTCATTCGCACAAAATGACGATTACGAAAGAATCTATACGGGCGCCGAAAACCCGGAACTTTACCTCAGCCTGATTTATAACAAAAGAGTAGGAGTGGTGACCAACCAGACGGGGATGTTGTTTGCCGGAGCGCCACTTTTTTCGTTGAGCAACCAGAAACTTAAAAAAGACATTCACCTGATTGATTTTTTGGTTGAAAGAAAAGTGGATGTCAAAAAGATATTCTCACCCGAACACGGCTTTCGCGGTGATACTGATGCGGGCGAAACCGTAAAATCCGGGAAAGATATAAAAACAGGTTTGCCTGTTGTTTCACTCTATGGAAACAATAAAAAACCATCTAAAGAACAACTTGAAGATATAGACGTTATACTGTTTGATATTCAGGATGTTGGTGTAAGATTCTATACTTACATTTCTACTTTACATTATGTAATGGAAGCCGCCGCCGAAAACGGTAAAAAGCTCATTGTGCTGGACAGGCCCAATCCAAATGGACATTATGTAGATGGCCCCGTTTTGAAAAAAGGATTTGAATCTTTTGTGGGAATGCATCCGGTTCCGGTGGTTTATGGAATGACAATCGGTGAATACGCGCAAATGATCAATGGTGAAGGCTGGTTAAAAAACGGCGTGAAATGCGATCTGATAGTCATTCCATTAAAAAATTATACGCATCAGCGGCATTATGTTCTGCCCATAAAACCTTCGCCTAATTTACCGAATGACAAAGCAATCAATTTGTATCCGAGCACTTGTTTTTTTGAAGCGTTCAACGGAAGCGAAGGAAGAGGAACGGATAAACCTTTTCAGGTCTATGGTTCGCCGTATCTGAAAAATATGCCGTATAAATTTATTCCGGAGCCTAATGCCGGAGCGAAAACCCCGAGATTTAACGGCCAGGTTTGTTACGGTGAAGATTTAAGCGAGGCTCCGTTTTTAAGTGAGATTAATTTAAGCTGGCTCATAAATGCGTATAAAAATTATACAGGAAATGAGCCTTTCTTTATTAAAAATTCGGGCGAGTTCTGGATGGATAAATTGGCCGGAACCGACGAGCTGAGAAAGCAAATCGAAATGGGCTGGACAGAAGAACAAATCAAAACGAGCTGGCAGGAAGATTTGGCGAAATTCAAAAAAATAAGAGCAAAATATCTGCTTTATAATTAATCTAAGCAAATTGGTAAAATCCGCTATTATTTTTATATTTCCGTTTTTCCTATAATGTTTGCATTATGTTAAATAGCTTTGGTGAAAATTTATTTCTTTTTTGAAGGGTAGGGGATTTAAAAAATAATTTTCAGGGTGGTGTGGTGGAAGCTCTTTTGCAATTTTTGGTTTGTGCGGTGGCTTTTGTGCGAATTGCAAATGTGCTTATGTTTGTGTGTTGGGTTATTCTTTCTTCCTTTCCATTCTTAGTCCTCTTTCCTTTAAAAAGTCATATATGTCAATACAAGTTACTTGGCTCTTGTTTGCAACCGCAGGTATTTTGTTGTGTTTGGTTTTACTTTCATTGGTAATCAGTATGCAGTTATGAACTTTACAATAGCTTATTAAATATGGGTCTGCTTCTTCTTTTCCTTCTGCTTGTTTCTTTGCATCAAAGAATCCTGAACTATATTCATCATTGATTATCGGAATGGCAGCGTTAATGCTTGCTGCATCTGTTTTGACTACAAAATGCTTCTTCCATTTCTTTACCCAATTTTTCAGAAATTCCTGTTTCCCTTCGTAACTGTTTATTTCTTCCTCAACAAAATCAATCGTTTTAAAGCTGCCTTGGCTTATCAAATCTTCAATTTCTTCCCAAATAGCCGTAAATACAGGATTATCTCGCTTAAAGGTGGCTTCAAGCATAATTAATCCGCTCGTGTCAATTACATAAACCGTATTATTTTCGTTAAACAAATTCATTTTCTAAACGTGCAATAATTGTCTGGTTTTAGGAATGTATGATAGCTTGACACCTAAAAAGTCGGACAAATCTTTTAAGTCAATACGATTTTGGTCGTAGGCTGAAAATGCTAACGAAATGTATGTCTTTCCTTTTTCTTTTATCGTTTCTTTGGCAATGTTTCGTCCTTCAGGATTTTTTGCTCTGCCAAAACTTGGCTTATTCCAAGCCTGATGTTTTTCCTTATAGAAAGCTGTTGTTGTAAGTTTATTTTCAAGTAAAGTCCTCAAAATAGCTAAAGGTCCAACGTGGAAATAATTTCCAAGTTCAATCAAATCTTTTTTAGCCCAAATTTTGTTCCCGCTTCTTTGTTGTTCAATAACTTTTTCCATTTGCAAAAATTCAGAAGTTGGAATAAGCACCTCTGCCGCAAATGCGTTACACCATTTTTCTATTTGAATATTGGTCTTTTCCGACAAATCACAAAGTCCACCTTCATTTAATAAAATATGTCCTAATTCGTGAAATAAAGTAAACGTTTTTGAGTGTGCTTGCTCGCCACCTCTTTTGATACCGATTATCGGAATAATGTCGTCCGTTATTGAAAATCCTCTTAATTTGTCTTGTGTTAAACTAAGTTGAAAAACAGCGACACCCAATAACTCAACTTTTTCAATGTATGCTTCTAATGCGTTGTTTATGTTTTTAATTTCACTTACTTCATCAAGGCTTAGCATTTCCCGAACTTTGACAGCAACGTCTTGGGGTTGTTCGTTAATGGAAGCAAAGAAGTTTAATTTAGGAATTTCAATTCCTAATTCTTGGCGAAGTTCCACATAAGATTGAGCCAAAGCCCTTGCTTTACGAACTGCCATAATTGTTTTTTCGTGAAAATTTCCAAGTTCCTCTGAGTTTATAGTTCTTCTGTCGGCAGGTAATGGTTTTTCTTTGGGTGGTTCAGAAAGCAACAAAGTAGCAATAGTTCTTTTATATGCTTTTGAAAACCCTTTTAGCTCGTCTAATGTTGGATGCTTTTCACCTTCCTCTAATTGTATTAAGCGTTTAGCTGAAATGCCTGTTTTTTCAGATGCTTGATTTCGGTTAATAGCAAGCGATTCCCTTGCCCAAACAAGGACTTTGTGATTTGCCTGTATCAGAGTGTTATCTGTCATTTTTAGAACGCTTTTCTTATCTCCTTTTATATCGTGCAAAGTAATTATCAATTTCAGGGCGAAGCTCTACACCAATTCTCTCAAAAATATCAAGTAAGCCGGTATAAGCCCCTTCTCCACCAAGGAAGTCCCAAAACTCGTTAGCAACTTTTAGCTCATTATCAAGGTCAAGCATTCCTCTCATTGTCCAACGGTTGTAGGGTTGTGGCTCATACGGATTATAAGGTATTGCGATTAGTGTCTGAACATTTGCATTTGGGTTAGCTGCAAGTGTTGTCGCTACCCATTCTAACAAAGTTCTTTTAAATTCTTTGAAGCCACCTGCATTGGGTTTTGCTGTCTTAATATCTATCAGATAAATAGTGCCATCGTTTCCAACAAGCTTGACATCAACTTTAGTTGGTTTTACGGTTCTCATTTCGCCGGACTGACAAACTGCTCGAATAGCATTGATTTCTTCAATTTTATTTGGCGTGGTAGCAGCAATGACTAAATTGTCCATTATGTTTTGAATTACTGCATGTGCTTCTGAAGAAATTTGATTTCCGGCTGTTTGTTGCGATTCTGCACTTGCAAAACTTGATCGTGCCAATGATTTTGCAACCGGCTCAAAAATGCTTGTTCCAAAATTTGTGTTTAATGAGTGGATGAATGAAAACAATGCCATTCTATCTTTTCCCAAAAGCCTTGTGTGAAAAGGCATTGAAGCGGGCTCTGGATTGTAGTTCTGGAATTTGTTTCTAAGACTGTTTCTTAAAACGGTTTCAACGTTTTGTATTGCTGTTAATGCCATTATTTTTGTTTTAAGTGGAAAATGATTTCCGAATATGCTCCCTTATCCTTTTCAGTCCTGTTTAATACAGGTCGTTTGAACTGATTTACGATTTGCATTCCGGCATTTTCCGCAATGGTCGGATACATATTGTATTTGTCGTTGGCAACTAAGAAAATATCATAATCGTCAACCATATATTGCCTGGCATTATTAAGCACTGCACTTATGCCTTCAATATAGCTTTGCTTCGCTTCTTTGCCTTGTCCTTTGTAAAGCGGACCAATTTCTAATTCGTCTTTTCGTTCAAAACCAAACAAATCATAAGCATAAGCGTGTTGTTCGTGATAATCAATTAAACCAACATAAGGCGGTGAAGAAAAAATACCTTTGATTTTTTTCTTTTCAGCCAATTTTGTAAATGCAGGATTTATCTTCTTGAGTTCGGCAAAAATGTTAATTGTTCTGCTGTCGCCTGTCAAGCAAGTTTGAAATGTTTGGGTTCTTAAATTATCAAACTGTGCAAGACGTTTTACGGTGTCTTTACTATACGTTTCCCACCATTTTAAAATTGAAAATAACGGTTTGCACATTTTTCCGTGCTTACCGCAATAATAGGTTGTTGTCACCGGTTCTAATAATGTTGCCAAATCTGCGTGGGTTGTTGCTCTGCAACTCCTTATCGTTCGGCTAAGTATTACACTGATGATTTTTTTTGTTTCGGGATTCTTAATTTTCTTAATCTCGTCAAAAACAAACTGAATTTCATCCCGGATATGTTGTGAATACCATTTATCCAAAAATGAATCTTCCTTGTCTTGACGAAGTTTTATTTTGTAATCTTTTACAAGTTTATTGTATATGGGTAAAAACTCCTTTTCTTTTTCCGCTCCGTATTTTTTCTCGTCAATTTCTTTTCCTTTTACTTTGTATTTGTATTCAGGAACAGGAAAATACTTGTTATTGAAAACATATAATTCTTTGAGTAGCTTTTCTTCAAACTCCAATGTGTGAGAATTAGTCAAAAATTCTTTTAACGCTTTTGTAATTCGGCTGATTTCCTTTTGAACATCTGTCAAATCATATTGGGCTACCTTGCAATTACCAATCATAGCGTTGAAAGCCGAAACATCAACACCAATAGCGTGTATTCCGAGTTCACAGCTTTGAACCATTGTAGTTCCACTTCCTGAAAATGGGTCAAGAACAATATCTCCGGGTTTAAAGTAAACTTCTTTTTTAAACTTGTCAGTGTGATTGTCTAAAAAATATTCCACTAATTGAGGGATAAATTTTCCTTTGTATGGATGCAATCGGTGAACGTGCTTGGTCGTTTCAGCTTCTTTGTATTGTTCAAAAGATAAAGCCCAATTTAAGTCATTCCCAAGCTGGTCTTTCCATTCTTGTTCTCTGGATTTTTTTTGGTCTTTGTAGTATTCTATCAGTTCTTCTTTTACAACTTGTGTTGAACCGTTATCTCCAATTTTCTTAACCCTTCCATATTGGATAAGGTAAGAAATGTTGGAAGTAGTAACATTCTTTTCCAAATATTCGCTTGCCCATTGGCTCGCTTCTTTTATTGATAATAATTCTGCCATTTTTATTTGTTTTTTGTTACTCCGTATTTAATTTTTTTCTCCGCAACTTTTAATGCCTGAAAGCCCAAATCATCATCCTGAATCTCATAAAGAATTTTTTCACTTAAATATTGAATCAGCAAATTCTCTTTATCTAACTCCAAAATGTCTGCTAATTTTTCTATTTGCTGTCTGGTGGCTTTTCGTTCGCCTCTTTCTATTTTGCTTAGAATAGCAGTGTCAATGTCGAGTTGTGCAGAAACGTGTCGCAGCAGCAGTCCTTTCTTTTCCCGTTTCTCCCTGATTATTTCGCCTATTGTTTTCAATTTGAAAATATTAACTTGACAATAAAAGTCAAATTTAGAATATTGTTTTTCTTTAGCAACAGGTTTTCCTAAAAACTTTTCAACAGTCTTTGGAGGGTAGAGGTAAAATTGGCTCTTTTGCAAGCTTTGATTTGTGCGTGGGTTTTGTGCGGCTTGCAAATGTGCCAATGGCGGGTGGGGAAAATTATTTTTTAAATGTGCGGTGGGAAAAAGAAATAAATTTTTGTAGAGCCTTTGAGCGTTGGCTTAGCTTGTGCAGCAAAATTTAATGTGTAAGTTTTCAGTTCGGCACATTAAAATTTTGCAAGCAAGCTGTATGGGAGAAGCGGCTATTTACACATAATGTCTAATTATTAGGACAAAATATCGGGCTGGTGGGCTGGCTTTGTGCGGTAGCTTTATTTAACATAATACTACATTATAGCTGACAAAATGAGCGTTGGGAATTGTGCGGCTGCATTTTGTCCTATAATTTATATTATGTTAAATATAATTATTTCAATACTCCTTATTATTCCTTCTTTACAAAGACCAGCAGCTCCCCTTCCGAATATTCAATTTCAACCGAAGCTTCTGTGGCAGTATTTCGTGTCCCCACCTGCAGGGTTAAATCCAGGTCTTCGTTGTTCAGTTTATATTTCAATCCTTTGGTTCGGATTCCTTTCGCAACCGGAAACGGATACAGCGAAATAATCCGGCCTTTGTAACCATCCAGTGTAGTTTTCTTTTCAGCAAAAAAATAATAGCTGAAATCATCAAAAAACATCAGCGACAAACGGTTTTTATATTTTAAACCCGTTGTAAGGTTTCCCAGGAAATGGTCATGCTCCATGCCGGAACTACCATAAATATAAACTTCTTTATAACCTTTTTGCTCGATGATATTCAATGCTTTTTCAAAATCGGTGAAATCCTGATCCGGCGTGATGATGATTTCGATTCCTTTGGAAATTTCTTCGGGTGAAATCGAATCAAAATCCCCACTTACCACATCGGGTATTATATCATTGGCTTCTAAATACCGATAAGCCCCGTCTGTGCAAAATATCTTTTCAAATTGCTCTAAATCAGGAATCTGAGCTGGTGATTGTCCGTTTAAAAAAAGCGCTGCTCTACTCATTGGGAAGCCATTTTATTTCTTCATGTCCGGCATCGTGCGCTATTTTCCGCGCCAGGACAAACAGATAATCAGACAACCGGTTCAGATATCTCAGCACTTCTTCCCTGGTGACTTCGGTTTCTTTCAAACCAACTGTCAATCGTTCTGCCCTCCTGCAAATGCATCGTGATAAATGCGCATGGGAAGCACCTAAATTTCCACCCGGCAGAATAAAATGTGTCAGCGGTGGTAGCTCCTCCTCCATTTCGTCTATCCGGTTTTCCAGGTCTTGTATATCCTGCTCGCCGATGACTTTTGGCAAACGCGGTTTCCCGTTGGCTAAAAATAATTTATCCGGTGGCGTAGCCAGCTCCGCTCCTATATGAAACAGATTTTTCTGTACCTGTATCAATTGTTCATTATATATATGGCCTATTTCGGAACATCTGATCAGCCCGATGGCCGAATTCAATTCATCGACCGTTCCGTATACCTCTATTCTTATGTTGTCTTTTGAAACTTTCACTCCGCCGTAAAGTGAAGTGGTGCCTTTGTCTCCTGTCTTTGTATATACTTTCATCTTCTAAAGCGCTATAACTTTTTCATGGTAAAGATACACAAACACAATAAATAAATTATTTCGAATGGATTTGTGCCGGTTTTGGATGGGAATGATGCCGAATAAAGACTGATAATAATATTGGTGTAATTTTTGTTAAGACAATAAAAATTTATTTTTACGTTATACCACAATGATAAAAATTTAGTGAATAAATGTAATTTTATCATTAAATAAATGACTGACCTAAAAAAATTCAATTTAAAAGTCTGATTATTTAATAGAAAAATTATAGATTCGCAATCTTGTAAATAAAAATTAGTGATAATTAAAAATTAAAAATGGAAATGGAAACAAACCAAACTGTTATTGAATCAAGAAAATCTTCTAAGAGGGGAGGTCTTAATGCGCCGATTACAATTCTGATCTTAATTGCAATCGGTATTTGTGTTTATATCTTTTTACTGGGTAGCCCTGCAAATTTTGAAAACGGAGACCCTTCCGGTCAAAGTAATAATGTCTTTGGGATCATTCACAAAGGTGGACCAATCGTACCTATTTTGATTTCTTTCCTATTGATGGTAATCGTATTTACAATCGACCGTATCTTCGCTTTGAGCAAAGCTTCAGGAAAAGGAAACATCTCTAAATTCGTTGACAACATCCGTGAACTGGTTGACAGAAACAAGATCAACGAAGCATTGGAACTTTGTGACGAACAACAAGGTTCAGTCGGAAATGTGGTAAAAGAAGGATTGATTACTTACAAAGCGTTGTCAAACGACAATAGTATGAACAAAGAGCAAAAATTAATTGAGTTGAACAAAACACTGGAAGAAGCGTCTACTTTGGAAATGCCCACCCTGGAAAAAAATACTTCCATATTATCAACCATTGCTTCCGTGGGGACATTGATTGCCTTGTTGGGAACCGTAATCGGGATGATCAAAGCATTCTTCGCTTTGGGTGCCGGTGGCGGAGCTCCGGATGCAGCGAAACTTTCTGAAGGTATTGCGGAAGCCTTGATCAACACGGCTTTGGGTATCGGTTCTTCTGCTTTGGCAATTATTGCTTATAACATTGTGACCAATAAAATCGACGATATTGTATTCAAAATTGAAGAAGTAGGAATGAGCATCCAACAATCATTTGGCGCTCACCATTAATTCATTTTTAGATTTACTTACGGAGTAGTTCCGTATTTTATAAAAGTATAATTTTAATAAAAATGAAAAATGGCAAAAGTTAAACCGAAAAGACAGGGGATTCACATCGATATGACTCCGATGAGTGATTTGGCGTGGCTGCTGCTTACATTCTTCATCTTGACGACGCAGTTTAAAAAACCCGATATTATCGAAATCAAAACACCGAGTTCCGTAGCAGAAACAAAATTACAGGACGGTGACCTGATGCGGATTTCAATCAGTAAAGACGGACGGTATTTATTCAGCATCATAGACGACAGAAATAAAATCCCTGTGCTGGAAAAAATGGGCGCAAAATATGGCATTTCTTTTTCAGATGCCGAAAAAAGGACTTTTTTGGGAATGTCAGACGTACCCGTTTCCATAGGTGCCCTCAAGCAATACCTGAATCTGAATAAATCACAGCAGGAAGCCAACATAACGGGAATCCCGTTAGACAGCACCAATTTACAGCTGATTGATTGGGTGACCACAACGTTGGATCATGATGACAGAGTTAAATTAGCAATTCGTGGCGATGTGAAAACACACTACCCCGAGTTCAAAGAGCTGATTAAACAATTGGTAGAAAAGGACATCAACAAATTTCAGCTGATTACCAGCTCAGAAGTAAAACCTCAATAATAAAACCATGGCACAGATAGAAGAAAAACAAGGCAAAGACGGTGGCAAGGTTCGCGTAAAGAAAGCCTCCACCCGTGTGGATATGGCGCCCATGGTAGATTTAGGTTTTTTGTTGATCACGTTCTTTATGTTTACAACAACGTTCAACAAGCCCAATACGATGAGTCTGAATATGCCTCCGAAAATCCCTATTGATAAACCAATAGAACAAACGGAAATCAAATTCAAGAATTCTATATCTATCATTTTAGGCGGAAATGATAGAATTTTCTGGCATCAAACAGACAAGAATACGCTTACACCCGATCAGTTAAACGAAACAGATTATACAAAAGATGGGTTGAGAAAAGAAATTTTGCTGGCCAAGCAAAGAGCGGAAGACAAAGATTTATTTACAGTGATCATCAAACCTACCGATGATTCAACGTATGAGAACCTGGTCAATACATTGGATGAAATGGAAATCACAGAATCCGGCAAATACGGTATTGTGGATATTTCTGATAATGAAGTGAAAGTGTACAGAGAAAAAAGTGGGATAACAGAATCCAGTAACCCTTAAAAATGAAAGCTATGTCAGAACAGAAATACAAATCTATGGATGACCTCGTATTCGAGAACAGAAACAAGGAATACGGTGCTTATGACCTGAGGATGAAGGAAAACGCCACTTTATTGAAAGCATTCCTGATAGGAACCATAACATGCCTATTAATATTAGGAGGTTTTGTTTCTTACAATACAATCTTCAAAAGATCGGACAAAATGGAAACCGTGGTCGATATTAACCTGCAGGATGTTGAACAGCCTGATATCATCAAAGATGAACCGCCACCGCCACCGCCACCGGAGCAAGAACCGGAACCACCCAAAGTAGAAACTGTCAGAGTGGTAATGCCGGAACCGAAAGAAGAACCCAAAAAAGAAGAAACGGTTCCTGATATTAAGGAGATGAAAAACGCACTTTTGGGAATGGAAAATATAAAAGGTGAAGAAACCAATTCCATCAAGAGTGCACCACAACCGGAAAGCAAAGGTCCTCCTGCCCCGGTAGGTAACTTTACAGCCCGCCAGGTAAAAGACATGGCCGTATATCCCGGTTGTGAGAAATTCAAAGGAAATAAGGACAAGCTTATCCAGTGTTTTTCAGAAAAGCTAAGCGGCGAATTAAATGACCAGCTGTCAGATTTTGGTGAGGTTTTGAGTAGCCGTGGGGAATCCAAAGCAATTGCCAAGCTACAATTTGTAATTGATAAATCCGGGAAAATCATCCAGGTACAACCCATGAAAGGAAGCCATGCTGATTTAGGAAGAGAATCTGAAAAAGCGCTGGAAAGGATTGCCACTCGTTTGTCGAGCCGTGGAAAACTCATCGAACCGGCTAAGCTGGAAGATGGTTCACCTGTGAATTTACAGTTTCAAATACCAGTAACATTTAAGTTACAGGATTAAAAATCCATCCATTTTTATAATAGGAAAGAGAGGCAAAACCTCTCTTTTTTTGTGGCGGGAAATTCGCTACAAAATTGTAAAAAAACTTATTATCAATAGATTAAATATAGGAAGGGAAAAATCACTCAAAAAAAAGCCTGAAATGGTTTTGGTTTTTAATAGTTATTTCTATATTTGCACCCCGTTAACCTAATGAAAGAATGGTCGACAGGAAAGACTCGGTAGCTCAGTTGGTAGAGCACAACACTTTTAATGTTGGGGTCCTGGGTTCGAGCCCCAGCCGGGTCACTAAAAGCGAAGCTATTTTTAGTTTCGCTTTTTTTATAACCCTGATTTACTTTTTATGAAAATCTCACTCATCGGTTATATGGGCAGCGGGAAATCCACTATTGGGAAAGGGCTGGCTGCCGAATCAGGTTTAAATTTCATTGACCTGGATCATTTTATAGAAACCGAAAATAGGCAAACCATTTCCGGATTATTCTCACATTATGGTGAAATTAAATTCAGGAAAATCGAACGGGAAGCATTAACCAAAATCCTGTCCAATGAAAATTCCTTTGTCCTTTCCCTGGGTGGCGGAACTCCCGTATATTACAATAATATAGAATTGATCAACGAAAAATCATTTTCCGTGTACCTTCGATTGCCTGTTGGAGAAATCGTTAGCCGTCTGGTTAATGAGAAACACAAACGCCCTCTGATTGCTCATCTAACCAATGAACAGCTCCCGGAGTTCATTGCCAAACATTTATTTGAGCGAAGGAATTATTATGAACAAGCCCATCTGTCCATTGATGCAAACGGTAAAAGTACGGAAGAAATCGTTTCTGAAATTATTCAACATCTTCCTCGCCCAAGATAAAATCATCCAGGTTGCGCCTGTCTTTTTTGGTCGGCCTGCCCTCCCCTTTTTCTCGGTAATAATCCTGCTCCAGCCTTTTTATTTCGAGCTTTTCCAATTCTTCTTTCGGCGTTCTGTCTGCAATATGCAAACTCACCAACTTCGCTCCTATCCTGCTTTTGGGTAATTGTAATATTTCAAACTGATAGTCAATCTGGTCTTTTCTTACCGTTATGAAATCCGCCGGCCCGATTTCCCTCGAAGACTTCGCCACTTCGCCGTTTACTTTTACACGGTTCTTTTTTATCGCCTCCGCCGCTATGCTTCTTGTTTTGAAACAGCGTACACACCACAGGAATTTGTCTAAACGCATTGTTAAATTTGTTCTTAGGAATTTAATTTTTGTAAATTCGCAATTTAAATAGAAATTTTATGATAAGAAAATGGGGAATCACCATAATTGCTTTGGGGCTTTTGTTTACTGCCTGTAAAAATGATGATGATGCAGACGAACTTCCGCAGCAGGAACAAAACCAGGTAGATGATGATGCCATAGTGGAATATCTCCAGGATCACTATTTTTCACCCGACAGAGGAGTGATAAAACAATTTAGTGAAGATGATGAAGAGGACGACGAATATGCAGCTCTAAAGGACAATGCGGTCAAACTTTCATCCGGTGTATGGGTGGTGAAAAGGCCGGGAGTTGAAGCCGAAGGCCCGGTTGCAGATAACAATGCGCAGGACAGCATTTTGATTTCTTATGTCGCTACTTATTTCAAAGCTACTTATGACGATCTGGCAGAAGGAGAAAAACCTTACGCCGCCATCAGTGGAACATTTTTATCGACCATTTACAGTACCGGGACACCTGCCTGGGATCCGCTTTTTTATTATGTACGCTTAACCGATTCCCAGATTGAAAACGGGATTCCTTTGAGCGGATATGTAATCGAAGGATTTACCGAAGGTTTAAAAGAATTCCACGCGACCGGAACGAATGGGTCTGATTTGTACAATTTCCAGGGAGCGATCATTGTTCCATCGAGAATGGCTTATGGGAGGGACTTTGATTACCTGAGCGGATCGCCGAGTTATTCCTACCGTGACTTTAGTTTTGTGTTCAACTTTGAGCTCCATCAGGTAATTGACAGGAACAACGATTAGGATAAATATTAAAAAATCAGAAAGTGTAAGCGGCCAAAAACTGTTTACACTTTTTTTATTTCCTAAATTTGTTTCCGTCAATGGAAAAACTCGTAAATAAATTCAATCATAATTTTAAAGAAGCTTTTGGAAATGCTGACCCGAGCCTGCTCGTAGCGGTAAGCGGCGGTGTTGACAGCATGGTTCTTTGCGATTTATTACGCAAAACGAATAAACATTTTTCCGTGGCGCATTGTAATTTTCAATTGAGGGGAAAGGAATCTGACGAAGATGAAGAATTCGTGCGAAATTATTGTATTCAGAACCAAATAGAATTTCATTCCAAAAAATTCAATGTAAAGGAATTCAAACAATCCGGGAATTATTCTACCCAAATGGCGGCGCGAGAATTGCGTTACGCATGGTTCAGAAAACTGATGAACGACCATGGTTTCGATTATCTGGCCACGGCGCACCATTTAAATGATTCGCTGGAAACTTTTCTCATCAACCTTTCCCGCGGGACAGGCATCAATGGTTTAACGGGAATTCCTGTTCTGAATGATAAGATTCTGAGGCCGCTGTATAATTTTTCTAAAAATGAAATTCTTCAATATGCAAAAGAAAACAACATACGGTGGCGGGAAGATGCATCGAATTCAAAAAACGATTATAATCGGAACAAAATCCGTCACCGGATAACACCGGTTTTAGAAGAAATCCATCCGGAATTTTTACAGAATTTTGCCAAAACAATCGGGTTCCTGAAACAGGAAAAGGAATTAATCGGGCAATTGATTAAACTTAAAAGAAAAGAATTATTTGAAGAAAAAAATTCAATCATTCATATTTCAATTACGAAACTGAAATCCTTAGACCCGCTTTCCTCCTACCTTCATTATCTTTTTTCCGGCTACGGATTCAAGCACGTTGAGGAAATCGAAAAACTGATGAATTCAGATGAAAATGGCGAAATCAGTTCAAAATCCCATCGTTTGATCAAAAACAGAAACGAGCTGTTTCTTTCTGAAATTAATCAAATAGAACCATCGGCCGAATTTATCATTCAGGAAGATGTAATTTTGGAAAAACCTTTATCTTTGAGGATTTCAAAATCGGACGAAAGGGATTTTTCCGCCAGTGAAACATTGGATTACGACAAAATCAAATTTCCGCTCCGGTTAAGAAAAATAAAAACGGGCGATATTTTTTTTCCGTTCGGCATGAAAGGTTCCAAAAAGCTGAGCAAATTTTTCAAAGACGAAAAATTTTCAAAGCTCGATAAGGAAAACTGCTGGCTGATGGTGGATGACGAAGACCGAATCCTGTATGTTGCGGGAAAAAGAATTGACGGCCGTTTTAAAATAACTGAACACACACACAAATTCTTAAATATTTACTTATGTTAAAAAGGGCTTTATTTTTTCTTTTTTTGATTCCGGTGCTGCTCAACGCGCAGGTTTTGACCCCTGTAAAATGGAGTACGGAAACCAAAGATTTAGGCAATGGCGAATACCAGGTTTTGCTTCACGCCAAAATAGACGAAGGCTGGCACATGTATTCGCAAAAGCATCCGGCAGATGGAATTGGCGTCCCGGCAACCATTACATTTGAAGAAAATTCCAATGTGAAACTAATCGGGGAAACCGATGAAATCGGTAAGCTGATTGACCGTTACAGCGAAATGTTCAAACAGGACGAAAAACTGTATGAGAACAAAGTAACCTTCCGTCAGAAAATCAAATTGAAAGAGGCGAAAGAAACCACCGTTAAATTCTCTGCCGAAACACAGGTCTGCGATCATGAAAAATGCCTTCCGCCGGACTGGCAGGATTTTTCGGTCAAAATAACCCCGAAAGTTTCGGTAAAAGAAGAAAAAAAGGAGGAAGTAATTCCCGCAGCGGAAAATAAAAAAGACGAAGAAGTTATTGCGGCCGGAAAAGATGATTCGGTTAAAACAGAAGCCGTTGCTGTTGTTGAAAAGAAAGATTCCGCTTCTGTTGTTGCCCAGGCCGATCCGGGAACTGATAAATCCGGAACGGGAAAAAAAGAGAAAAAAAGCCTTTGGAGCATATTTCTTTTAGGAATTGGCGGCGGGCTGGCCGCGCTCGTTATGCCGTGTATTTATCCGATGCTTCCGCTTACCGTCAGCCTCTTTACCAAACAAAGTAAAAGCAAAGGACAGGGAATCACCAAAGCGCTGATTTATGGCCTGTCCATCATCATCATTTTTGTAGGGCTTGCTTTTTTGGCTTCGCGTTTACTTGGGCCTTCCGCGATGAATGAGTTTGCCACAAATCCATGGATCAACCTTACATTTTTTATTGTTTTTGTGGTTTTTGCCATTTCATTCTTTGGCGCGTTTGAAATAACCCTGCCTTCAAGTTGGGCAAATTATACCGATAAGCAGGCAGATAAAGGCGGCTATATCGGGATCTTCTTTATGGCATTTACGCTCGTATTGATTTCATTTTCCTGTACAGTTCCAATCATTGGCGGATTGATTGCCGAAGCATGGAAAACGGGGAATTATATGGCGTTGGTGGTGGGTGCGCTTGGTTTCTCCGCGACACTTGCCTTACCGTTTGTGCTTTTTGCAATATTCCCCGGCTGGCTGAATTCTATGCCTAAATCCGGAGGATGGATGAATGTAGTAAAAGTCTGTATCGGATTTTTAGAATTGGCGCTGGCATTCAAATTTTTATCTAACGCTGATTTGGTATGGCAGGCGCATTGGCTGGAAAGAGAAGTTTTCCTTGCAATATGGATTGCGGTTTTCGGGCTGATGGGAATTTATCTGTTAGGAAAATTCAGAATGAAAATGGACTCACCTGAAGACAGGATAGGTGTGCCGAGATTGTTTTTTGCCATCCTCACCTTTTCATTCGTGATCTATATGATTCCCGGAATGTGGGGCGCGCCGGTGAAATTATTAAGCGGGCTTACGCCGGGTATGGATTATGCCGAATCTCCAAATGGATTAGGAAACAGCCAAACAGCGGTAGTTGGAAAATTAATTGAGGGACAAGAATATGGCCCATATCAGATACCGTCCTTCCGCGATATGGCTGATGCGATTGAATATTCCAAAAAAATCAAAAAACCTATTATGATTGACTTTACCGGCCATGCCTGCGCCAATTGCCGCAAAGTAGAAGAACGTGTCTGGTCTGACCCGAAGATAAAAGAACTGTTGATGAATGACGTGGTTTTGGTTTCTCTTTATGTGGATGAACGAACCGAACTGCCGGCTGAAGAGCAGGTTTATTCTGAAACATTGGGAAGAAAATTAAAAACCGTCGGAAACAAATGGACGGCTTTTGAAATTGAAAAATACCAGAACAATGCACAGCCCTATTACATCATTGTTGACGAAGATTTAAACAATTATAATGAACCGATGGGTGCGGAATACGACATTGATGTTTACCTGAAATGGATGAAACAGGGAATTGACGGCTATAATGCTAAGAGATGAGTGAATAGTAATTAGTTTTGAGTTTAAATCATCAATCTAAATTCTAAAATCTGACTTCTAACTTCTAAAATCAATAATGGTGGCCTAAAACAATGGTCAGATAAGCGATTCCAAAGCCCAGAAGGACAGTCAAAACCTTTTGGGCTTTGAATTTATGACTGTCTGTGCTTTCGAACAAAATCACCGTCGCGATATGAATAAAAATCCCGGCAACGAACGCGGTTGCTTCCCTATGGTATTCCGCCAGAATCGTATCCCCCATCAGCAAGCCCAATGGCCCTGCCAATGCGAAAGCAATCATAAAAATACTCTTTTTCGGCAATGAGATATTCAGGTGAGAAATTGCGCCGTAAAGTACCATGGAAACCGGGATATTGTGAACGAAAATCGCCCAGAGCAAACTATGCGAATGCTGGTGCATGATAGGCATTCCTTCAAAAAAAGAATGCAGGAACAACCCGGCGAAAATGCTCAGCGGAAAATTCTGGTTTTGTTTTATATGGACATGGCCATGTTCGGCTCCCTTGCTCAGGGATTCCAGGATCATCTGGAAAAATAATCCGCCCAAAACATACAAACCGATCGTATGGCTGTGGATTTCATAAACCGTCGGGAAAATTTCCAGGACGGCAATCCCCAAAAAGTATGCGCCGCTGAAAGTCAGTAAAAATTTAGAAAGATTTTTATTGGCCAGGAACCACTGCCCCAGCAAACTCCCCAAACCAACCGAAAGAATCAATAACCCGATTTCAAACATCTCTGCAAAAATAACCTAAAAACCTGAGTTCGATTATAAAAACAAAGTCAAAATTAATAAAAGTATTTGGATGCAAGGCGTATTTTCAAAGGGATAGCGGGCTATCGCGCGAAAATACAACGTGGCAGACGAGTGCTTTTATTAACAGCGAAAGAATGAACCGCTTTTATACAGCAATCTGTTTCGGTTTTTCTTTCCACAATATGCCCGATATTGTGTTCAGGAAAAATCTCACATCTCACTATTTAAAAGCGTTTTGACAAAGTTTGAATAACCGAACTCAGGTTAAAAAGTTAATTTCTTTAAGAAATAAAAAATAAACCTTAAATTCGTAAGATTTAACACACAGGACATTTTAAAATGAAGAAATTTTTACAAGCGTTTATTCTTACCCTATTTCAACCTCTTATTTTCGGACAAAGCATATTGATCAATCCCGCAGCAGCCCCGGAATCTGCTTTGGATGCCGAAGAGCTGACCGTAGAGGTATTGATTGACGGCGGCGCCTGTTCCTCCATTTCAAATTTTGTATTAAAAGACAATCCGTCTGCTCATTATCCAAGCCAGAACAGGAGCTGGGGATATTTTGAGAAAGGCAATTCCAGTTTCCCATTTGAAAGCGGGATTATATTAACATCCGGATATGCAAAAAATGCACAAGGCCCTGACAGTGGAATCCAGTCTGATGGTGATTATAACTGGACGGGAGATCCGGACGCAACCTCAATGGCCAATAATGGCACTAATAATGCCACAATATTTGAATTTGATTTTGTCCCTTATGGCAATGAAATCTCATTCAATTATATTTTTGCTTCAGAAGAATACCCGACTTTTTCCTGTTCAAGTTTTAATGATGTTTTTGGGTTCATTATCAGTGGCCCCGGAATTACACCTGACCCGGGTTTAAGCGGTAAGAATATCGCACTTTTGCCCAATGGGAATTATGTTACAATTAACAATGTAAATGATGACGGATGTGGTGATGCGGATTTTTTTGTTCCAGGCGCTTATGAAAATCCGTTTACCGATATCGAATATGGCGGGCGAACTATACCCTTGACTGCTTATAGCCAGGTTATTTCGGGTGAAACTTATCATATCAGGCTTTTGGTTGCGGATGCAGGGGATACAAGTTATGATTCCGCCGTATTTCTGGAAGCAGGTTCTTTCCAGTTGGGCGGAACGCTTGTGGATTTGGAAGGCGTTGAATTAGGTGAAGACCAGACACTTTGTGATCTGGAAGAATATACCATGGTCGTAAACCTGGATGCCCCCAACGCTATATTTCAATGGTACCTGGGCGATGACCCTATTCCCGGCGCCACAGAACAGGAATATACCGCGACAGAATCCGGGCATTATTCGGTTGAAATAGTCGCGGGTGGCTGTAATACCACTGTTGAAATTGACCTGGTATTCAGCAATTCCCCTGATGCCGTTGATGTAGCGGATTTTCAGTGTACGCCTGAAGGGACTTATACTTATAACTTACACGATTTCGAAGATGATATTTCCACAACTCCTAATGTAACTTACGGATTTTACAATACTTTTGAAGGCGCCGATGGCGGAGTAGACTTAGACCAGGTGCAGAATCCCGGTAATTTTGAAGTCACCGGACAAATAACCGTTTATGTGAGAGTGGAAAATGAATACGGATGTTACAAAGTCGTGGAAATGATGCTCCAAGCCGGACTCGGGCCGCAAACACAACCCGCTGAATATGCCGTTTGTGATGACAACGGCGATGGATTTGCCCAATTTAACCTGACGGATTACGACGACGAATTGGTTACATCTGACCCGACAGGCCTGACTTATGAATATTACCTGGACGAAGATGGAACACAGCTTATACCCAATCCGGCGAATTATACAAATACCAGTAATCCGCAGGTTGTTTATGTGAAGATTTACAATCCGTCTGCGGGCGATGAAGGTTGTATTTCTTATGAAGAATTAACCTTGATTGTAAAGGAGTTTCCTGAAATTCAGGATGATGAGCTTTCCATTTGCGATAACCTGCATGACAGTTCAGAATTTGTCGATTTGACCCAGAATGATATCGTAGTTACTTCCGGAATTAACGTTACGCTTCATTATTTCCTGTCACTTACCGACTTGCAGAACGGAACAAATGAAATAGCAAATCCGCAAAACTTTGAGGTCACTTCTACTCCATTGCAAATTTATGTGAATGTGGAAGCGAACAACAGTGATTGCCGTAATTATGCCGTTTACACAATTAATTTAAACGAATCACCCGATGCCCAGAATACAGTTCTTGAAAACTGCAGCATTGACGCGTTCTCAACTTTCCATCTGCCCGATGCCAATGAAGCTGTTGTAGATAATACTTCCGGATTAACTTTCAGCTATCATATTTCTTATAACAACGCATTGAATAATACCGGAGCCTTGCCTGCTGATTACAGCAATACAACAGCGAACCAGATTGTGTATGTACGGGTTGAAAATGCCAACGGCTGTTTCGATATCGCTGAGGTAGAACTGACCACAAGCATGATGCATGCGGAATTGACCGATGTTATTGCTATTTGCGATGACCCTTATCAGATCAATGACCAGACTGCTGTTTTTGATTTAACTCAGATGGATGCGCCGATAGGAGCCGCTTTGGGCGGAACCGGTTATTCATTTGAATATTATTTGACACTGAATAATGCGCAACAGGGAACCAATCCGATACAGAATCCCACCGAATTTGAAAACACTTCCACACCGCAAACGATTTATGCCCGTGCGTTTGGAAATGAAAGCGGTTGCGCCGGGACAGCGGAATTTATGATCGAAGTGCTTCCTGTACCCGAATTTGAGCTGGATACCCAGACAGTTTTTTGCAACAGTGATACAGACAAATATTTTGAATTCAGTGGCGACTTTGCTTCTTATACCTGGTATGACCCGGATGGTAGTGTAATCAGTACCGCCAACTCGGTTATTTTTGAGCAGGAAGGAATTCATACGCTGGAAGTTACAAACCCGGGGAATGATTGTCCGGCGAAACGCGACATCAACGTTATATTTGACCAGGGGCCGATTGTAACAGAAATCAATGTGGACGGACATACGGTTACCGTCTACGCGGGAGGCGCCGCGGGGCCTTACGAATACAGCTACAACAACGGGCTGAGCTGGCATGATAATTATATTTTAAACGACGTTCCCGGCGGCATACATTATATGCTGGTCAGAAGCAAATACGGCTGTATTTCAGACGCCATACTTTTTGGTGTTTTGGGTATTCCGAATGTCATTACGCCCAATGGCGACGGTTACAATGATTATATGACCGTGCGTGGGCTGGAAGCATATCCTGACGCTCAAATCAAAATCTTTGACCGTTACGGGAAAATATTTGTTGACCGAAAAATGGGAACCGAATTCCGCTGGGACGGAATGTATTTGGGAAATCCGCTGCCAAGCAGTGATTACTGGTATATCATCACGGTGGACAAAGAGAAATCCATTTCAGGACACATATCAATCAGGAACAGATAAAAACCTTTTCCAATGACCAGAAAAAATATCCTCTCTGTTGTATTGTTGATGATTGTATCGGCAATTCCATTAAAAGCCCAGGACATCGAATTATACCAGCAATTCCTGGGAAAATACGATTTCACCATGATTGGGAATACGCTCAATATGGAAGAAAATGGCTCGGGAAGCAGTTGTAACATCTTAACGCAATCAAGCGCGACACTGAATCTTGGCGCAGGGCAAACCATAGAAGCCGCTTATCTTTATTGGGCAGGTTCGGGCTCATCGGATCAGGCCGATTTAAACATTAAATTAAACGGAACGGATATAGTGGCCGAAAGGACATTTGCTGTAACAATCGGAGGGGTAAACTTACCTGTATTTGGTGCATTTACCGATGTTACTTCCTTTGTGCAAACTACCGGAAACGGTGTTTATACAGTTTCAGATTTAGATTTAACTTCTATTATTTTTCCTTATTGTATAGATAGTGGCGGAGGCGGCACCAATTTTGGCGGATGGTCGATCGTCATCGTGTATGGAGATCCGTCATTAACCAATAATTTGGTAAATATTTACGATGGTTTTGAAAGAGTGGATCAAAATAATAATAATATATCCATTCAGCTTACTAACCTAAATGTTTTACATTTAGTTGGTAATAAAATTGGTTTTTTAGCCTGGGAAGGAGATGCATTTATAGCCAATGGCGAAGAGCTGAGGATCAACAACAATCTTGTGAGTAATCCGCCTTTGAATCCTTCCAACAATGCTTTTAACAGCACAAATAGCTTTACCGGGAGCAATCAGTTGTGGAACATGGATTTAGATTTCTATGACATAAACAACTTCACGAATATCGGAGACAGTTCTTTGACAATTGACTTACAATCTCTACAAGATGCGGTGGTAATCAATAACATCGTTTTGGTATTAAATTCAGAGGTTCCCGATGCCACCATAAATATAGAAGCTGCGGTTGGCCCGTGTGATGTAAGGGATATAAATGTCGATTATACCGTTCACAATACAATCGCGACCGACATTCTTCCCGCCAATACACCCATTGCTTTTTACGCCAATGATACGCTGGTCGGCACTTCCGTGACTGTAAATGATATTCCTATCGGTGGTTCCGAAGACAATTCAATTGTCCTGACAATCCCGGATTCAATTCCAAACAGCTTTACGCTCACTGTTTCTGTGGATGATGACGGAACGGGAAATGGCACCATTACAGAATTCCTTGAAGATAATAATAAAGACGAAGTGGAAATATTGCTCGGAGCGACTCCTTCCATCTTTCCGGCAGATAATCTGACCGTTTGTGACCCGGACAACAACGGACAGGCAACTTTCGACTTAACCATTCCCGGGAACCAGCTGCTGGGAACACAACCCGGCGTAATCATCCGGTACTACGAAAATGACATCGATGCAAATGCCGGGAACAATAACAACATAACAACACCCGGATCTTATACAAATACTGCCGCCACACAGACAATTTACGTCAGGCTGGAAGACCCCGCAGGATGTTTCATCGTAACCAGCTTCACGATTGAATTAATTCCTCCCGCCCTGCTCCCTTACACGATTCCCGACCTTGAAAATTGTTCGGAAGATCAGGCTACAACCGGGATCGCTACCGACCTGACCGCCCATAACGATGCCGTCCTGAATGGAGCCGACGCGGCTTTATATACGGTTAGTTATTACCTTAATCAGAACAATGCCATGTCTGGGAATGCCCCGATTGCGACACCCGGTTCCTATCAGAATACTGCCAGCCCGCAGACTATATGGGCGAGGCTTGAAACTGCCGACGGTTGTGTTCAGTATGGTTCTTTTCAGATAATTTACCATCCGAGCCCGTTAATTCATGCCACTATATTACAGTCATGCAGCCTGGATGGCCCCGGAACTTTTATCCTTTCAGATGCGAATTCCGAAATAACCGATAACATGACTGGTTTGCAGTTTACCTACCATACTACAGCGGGTGAGGCAAATAACAATGAAAACCCTTTACCCAATGACTATACGCCGGCATCGGAAATGGAAGTTGTATATGTAAGAGTAACAACTCAATTTGGGTGTTATGCCGTAATTGGGGTAATTCTGGAAACCGTGATCAATACGGCGGAATTAACAAATGTATATCAGGTTTGCGATGATCCTTATCAGATTAACAACGGCATTGCCGAATTCGATTTAACGACTTACGAAAACCAGATTGCCAACGCTTTGACAATTCCCGGAGCCATCATTACTTATCATTTAACGCAGAACGATGCCGGCAATGGTTCGAATGCAATTACAGATCCGCAGCATTTTATGAACACGGAGAACCCGCAGGTCATTTATGCAAGAGCGGCCAATCCTGAGGGCGGTTGTGGTGGTGTCGCTGAATTTACCTTAGAAGTACGTCCGGTTCCTGAATTTGAGCTACCCGAATTTATCGCGTTTTGCCAGAATGATGAAAAAAATTATACTTTCAACGGAGATTTCAGCTCTTATACATGGACAGATGAAAACGGAAATGTCATAAGCAATAATTCCACCGCAACGTTTGAAAACAGCGGGATTTATACGCTCGAAGTAACCGAAACACCTACCGGCTGTCCGGCAAAAAGAGATGTTGAAGTGATCCTGGATAATTCACCTGTCATTACGGAAATCGATATAAACGGCAATACCGTAACTGTATTCGCTTCGGGTGCTGCAGGCCCTTACCAATATAGCTATAACAATGGTCTGAGCTGGCATGATAATTATGTTTTGGATGATGTGGAAGACGGCATCCATTATATGCTGGTCAGAAGCAAATACGGCTGTATTTCTGACGCGAAAATATTTGGCGTGCTGGGTATTTCGAATGTAATTACGCCTAATGGCGACGGTTACAATGATTATCTGGAAATACGCGCGCTGGAATTGTATCCGGATTCGCATATCAAAATCTTTGACCGTTACGGGAAAATATTTGTGGACAGGCAGATTGAGCCCGGCTTCCGGTGGGATGGAAAATACCTGGGACGGCCGTTGCCATCTGCCGATTACTGGTACATTCTGACGATCAGTACAGGTGAATCTATTTCAGGACATATTTCGATAAGAAACAGAAATTAAAAACGCTAATTTTACAAAAAAAATTAAGTTTGGAAAATTTCAGGATGCAGGCCAAAACTTTTTTTGGTTTTGAAACCGTTTTGGCTGAAGAATTAAAATCTTTGGGCGCGGCCGATGTTGAGGTGAAAAACCGTCTGGTTGAATTTCATGGTGATTCAGGCTTTTTGTATAAAGCCAATTACAGCTTATCGACTGCACTTAGGATTTTGAAACCAATTCATTCATTTTCAGTAAAGAACGAATATCAATTATACGACAGGTTTAAAAAATTCAATTGGGAAGAATACCTGGATTTAAATCAGACTTTTATTATTGATTCCACTGTTCATTCCGATTATTTCACCCATTCGCACTATGCGGCTTTAAAAGTAAAAGATGCATTGGTGGATTCTTTTCAGGAAAAATACGGAAAACGCCCGAGCGTGGAAAAACTAAATCCCGATGTGTATTTCAATCTTCACATCAGCCATGACAAAGTAACGCTTTCGCTGGACAGCAGCGGTGAATCTTTGCACAAACGCGGCTATAAAACCGAACACGGAAAGGCGCCAATCAACGAAGTTCTCGCCGCCGGCCTCTTGAAAATCGCCGGATGGGACGGAAAAGAAAACCTGCTTGACCCTATGTGCGGTTCGGGAACGATTTTGACAGAAGCCGCTTTGATGGCCGCCAGCATTCCGCCTCAAATCCATCGTGAGAAATTTGCATTTGAAAACTGGAAAGACTTTGACGCGGATTTATTTGAAAAGATAAAAGAAACCCGTTTAAGCAGAATCCGTGAATTTAATGGGAAAATTGTCGGATATGACATCAACTCTACTATGCTGAAAATTGCGGAAAATAACATTACCCATGCCAATCTGGAAGATTTCATTGAAGTGCAATACAAAGATTTTTTCAAATCGGAAAAAGAATTGTTCCCGGTGTTGATTTTGTTCAATCCGCCGTATAATGAACGCATTGAAAGCGACAATGAAGTTCTGTATAAATCCATCGGCGATACGCTCAAAAACCATTATCCGAACACTTTTGCCTGGTTTATCACCTCGGATTTATCGGCCAAAAAATTCGTCGGACTCAAACCTTCCAAAAAAATCAAAGTCTTTAACGGAAAACTCGAATGTGACTTTCTGCGGTATGATATTTATGAGGGGAGTAAGAAAATGAAATAGCTCATAATTAGGTAGCAATAAAAATTCAAATTTTAACTTTCTGCATATTTTATCATCAATTCATCTTCAAAACCAAATAGATTCAATGCCAATTTTATTCGGTCAAATTTCCCGTTGTCGTCAATATTCCCTTCTATACAATAAGTTTCATTGATTGGAACAGCCTGTCTCAGATTCTCTTCGGATGGATTTTTTGTTAAACCAGTTTTTTCGGCGAGTTCAGTTGTAAAGAAGGTTTCAGGTTGTAACTCAAATAGCTGTCTGAACACTTCAAAATATAACTTTGCTACCTGATTAACTTCTATCTTTTGGTCAAAGAAAACTGCATATTCTAACTTCTTCCCTTTAGGGTCTTCCGCTTCAAAAATATTTATTTCATCATTTTCTGAGCTTTCATCTATTATAATATCAGGGATTTGCCAAATTTTTAAAAATCGTTCGGAAATTAAATTGTACCTTCTTTCAATTTCTAACTTATCCCATTTGTCAAGTGTTGTAAGATATTTGTTTAACCACAATCGACTGTCCTTATAGCCGGCCTCGGGTAAATCTCTTTTATCAATAAAAGGCTTATTACCAAGTTTTCCATTATTTCCCGATAGTGTTAAATTCCCAATTGTATTCAGGTAGTTTTCTTTAACGTAACTGTATTCATCTGCTCCCAAATCCAATTTCCATTTTGCATCAGGATTTTGCGGAAAAATATGTTCAATCGTTATATCAGGATTGCCTTCAATCATAACGGGTTCTTTATTCTCAAAGTTTTCAAGTCTTTCCAAAAGATAAGTCCTATTTTTAGATTTTATGTTATAAACATCTTTTATTCTTAAAGCATCAATTGCTTCTGCATTTCTCGGAAATCTTTGAACTCCTGTTCTTTGCAATAAAGATTTTTGAATAGAATACAGATAATTATCAATTTCTACTTTATCATACAAGTTCATAAATATTTTATTCAAAGCATTTGTTGGCAAACCAAGAATAAAACGCCTCCAAGTAAATGATTGAATCAATTCTAAAATTCTCACGAATGTAGGCTTGTCAATAACATCCTTTGAATAATCATCGTAAACTTTCATCAGGAATGGATATACTACATTGATTTCAAGTTTACTTATGTATTCTAATTGCTTTCTGATGTCTTTATCAGGTTCATTTTTAGGATTTAGTAGTTTATTGTAATGCTTTACTAACGATTTTATGTTTCCTAAAATAGTTTCTAGTTCTTCAAGCGAAGAAGTTGGATATTTAGCCTTGAATTCTAAATATACTTTCCCCTTATTGGGAATATTATTATTTTTAAGCGTTAAGTAATCTCTTATGAAATCCGAGACTCTACTTGCGCTTGACGATTCGTCTTTCGCAAGCTTTTCAATAACTTCCCAATAATTTTGATAAATTTTGTTTTGGTCTCTTCGATTAAGCCCCATCAGGATATAGTTTCTAATTAAGTCAGCTTGTGTAAGTTCTAATCCTGTCGAATTTAAACTTTCAAAAATCCTTTGAGGATCATCTTTTTCTCTGTCAAGCGAAACTTCAACAAACATAAGTTTAGATAATCCTTTCAAAACCATAAGATAATTTTCTTCAGAAATCCGCCCTTTAAAGTAATTGAAGTTGTCGATTAACTTTGAGAAGTCAGAATATTCTTCTTCAGAATGTCCTCTCAAAAGATATTTTAAAGCTTTGTCGTTATTTTCGGTTGGTCTTAACTTTAATTTTTCTTCTTCTGGCGCGAATTTGTTAATAAGATAGGTTTCATTGATTTCGCTTTCAAGCCCTTCATCCTTTATATCTTTTGCAAGCTGGTAAAGAACCGAATATATTAAGGTTAAAGTCGTTAAACGTTGTTGTCCATCAATAATCGTTAATTCTTTGATTCTGGAAGCTGTATAAACATCATCGTGTACGTAAACAATACTTCCGATAAAATGCGCATTCATGTTCCTATTGTTACCGACTTCGAGAATATCGTCAAAGAGTTGTTTACATTGTCCAGTCGTCCAATCGTAATTTCTTTGATAAACCGGAATTACAAATTGAGTTTTATTAGAGGATAAAAAATCTTCTACTTTAGTTTCGTTTGCTTTCATTGTTTTTTATGTATTTTAATTAGGTAGTCATTTTTTATGTTGTATATCCTCCAAACTTACAAAACTCTTTTCGTAAAACAATTTTCTTCGATTTGATTTTGAACCAAACAGCCCACGAATGAATTCGTGGGAAAAAATAGGCAAAAAATAATTCAAACCATTTTAATGGTTTTTTTATAAATTGGCATTTCCAAAACTAACCAATTATGAGCCATTCCTTTAGTAAATTATGGGTTCACGCCATTTGGTCAACCAAAGACCGGCGACCCCTGATCCAACCTCAAATAGAAACGAAAATCTATGATTACGTTCGTTTGCAGTTTTCGGAACTGGAATGTTCCGTTGTAGCTATAAACGGGATGAGCGACCACATTCACTGCCTTTTTCTGCTTAATCCTAAAAAATCTGTTGCTGAAATTATAAAGCAAATCAAAGGAAGTTCTTCGCATTTTATAAATCAAAAGAACCTGACTATTGAAAAATTTACCTGGCAAACCGGTTATGCCGCATTTTCTGTCAGCGAATCCACTCTAAAGAAAGTTTTTCAATACATTCAAAACCAGAAAAGCCATCATCAAAAAATGAATTTTCAACACGAGTATAATCAATTTTTGGCACTGCACAATTTGGAAAATGATTGAAATCATTAAAATCTATGGATGAATTCACTCAATCCAATGGTCGAAATCCCATTCAGACCAACAATTAATCCGCTCGCCCACGCTTGAAACCGTGGGCTATATACCTTTTAACTGCTCCTCAATCTGTGCGATTTTTTCTAACGTATCGGCTTCTTTTTTCTTTTCGGCATTTACAACCGCTTCCGGCGCGCCGCTTACAAATTTTTCATTGGATAATTTCTTACGAACCGAAGTCAGGAATCCATACAAATATTCTTTTTCCTTTTCCAGTTTATCCTTTTCGGCTTCCATGTCGATGTTTTCCGAAACCGGGATCAGAAACTCAAAAGTCCCGACCCTAAACGTAAAGCCTTTTTCCGGAAACTGTTTGGCAAACTCAACTGAAACATTGCCCAATTTCTGAATCAGTTCCGTATTTAATTCTTCTTTTGAATTATCAGCCGCATACAAATCCAGTTTTTCTTTGGGCGAAATTCCCTTTTCATTTCTGATGGCCCGAATGCCCGAAACCACTTCCGAAGTCGTTTCAAACTGCTTCAAAACACCCTGCCAATAATTTTCAACTTCCGGATATTCCGAAATAATCAAAGCAGATTCCGAAGTCCGTTCTTCTATCAATTGCCAGATTTCTTCGGTCAGGAACGGCATAAAAGGATGTAATATTTTCAGGCAATTTCCTAAATATTCAACTGTCACGTCATAAGTCGAACGGTCAATCGGTTTACCGAATTCGGGTTTAACCGCTTCCAGGTACCAGGAACAGAAATCGTCCCAAATCAACTTATAAACCGACATCAAAACGTCTGAAATCCGGTATTTTTCATAATTCGACTCGATTTCTTTCAGTTCCGAATTAAATTTCGAATAAAACCATTCTGTCGCAAAACGGTTTTCTTCGGGCGTTTCCAGGTTTTCATCCACTTCCCACCCCTTGATCAGACGGAAAGCATTCCATATTTTATTAGCGAAGTTTCTTCCCTGTACACATAAATCTTCATCAAAAGGTAAATCGTTTCCGGCAGGCGAAGAAAGCAGCATTCCTACACGTACTCCATCGGCACCGTATTGTTTCATCAGTTCGATCGGGTCAGGTGAATTCCCTAAAGACTTGGACATTTTTCTTCCTTGCTTATCCCGGACGATTCCTGTAAAATAGACATTCTTAAACGGATATTCGTTCCGGTATTCGTATCCGGCAATGATCATCCGGGCCACCCAGAAAAACATGATTTCGGGTGCGGTTACCAAATCCTGGGTTGGATAATAATAATTAATTTCTTCGTTTTCGGGATCGTTGATTCCGTTGAAAACCGAAATCGGCCATAACCAGGAAGAAAACCAGGTATCCAAAGCATCTTCGTCCTGACGCAAATTCTCTTCAGTCAAGACTAAATTTCGTTCTCTTTCTATAATTTGAAGCGCTTCCTGTTTATTCAAAGCCACCACAAAATCTTCCTGTCCGTCGCCATAATAAAACGCCGGAATCTGATGTCCCCACCACAACTGACGCGAAATGTTCCAGTCGTGAACATTTTCCATCCAGTGTTTGTAAGTGTTTTTGAATTTTGCCGGATGAAACTGGATTGTGTCGTTCGTCACATTTTCCAAAGCCGGTTTTGAAATTTCCTTCATTTTCAGAAACCACTGAACCGAAAGTTTGGGTTCAATGACCGCACCCGTCCTTTCAGAAGTCCCGACTTTATTGGTATAATTTTCAACTTTTTCCAATAAACCTTTGGAATCCAGTTCGATTTCTATTTCCTTCCGGACTTTGAAACGGTCTTTTCCAGCATAGTGCAAAGCATATTGGTTCAAAGTCGCGTCATCATTGATGGCATCAATGATTTCCAAATCGTGTTTTTTTCCTAATTCATAATCGTTCACATCATGCGCAGGGGTTACTTTCAGGCAGCCTGTCCCGAATTCGATATCAACATATTCGTCTTCAATCACCGGAATCACTCTGTTGGCAATGGGTACGATGACATTTTTTCCTTTCAGGAACGAATAACGTTCATCGTTAGGATTAATACAAACCGCCGTATCACCGAAAATTGTTTCGGGGCGCGTGGTTGCAACTACTATGTGATCTTCGCTGTTTTCAATTTGGTATCTCAAGAAATACAATTTTCCCTGTTTTTCCTGGTAGATTACCTCTTCATCCGAGATATTGGTTTTGGCTTCGGGATCCCAGTTGACCATGCGGTAACCGCGATAAATAAGGCCTTTGTTGTATAAATCGACAAAAACTTTGATCACCGATTCGGACAAATCCGGATCCATTGTGAATTTCGTGCGGTTCCAGTCACAAGAACAGCCCAATGTTTTCAGTTGTTCCAAGATGATTCCGCCATGTTTATGCGTCCATTCCCAGGCATGTTCCAGGAATTTTTCCCTTCCGATTTCAAATTTAGAAATACCTTCATCTTTTAATTTGGCTACCACTTTAGCTTCGGTCGCAATGGAAGCATGGTCGGTTCCAGGAATCCAGCAGGCGTTGAAACCTTTCATACGTGCACGACGAATCAGCACATCCTGGATGGTATTGTTCAGCATGTGTCCCATGTGAAGGACACCCGTAACGTTTGGCGGAGGAATTACAATGGTATATGATTTCCTTGCGTCAGGTTGAGAGAAAAAATATTTATTCTCCATCCAATACGAATACCATTTATTTTCAACTAGTTGAGGGTTGTATTTTGTTTGTAATTCCATTCTGTCTGGTATGTTTTTTGTAATCAGACTGCAAATTTAAGATTAGAATCGGCTTTTTTTAAATTTAATTTCTAAATTTGTTTAACAAAATTATTTACAAATGAAAAAATTATTTATAATCGGTACATTTTTAGTTGGAGGAATCGGACTGTTAAATGCACAGGAAATTGAACTAAGCGAATCAAATGTTGATTTGGGAAACGTTAAGTTTGCAGGAAAGGCTATTACTACGGTTCAGATTAAAAACACGGGAGACAAACCTTTGATTATTTCTGACGCAAAAGCTTCATGCGGTTGTACGGTGCCTACCTGGCCAAAAGACCCTATTGCCCCGGGAAAAACTGCGGACATGACGGTGGAATATAAAACAACTTCCAAAGCAGGCGCTTTCAACAAAACGGTTACAATCAGTTCAAATGCAGTGACAGAAGGAAGAAAAATATTCCGTATAAAAGGAGTAGTTGAACAGGATCCGAATGCACCGAAAGTTGAAAACAAAGAAACAAAAGAGGTGTCTAAAGCACCAACAAAAGCTACTTTAAAGAATTAAATAAAGCACAATCCAAAAAAGAAATCCTTCTCCGCGGCGGCGGATTGGAGGATTTTTTTTGTGTTAAAGCCAAAAGGAAAATGCGATACAGAGAACATTTACGGTTGAATTTAAAATTAGCCGTTCCCGTGATGATCACGCAGGCTGGCCAGATCATGGTCAACCTGGTCGATAATTTCATGGTCGGCGGATTAGGTGGGAAATATGATTACATCAAAGATGAACAGCTTGGGAAAACAGCCCTGGGTGCGGTTTCTTTAGGTAATGCCGTATTTATCACTGCTCTGGTCGTGGCATTTGGTTTCAGTTTCGCTATTTCACCGTTGGTAGCCGCCGCTGATGCCAAAAAAGACAAGGAAAGCGCGGCAAGCATTTTTTCGCATGGATTCGTTCTCAATCTTCTGCTGGCAATTTCATTGTTGATCATTTTGGAAATGATGCGGCCACTGCTCTATCATTTGGGGCAGCCGGAAGATGTGATTGAAAAAGCAATTCCGTTTCTTTCCATTATGGCCTGGTCGATGATTCCGATCATGATTTTTCAGTCGTTCCGCCAGTTTTCAGAAGGATTATCGCTGACGGTTCCGGTTACAATTGCCACCATCATCGGAAACATTATCAACATTGCCCTGAATTATGGCTGGATTTACGGATACTGGGGTTTTCCGCGGCTGGAAGTGGAAGGTGCCGGATGGGGAACTTTCTGTGCAAGGGTGAGTATGCTGGTAGTTTTGGTGATTACTTTGTTGACTTTTAAAAAAACAAAATATTACCTGAATGCCGTAAAATTTAAAGAATTCAACAAAAATATCTTCAGAAAGATCATCAATATGGGTGTGCCTACCGCCCTGACTTCATTTTTTGAAGTAAGCGCATTTACAGGCGCGGCATTTATCTGCGGTTATGCGTTTTCGGAATTACCCGCAGAACAGCAACTGGCCAAAACCAATCTTGCAGCGCATCAAATTGCGATCAGCCTTGCTTCCACCACATTTATGATGTGTATGGGATTAGGTGTAGCTGCAACGGTAAGGGTCGGTTATCAGTTGGGGCTAAAAGATTATAAAACACTTCGCGAAGCCGGATGGTCTGCAATTTTTATGGTGGTCGCCTTTATGATGATGTGCGGCATTGGAATGATTGTTTTTCGGTATCAGCTTCCGGCGTTATATTTAAACAATCAGCCTGTGATTGATCTGGCGGCAAAACTCCTGATCATCGCCGCGTTCTTTCAAATGTCAGACGGAATCCAGCTCGTTGTGCTGGGCGCTTTGCGCGGAATGCAGGACGTAAAGGTTCCTTCCATCATCACTTTTGTCGCTTACTGGATAATTGCGCTACCCATAGGTGTTCTGCTCGCCATTTATTTTGAAATGAGGGCGTTCGGAATGTGGATTGGTTTGGGATTCGGTTTGACGGTTTCGGCAATTATGTTACTTTTACGTTATCATAAACAAACTAAAAAATTAATCCATGCAAATCCCTGAATTTTTAATCGCCGACAATTCCGAATTGCCTGAAAAAATTTATATCCTGCATACAGATTTTCCGAGGTTTTTACTGGATGTGGAAACAGAAGAAATCGAATGGTATGATACGCTTGAAGAAGAATCCGATGTTGATCTGGAAACAGAAATAGCCGGTTTAATTGACGCTGCTTTTCAATTCTTTGACAGGGAAATGAATTCTTATGAATAAAGCCTGATTCCGGATTTTTTTGCTAACTTGGAGGATTATTCCGCGACTTTATGAAAATAACCAGATTATTTGATTTCCTTGAACATCAGATCAATACAAATCCGCGCGAGGATAGTATTGTGATGAAAAAAAACGGTGAATGGCAGAAAACTTCTACGGAAGAATTTGTCAGCAAAGCCAATATGGTCAGCCGTGGATTTCTTCAACTCGGCTTCTGGCATGGTGATAAAATTGCCATCGCGTCCACGACGAACAGGATGGAATGGAACATTCTCGACATCGGCCTTCAGCAAATCGGTTGTATCAGTATTCCCGTTTATCCGACGATTTCCCCCGCCGATTTTGAATACATATTCAATGATTCACAGGTCAAGCTTGCTTTTGTTTCGGATGCCGTTTTATATGAAAAAGTTATTTCGGTAAAAGAAAATGTTCCCTCGCTGGTTTCGGTCTATACTTTTGACAAAGTCGAAGGAGCGCCGCACTGGGAAGAAATCATGGACGCCGGCCAGGATGACGGCACACAGGAAGAAGTGGAGTCAGTCAAAGAACAAGTGAAGACCGATGACCTGGTGACGATCATTTATACTTCCGGGACTACCGGCAGGCCGAAAGGTGTGATGCTGAGCCACAAAAATATCCTTTCAAATGTGCTGGCAAGCAATCCGCGCGTTCCTGAATTCCCTTCCGAATATCCTAAAGCGCTCAGCTTCCTCCCACTCTGCCATATTTTTGAAAGGATGCTTATCTATCTTTATATCCATAACGGGATCGGGATTTATTATGCAGAAAATATGGACACCATCGGTGAGAATTTAAAAGAAGTACAGCCTGATGTGATGACAGTTGTGCCGAGATTGGTGGAAAAAGTTTATGCGAAAATTTATGACAAAGGAATGTCCGCCGGTGGAATCAAAACCAAAATTTTTATATGGGCATTGAAGCTGGTTGAAAATTATGAACCTTTCGGGCATCAGGATTTATGGTGGAAATTGAAACACAAAATCGCCGACTGGATTGTCTTTAAAAAATGGCGCGAGGGAGTCGGCGGGAATCTGACCTGCATGGTTTCGGGAAGCGCGGCACTGTCGCCAAGATTGAACCGGATGTTCTGGGGAGCCGGAATTCCGATCCTGGAAGGTTATGGTTTGACTGAAACCTCACCGGTAATTTCGGTCAATGCAATGAACAAAGACGGATTCAGGATCGGCATGGTCGGGAAACCCATTGACGGTGTGGAAGTGAAAATTGCCGAAGACGGGGAAATCCTTGTCAAAGGCCCGAATGTGATGCTCGGTTATTATAACAAGCCTGATATGACTGCGGAAGTCATGACAGAAGACGGTTATTTCAAGACCGGCGATATAGGTGAACTTCATCAGGGAAACCTCAAAATCACCGACCGAAAAAAGGAAATATTCAAGACTTCGGGCGGAAAATATATTGCGCCGCAAAGCATAGAAAATGATATGAAACAATCCCGTTTCATAGAGCAGGTTATGGTGGTGGGCGAAGGCGAGAAAATGCCTTGTGTGTTTATACAGCCAAATTTCGGGAATATCATCGCCTGGGCAAGGGAAAACAATATAAATCTTTCAGTCTCAAAAGAAGAAATGATAAAAAATCAGCAGGTTTTGGATTTGTTTACAAAGGAAATTGAAATGCACAATGAAAAGCTCGGGCATTGGGAACGAATCAAAAAATTTGAACTGACACCTGACGAATGGTCCATAGACGGCGGACAGCTCACTCCTACGCTCAAACTGAAAAGGCGCGTAATCCTGGAAAAATACAAAAACCTGTACAAAAATCTTTACGGAAGATATCCTGGTGAATGAATCACAAAAAAAAGTCCCGGATTGAACCCGGGACTTTTTAAATATTAAATTATGAACAAATAAAATCTTACTTTTTGAATTTCGCGTACTTATTTTTGAATTTGTCAATACGCCCTGCGGTGTCAACCAGTTTCAATTTACCTGTATAGAAAGGATGTGAAGTGCTGGAAATCTCCATTTTTACCAACGGATATTCAACGCCATCAATCTCAATTGTATCACGTGTTTCTGCAGCCGAACGAGTAATGAAAGTCTCGTCGTTGCTCATATCTTTAAACACTACTAAGCGGTAATTTTCAGGATGGATGCCTTTTTTCATTGCTCTATCATTTTGAGTGTGCAAAGATAATGATTTTTCAGAAACAAAAAATTTTTTGAGAAAAATATTTGGCCAAGGCTTTATCCTCCAATAAAATCACTCTTTCCGCGTTCTGTTTTGTACATTCTGCATATTTAATTAGTTTTGTTCAATTAATTTAATTTTATGAGAACCCGTAACCTGATTGTATTGAGCCTGATTGGTTTGCTCATCGCGATTTCCTCCTGCCGTGATGATTTTGATTATGACCTGGCTTCAGATAACCTGAGTTTTTCGAATGATACGATAAACCTGGACACCATTTTTAACTATACAAACTCGCAAACCTATAAATTGACGGTTCACAACAATCAGAATAAGGACGTTGAAATCCCTAAAATCTATCTTTCACGCGGCGAAAGCTCGTTTTTCAAAATAAATGTGGACGGAACGCCCGGTTCTGAATTTGAAAATATTGCCGTCCGTAAAAAAGACAGTATTTTTATTTTTATTGAAATTGCCGCCGGCGAAGCACCTGTAAATCCTTTTTATGAGGATGAAATCAATTTCGAAACGACCAATGGCACACAACAGGTAAAGCTGATTTCTTATATTGAAAGAGCAAAATTTTATATTCCGGAACAAGGGCAAACAGACGTTTCGATTACCGACAGTCCTTGGGATAATTCCAGCTCCAGAGTGATTTTCGGAAACGCGGTGGCCAACGATTTGACCATTACGCACGGAACAAAAGTGTATTTTCACCACGATGCAAATTTGACTGTCAACGGGGTTTTAAATGTAACTGGAAATATTGACAATAAAGTCATTTTCCGTACAGATAGAATGGACGAACGCTCTGATTCCCTGCCGGATATGTGGAAAGGAATTAAAATAAAATCACCGAATAATTCAGTTTTGAACACGATTGATTATGCCGTTATAAAAGGCGCGAACATCGGATTGGAAGTTGAGGATTCTCAACTGAACATCTCAAACACAAAAATTCAGAACAATGAAAAAATTGGATTATACGGTAAAAATTCCACTATAAACGGACGAAACCTGGTAATCAACAACGCCGATCTCGCTGCTTTGGGGCTGGAAGGCGGAACCTATGATTTCAGGCATTGTACGTTTGCCAATTACTTCAATGTAGGACAAGGCGCAGGCGACCGTTACAGCCTGATTCTGAGCAACGATGGCCATGATTTGAACCAGGCAAATTTTTACAAT
>Ga0206107_1000131_pt1 | contig 61082 bp, 53 predicted proteins | sample 2B0metagenome_FD_148652 | JGI IMG/M metagenome (GOLD analysis project Ga0206107, IMG submission 148652) | Enriched microbial communities from leaf-cutter ant dump, University of Wisconsin, Madison, United States - 2B0 | ecosystem: Environmental > Terrestrial > Nest > Insects nest > Nest dump...
GCACAATGGTTTACTAGGCCGGCTGTTTTATCTTCTCAGCATTTTTTAATTTCAGCAGCGGCTTTAAAAACGCTCCGGTATAAGAGCTTCCCGTTTTTGCAATCATTTCAGGAGAGCCTGCAGCGATGATTTGTCCGCCCAGGTTTCCGCCTTCTGGTCCTAAATCAATGATCCAGTCTGCCGTTTTGATGACATCCAGGTTATGCTCAATCACAATCACTGTGTTACCCTGATCGCGCAGTTTATGCAGCACTTCCAATAATTGCTTGACGTCATGGAAATGCAGACCGGTTGTTGGTTCATCAAGGATATATAAAGTATTGCCTGTATCGCGTTTGGATAATTCCTTGGATAGCTTGATACGTTGTGCTTCTCCGCCCGAAAGGGTTGTGGCGCTTTGGCCAAGCCGGATGTAAGACAATCCAACGTCTATCAAGGTTTGGAGTTTTCTGGCAATGGGGGGAACAGCGTCAAAAAATTCGCGGGCCTGTTCAACAGTCATTTCTAACACTTCCTGAATATTTTTGCCCTTATAGTGAATATCCAGGGTTTCGTTATTGTATCGGGCACCTTTGCAGACATCGCAGTTAACGTAAATATCAGCCAGAAAATGCATTTCCACTTTGATCAAGCCGTCTCCCTGGCAGGCTTCGCAGCGGCCGCCTTTGACATTAAAGCTGAATCGTCCGGGTTCATAACCGCGGGATCGCGCTTCCGGTGTTCCTGAAAGCAATTCGCGCACATGGGTAAAGAGACCTGTATAGGTGGCAGGATTGGAGCGGGGGGTTCGGCCGATAGGGCTTTGGTCGATATCAATGACTTTATCAAAATGCTCCAGTCCTTCAATGGATTGATAAGTGCCTGGTGTAACATGTGTTGCACCGTTTAGTTTGATAGCGGCCAAAGGATAGAGTGTGTCATTAATTAAACTAGATTTACCCGATCCGGAAACGCCTGTTACGCAAGTCATTAATCCAACAGGGATTTCGGTAGTAATATTTTTTAAGTTATTGAATGAAACGCCTTTTAAACGCAAGACGCGTTTTGGATTGAAAGCCATACGTTTGACAGGAACAGGGATAGAGCATTTTCCTGATAGATATTGTCCAGTAATAGAGTTTTTGTTTGCCATGATCTGTTTGGGGGTTCCGCTGGCAATAATTTTTCCGCCGTGGACACCAGCGCCTGGACCGATGTCTACCACGTGATCCGCTGATAAAATGGCATCTTCATCATGTTCCACAACAATGACGGTGTTGCCAAGATTTCGAAGATGCGTTAATGTGGATAACAGGCGTGCATTGTCGCGCTGGTGCAGCCCGATAGAAGGTTCATCCAAGATATACATGACGCCGACCAAGCCTGAACCTATCTGGCTTGCCAGCCGGATGCGCTGGGCTTCTCCTCCTGATAAAGTTTCTGCGCTGCGATCCAGACTCAAGTAATTTAACCCGACGTTGACTAAGAATTGCAGTCTGGCCTTGATTTCTTGATTGATTTTAGCGGCAATTTTTTCACGCTGCCCGGTTAATTGCAGTTTTTCAAAAAAAGCGAATGCCTGTTCAATAGATAAATGGGTAACATCAGGCAGATTTTTGCTGCCGATAAAAACATGCCTTGCCTCAAGGCGCAGCCTTGTACCGTGGCATTCAAGACAAGGCCGACTGGCAAGATATCGGCTTAATTCTTCACGGACAGCCATGGATTCCGTTTCACGGAAACGCCGCTGCATGTTAGGAACGACGCCTTCAAAGGGGTGATCTTTTTGATGATGTGCTCCAGAACTGCTGTGGTAGTCAAAATGGATTTTTTCTTTTCCGCTGCCGTGCATCAGTATTTGTCTGATTTTTTCAGGCAGTTTTTTATAAGGTGCTTCAATATTGAATTTGTAATGGTTGGCAAGAGACACCAATAAACTGAAATAGTAAAGATTACGGCGGTCCCATCCGCGGATAGCGCCGCCGGCCAAAGATAATTCAGGGTTATGAACAATTTTCTCAGGATCAAAAAACTGTTCAACACCCAGTCCGTCGCAGGCTTTGCAGGCACCCATCGGGTTATTGAAAGAGAAAATTCTTGGCTCCAGCTCGGTTAAACTGTATCCGCATTGAGGGCAGGCAAATTTAGCAGAAAAGAGTATTTCTTTATCGGTGTCCAGACAGTTGACGCGTAAAAGTCCATTGGAGAGTCTTAAGGCGTTTTCAATGGATTCTTTTAAGCGTAAATCAATATCCGGCCGGATTTTAATGCGGTCAACGACCACTTCAATGGTGTGTTTTTTGCGAAGCTCCAGTTTAGGCAGTTCATCCATTTCGTAGACGGTTCCGTTAATACGTACCCGTACATAGCCTTGTGCCTGAAGTTCTTCAAGCAATTGAATATGTTCTCCTTTTCGGCCGTCTACCACGGGCGATAGGAGCATAATCGGTGTTCCTTCCGGTAAAAGCATAATCTGCTCTGCCATCTGGCCAATGGTCTGGGCGTTCAATGTGACGCCGTGTTCAGGGCATCGGGGTTCTCCAACGCGGGCAAACAGCAAACGCAGGTAATCATAAATCTCGGTAATGGTGCCTACAGTAGAGCGCGGGTTGTGAGAAGTGGATTTTTGTTCGATAGAAATTGCCGGTGATAAACCTTCAATAAGGTCAACATCGGGTTTTTCCATCATGGACAGGAACTGCCTTGCATAGGCGGATAAGGATTCGACATATCGGCGCTGCCCTTCCGCATAGAGCGTATCAAAAGCAAGAGAAGATTTCCCTGAGCCGGAAAGTCCGGTAATAACAATTAATTTATCCCGCGGAAGATCAATATCAACATTTTTTAAATTATGAGTACGCGCACCGCGTATACTGATTTTGTCCACAAAACCCTGCCCGCCGTTAGGCTAAAAGAAAACATAATATTATGACCGATTTTGAACAAAAAAACTAGAGAACTCGTATTTTTAACGGATTTACACAATAATATGTTGATTCATAAAGATGCTGCAAGCGGCTTTTGAGGAAGGTCAATTCTAACAGCATATTTCTCAAGCGGGATGGCTTTTTGTATGAAACCTTCTTCAAGCAGAAACTGGGTAAAACGAGTATATTTTTGCTTATCCAGGTCTTCTGGATTTTGGCTGAAATAGGGGATAGAGGCCAGCCAGGATTGTCTTGCTGCTTCGTTGGCAAGTTCAGGGCGTGCTGCGGCGAAGGTTTTCCATGAAGATTGAGGATGGGCTTTTAAATAAGCAATGCTTCTTTTCAATGCTTTAAGGAATTTAAGTAAACGAGGGTCGTGAATATTATCAGAACGGGTAACGAAAATCAGTTCATCGTAAGGCGGTATGCCATGACTTTCAGGGTAAAACCGGTGCACGGGATATCCTGCCAGCTTTAGCTCTATCGGTTCGACATTTCTCATGGCGCCCATAAACGCATCAAGACGTTTGCTGATTAGACCCTGGTTGAGGTTGTAGTGAACGTTGACCGGCTGAATTTCCTCGATTGAAAGGTGGTCATATTTCAGCATTTGATTGAGAATAAATTCATCAGCAGAAGGATTGCTGTAGCCGACAGTTTTTCCCTTTAAGTCTTTTAGATCGTGGATTGGGGATGTTTTGAGTACGATAAGGCAGGCTAAGGGCTTGTTGATAAGGCTGCCAAATCGTATTAATGGAAGTCCTTGATTGACCTGCTGCATGAACCCAGGTTGGTAGGTGATGGCAGCATCTGCTTTGCCCGCGGCAGCTAATTTAGGCCCGTCTGAAGGATCAGACGGTGTAATTAACTTAACTGATAATCCTTCTGCTTTAAAATAGCCTTGCTGCTGGGCAATAAATAAAGGAGCATGATCAGGGTTGAGGTACCAATCAAGAACAAGCGTAAAAGGCTTTGGTGTTGAGGCATATAGAGAGGGTGTGCAGAGAAATAAGCAGATGAGGATGATTCTGAGTTTTTTAGAGATAGATAACAACTTCTTTTCCTGGTCTGAGCCGTGTCGGTTGTAAGTGAGTGTTCCAACTCATGAGTTTTTTGACAGATACGTTATACCGATGGGCAATGCTGCTGAGTGAGTCGCCGGATTTTATTTTATAGCGGACAATATTATTTTTCTTCTGCCAGTCAATGCCTTTTGTCCAGACAGTAAGTTTTTGTCCAGGTTTGATCATGGAACTTTTTGAAAGGTGGTTCCAGGTACGAATGGCATTTTCCTTAACTTTGTATTTTTGTGAAAGACGCCAAAGTGAATCGCCTTTTTGGACAACATGCAATATTTTGTGTGGTGTATTGGCATGAGCAGCTGGAATTAAAGCGGGCCGAGAAGCAGGAGCAGAGCCTTGAGGTGTTGGTCTGATGAGCTGATCGCGTTGAATCGTGGTATTGGTTACTATCTTTGCGCTGTGATTAGCAAGCTTTGGGCGCTGGTTTTCAGGGATTTTCTCCAGGTTAGTAACAAATTGATTGACCTTGTTTAAAGGTAATACAATAGTGTGCGGGCCTTGCGGGGCTGTTGTCCAATGGTTATTCCCAGGATTTAATTTAATCAATTCAGGATATGACATGCCTGCGAGCTTGGCAGCGTTGGTTAAATCAATTTGTGTACCGACGTTAACTTTTGTGAAGTATGGCGTGTTGGGAATGTAGGGAAGCTGTTTAACTGAGGGTTGTCTGGATTCGATAATCCTGGCTAGTGCCAGTAATTTAGGTACATAGCTGTGGGTGTCCTGGGGTAAGTTTAGCGACCAGAAATTGGTTGAGCGGCGATGGCTGGAATTATATTGTACAGCATTCTTGACAGTGCCTTCGCCTGAGTGATAAGCGGCAAGGGCCAGCATCCAGTTACCATTGAAAAAACGGTGTAAATAGCTTAGGTAATTTAAAGCGGCATTGGTTGAATTATAAATATCGCGGCGGCCATCAAACCACCAATTACGTTTTAAACCGAAATTAGTGCCTGTCCCCGCGGTGAACTGCCATAATCCTGCTGCTCCCGAATGTGAATAGGCAAAAGGATTATAAGCGCTTTCTATCATGGGAAGAAGCGCAATTTCGCCAGGCATGTTGCGTTTTTTGACTTCCTGTAGAATATAATACAAATAAGGCTGCGACTGTTTGCCTAACTGTTTTAGATAGGCATGATGTTTTTCCAGCCATTTTATTTGCGTTTGTACTTCAGGACGGTTATATTCATCTTTTAGACGAAAAGAATACCGAAGGTTGTCCCAAAGATTGCTGCCAGAGTAGCCGGCATTATCTAAAGAACTTGCTGATTTAGCAGCAGAAGACAGCGTAACCGCTGCTATCATTAAAGCAATCATGACTGCTTTTAAGAATGAAAGGGCGGTGTTTTTAAGTTTTGATACTTTAAACAAGGCACGGTTCCTCTTTTAAAGACAGGAACGTTATTATGCCAGAGATAGCCAAGAAAATCAAGGGGTTGGCAATTTGAAGCTGGAAGAACGATCTCAAATATTAAGTAATTGGTTTCAAAAGCCTTTAGGCAAAGCTGTTTCTCAGGCTGTTCAGGAACAGTGGGAAGCTGCCAATTTTGTTCGTTTTAATGGGGATTGGCTGCAATGCGGAGAGGGTATTGAATGGAGCCAAACAACGAGTGGACTTTTCCATAATTCGCCTGTGATTTTAAGTCCTTGCCAAGGTAAGAAAGTAGATGTTCGCGGTGATTTTGAATCTTTGCCCTTTTTAAGCCAAAGTTTTTCTCTGGTTTTTCTGCCCTTTATACTGGAGATGTTTTATTCCCTTGACAAATTGATGGACGAGGTGGAGCGTGTCTTGACGCGAGATGGATACGTGCTTATCTGTGGGATCAACCCGTTAAGCCTTTGGGGAGCATCAAGGATTTTTTCCCACAACGCCATTTGGCCTTTTTCTCCCATTTACTGGCATACCAGTTTAAGCATTCGGCAGCAATTGTCCAGCCGCGGGTTCGAGACGCACTGGATAAGGAGCTTTTTTTACCGTCCTCCTCTAGGTAATGCCGATTACCTTCAGAAGACTTTGCTGCTTGAAGCAATAGGCCGCGTATTTTGGCCGTATCCCGGCGGACTTTACCTATTATTAGCACAGAAATATGTACATCAGATTTTGCCAGTTAAACCTTTATGGGATACTGGCAGGTATGTTATTGGAAAAAGATTTGCGTAACGATTTCACTGCCGTTGACGTGCGGAGATTTGTTCGTGGTATTCAACCTACTGGCGACGTGCTGCTCTACTATTGAGGCGTCGCCCTACTGCTGACGTGTCGTCCTACTGCCTACGTCCCGCGGCTTGTCCGCGGGATCTAACCCCTGGATGCCGCAAACAAGCCGCGGCACGTAGGTTATTAGTAGCTGTGGGACGTAGGTGTAGCAGCAAGGGTAAGTATTTACAAATTTTCCTGAAGGAGAGGTTATTAAAGATGAAAAAACGTTTGGCTGGAAAGCCGGTTTATATTGTTGACGGTGTAAGGACGCCTTTCATGAAAGCGCGACCGGTTCCTGGGCACTGGAGTGCTGCTGATTTGGCTGTTCAAGCAGGCCATGCGCTACTTTTACGCCAGCCGTTTGAACCTTCTCAAATTCAGGAGGTTATCATGGGATGCGTGATGCCGGCTGTGGATGAAGCGAATATTGCGAGAATTGCTGCCTTGCGTCTAGGCTGCGGAGATGACGTTCCTGCCTGGACAGTACAGCGTAATTGTGCATCAGGGATGCAGGCTATTGACAGCGCAGCACAAAGTATTGCTAGTGGAAGAGCGGATCTCGTTTTGGCAGGAGGAACGGAAGCAATGAGTCGCGGCCCCTTGTTGTTTAGTGATGAAGCGGTAAGCTGGTTCGGTCAATTGAGTTCAGCCAAATCACGTTTGGAATATATTAAAATGATGTCTCGTTTTCGGCCGAGGTTTTTAAAGCCGGTTATTGGTCTCTTGAAAGGTTTATCTGATCCTGTCTGCGGCTTAAGTATGGGACAGACTGCCGAGAAGCTGGCTTTCATGTTTAATATTTCGCGCCAGGAAATGGATGCTTATGCGGTACGCAGCCACCACAGGCTGGCTGATGCTTATGATGAGGCGCGTTTTTCTCAAGAATTAACCTGTTTATTGGATCCATTAGACGGGAAAGTCTACTCGGAAGATGATGGACTGAGGAGGAATACTTCCGTTCAGGCTTTAGCTGGCCTTAGGCCTGTTTTTGATAAAAAATATGGAAAGGTTACGGCAGGCAATAGTTCACAGGTGAGTGACGGAGCCTGTTTTTTGGTTCTGGCCGGGGAAAAGACCGTTAAAGAGTATCATTTACCGGTACTGGGCAGATTATGCGATATTCAGTGGGCTGCTCTGTCGCCTGATCAAATGGGGCTTGGGCCTGTGCATGCCGCAACACCTTTACTTTTACGTCAGCGTCTTAATCTCGATGATATTGACTACTGGGAAATTAACGAGGCTTTTGCTGCGCAGGTTCTAGCCTGTTTTGCTGCCTGGAAAGATAGGGATTATTGTAAAGATAAGCTTAAACTGGAAAAGGCTTTTGGAGAATTGCATGAAGAGCGTGTTAATGTGGATGGCGGTGCTATCAGCCTTGGGCATCCTGTCGGTGCAAGCGGAGCACGTATCGTCCTGCATTTATTGCATGTGCTAAAGCAGAGAAAAGGGAAACGAGGAGCGGCTGCCATCTGCATTGGAGGCGGACAAGGGGGAGCATTGTTGGTTGAGAATACAGAAGGAGAAAAATAAGATGGTGAAGACCTACCAGAATTGGATATTTGAAAATGGTGAGATTGCCTGGGCAGGGCTGGATCGGAAAGAAGTTTCTGTTAATACTGTTAACGAAAGTGTTCTTGAGGAATTGGCAGATATCATAAAAGAAGTCAGTGAAGCGGCGGAAGAAGGAAAATGTATTGGTCTTATTCTTTATTCGGCTAAAGAAAAAGGATTTATTGCAGGAGCTGATGTGCATGAATTGTCTCATTTCAATGCTGATGCGGCGCGGCGGTTTATCCATCAAGGGCAAAGTGTTTTGGATAGGCTGGCAGGGTTGTGTGTTCCTACAGTTGCCATGATGCAAGGTTTTTGTTTGGGCGGAGGGGCTGAACTGGCTTTGGCCTGCCGTTATCGGGTTATGGCAGATAGCGATGATGTTCGTTTTGGTTTACCGGAAGTATTGTTGGGTATTCATCCAGGGTGGGGAGGGACGGTCCGGTTGCCGCGTTTGATTGGCCCTTTTAAAGGGTTGCCGCTTTTACTAACGGGTAAAATGATTCGGGCAAAAGAAGCATTAAAGCTGGGTATTGCTGATGCGGTTGTACCCATGCGCCAGCTTCGTGCAGCAGCGATTGATTTTATAAAACATCCGCTAAAGCTCTTTCAAACTGAATCATTCAACCCTCTCTCCTCTCCCTTTGGGATAGGGTTGTATACATTGATTGACAAGAAACTTTGCCGCTTATTATTGGCTAAAATGCTGAGAAGGCAGTTGAGGAAGCGGGTGAATGAGCAGCATTATCCGGCTCCTTATGCGATTTTAAAAAATTGGGAAATGTACGGGGTTAAAAACGAAAAGTCCGCTGAGTTAGCAGAGTCTGAGTCATTGTATAGGATGATTACCGAAAGTGAAAGTGCAAAGCAGTTGATCCGTGTTTTCGAACTGAGGACAAAGCTGAAAAAAAATGCGCATGCTGTTGCCTTTCGTGCAAAGCATCTTCATGTCATCGGTGCGGGCGTGATGGGCGGAGATATTGCTGCCTGGTGTGCTTTACGGGGACTTAAAGTGACTCTTCAGGATCAAAATGCGTCAGCGGTGGCAAAAGCGTTAGGACGGGCACTTTTATTTGTTCAGAAACATTACAAGGAACCTTATCGTATAAAGGCGGTAATGGACAGGTTAGTTCCTGATTTATCCGGAGAAGGTATTGCCCATGCAGATATCATCATTGAAGCGGTTATCGAGGATTTGGCTCTCAAACGGACTATTTTTAAGGCGTTGGAGAAAAAAGCTAAACATGAAGCTGTACTGGCAACCAATACTTCAAGTATTCCTCTGGAGGCAATTGCAGAGGTTTTGGAAAGACCGCAAAGGTTGGCAGGTATTCATTTTTTTAACCCAGCGATAAAGATGGAATTGGTTGAGGTGGTTCAGAGTCAGATGCTTGATCCGATTATTTTTGATCAAACACTTGCCTTTGTTGAACAAATTGGTAAACTTCCCGTGCCTGTGAAAAGTTGTCCTGGATTTTTGGTGAACCGGATCCTGATGCCTTACCTCATAGAGAGTATGGTTTTGTTGAAAGAGGGTTTTCCTGCTGAAGAGATTGATGAAGCTATCCGCGCTTTTGGAATGATGATGGGGCCGGTTGAGCTGGCAGATACTGTTGGACTTGATGTTTGTCTTGCAGTAGCGAAAAACCTGCTTTCCTCCCAGGAGGAACAGGAGAAAAAAGTTTTGTTAATGCTGGAACAGAAAGTTCGGGAGGGTGAACTAGGAAAGAAAACCAGGAAAGGCTTTTATGTTTATAACAGACAGGGCAAAAAATCACGAAGCTGGTTGAAATACCATTTAAGGAGAAAGGTTCCTGACGACCGAATTGTCAGACGGTTGATTGCAAAAATAATAAAAGAATCTGAGCTTTGTTTAAAACAGGGAGTTGCAGCTGATGCTGACAGCCTTGATGCGGCGATGATTTTTGGGACAGGATTTGCTCCCTTCAGAGGGGGGCCGATACAGTATGCAAAGACTCTGGAAAAACTTGAGTCAATGTAGTATATATATATTCACAGTAATAGAATTTTTAGCGATTTTCCTAAGAAGTCTATTGAAAAATTGAATTTTTATAACAAACGTAAATGTGAACATCATGAAAATAGTAACTTTAAAAGCGTTGATACTTTATGGACTGGCAGCGCTGCTTTGGGGAATGAGTCCCATTGGTATTGCAAAAACTTTTGTACTTCCAAGTCAGGGGGATATTGTTGGGCATGTGGCAGTGGTTGAAGCGCGTGCCGGTGAGCGGTTAGGTGATATTGGAATGAGAACCGGTACAGGATATTATGCCATGCAGGCGGCAAACCCCAGCATCAATCCTTATCAACATTTGTCTGGCGGTACAAGGGTTGTTATTCCAGGTCAGTTTATTTTACCTCCCGGCCCGCGGCAAGGTATCGTTATTAACCTGGCAGAATTCCGTCTTTACTATTATCCGCCTGGACAGAATATTGTTGTTACAGAGCCCATTGGCATTGGGCGTGAGGGTGTTTGGGGGACTCCGGTAGGTGTTACCAAAGTCGTGGATAAGGAAAAGGATCCTGCCTGGAGGCCTACTGAAAATGTCCGCGCCGAAGCTGCCCGTCAGGGTACGCCTATTCCTGATTATTTCCCTCCTGGACCAGATAATCCATTAGGTAATTATGCAATACGTTTGGGCTGGCCTGCTTACCTTATTCACGGTACCAATCGTCCAGATTTCATCGGTACGCGTATTAGTGCCGGCTGCATTCGTTTGATGCCTGAAGCGATTGAGGGGCTTTATCCGCTGGTTCCGATTGGCACAACTGTCCGAATAATGAATCAGCCTTTTAAAGCGGGATGGTCAAAGGGCAGGCTTTATCTGGAGGCACATTTGCCGCTCGACGAAGAACAGCATCAATACAAGGTCAGTTTGGCAGGAGTAGTGAATGTGGTGAGTCAGCAGACCCAGCGTCGTCCTGTGGTGGTTAACTGGACTCAAGTAAGAAATGTTGCTCAACAAACAACAGGAATTCCGCAGATTATCGGAGGTTAATGCGTATTATATGTTAATTTGGTTTTTTCTGTACTCCATGGTGTATGGTGGGTATAATTACCGGAGATTAAGTAAATGAGTGACACGGGACCAGATTTCGAAGACCAAGAAGGTGAAGGCTATCCTGAAGAAGTTGAGTCTAATCTTGATGATGAATCAAGTGTAGAAATTACTGAATCAAAGGAAGAGATACTTCGAAGAAAACGAATAAGAGAGCTGCTTGAACGCAGGCTTGAACGAAAGCGTCTTCGCGAAGAATTGGACGATTTCGTGGATTTTGACGGAGAAACGGATGAGGGAGAAGAAGGGATTTTTGATGAGGAAAGGTAGTTAAGAATAGACTTCTAAAGAAAGGTGCAAAAATGATATTTCAATTTATGAGAAACTGCCGTAATCGAAGACACAATCATGCGGGCTTTACATTAATAGAGTTAATGATTGTGATTGCCATTATTGGTATTCTTGCAACGCTTGCAATACCTGCCTATGAAACCTATACCACTCGTGCCCGAGTTGCCGAAGCGTTAAATTTTGCTGAGTCTGCAAAGACAGCTGTTTCTGAAACCATGATGACAAATGGAGGTACGGCACCTACTTCCAATGATGCTGCGGGGTACCATTTTTCAGGAGCGACGGAGAATGTGGTTTCAGTTTCTGTAGGAGATAACGGCGTGATTACTGTAATGACATCAGAAAAAGCGGGTAATGGTACTTTTAGTATGACACCTTCTTATCAGGATGGACAAGTAGCATGGGTTTGCCATCCGGGTACTTTGCTTGCACGTTATTTGCCTGAGAGCTGCCGTTCATAAAAACCTGGACCGATTTAAAAATAAAATTTCTTTCAAAAAAGGGGGAAAGAATGAAAAGACTGTTTCAGCTTGCCGGTTTTCTGCTGTTAGGTAGTTGGGTATCTTCAACAGTACTGGCTGAAGAGAGTTCGCCGCTCGATGCTTTAGCAGGTGCTCAGCCTAGATCTCCTTCGTCTGGAGCAGTTCTGGAAACCAATGTCCAGCGACAAAGCGTTGCAGCAGATGCTAATTCAATAACATCAATCGTGCCGGCCTCCATTGATTGTCAATATACGTTGACCCAGCCTGCTTCTCAGGTGAATCCGGCTGTCATTTTGAAGTGGGCCAATTACGCAGTAACAAAAACCTTTACTTATGATTTCCAAAATTATAATCAGCAGTTTGAAACATTAAAAAGCTGTTACACACCGGCTGGGTGGGAAAGTTTCATGGAAGCAATGAAAGCGTCTAATAATCTTCGGGCAACTCAGGATGAGCATTTATTTGTTTCTGCTTCAGTAAATGGTCAGAGTCAGTTGATTTCAAGTCCTTCCAATGATAATCAACCTGTCTGGCAAGTAAGGGTGCCTGTTAAGGTGACCTACCAAAATGAGAATAAAGAAGTGTCTCAGGATTTGTATATTGATCTGACGATTAAAACACATTATTCAGAACCGAGGCATTTAGGTATTAATCAGATTGTTGCAACACCTAAGTCAGGTGGTAATACGCAAGTGCAGAATGCAGGTTCCCATGCAGCGCCTTCGCTTGATGCTAATGGTTATCCGGTAAGATAAGGTTTATACCCTTCGTCTTTCAAAATGGAACACTGATCTTTCGCCCTCTTTTACAAAGAAGAAAAATAGAAATGGGGTATCTACACAACGATGCTTTGCAGAAGAAGCAGCCACTCAGCAGTGGCGGGAGACAGCTACTCCTATGATCTACCTCTACTTCCCGCAGCTCTACATATAAGCTACTCCCCGAGGTTCTTCATATAGCCTACGTCCCGCGGACAAGCCGCGGGACGTAGGCTAATAAAATACAAGCCGTTGGGCGTAGGCATAAAAGCGTTTTGCCTTTACAAAGGGAACAGAAAAACAGCTTCCATGCAACCGTATCCTGTCGCAATAACGAAGGGGTGGTTCATTTACGTTTTACTTATTAAAAACAAACCATCGCCGACAGGAATCAAACTGATAGAAACACGATTATCTTTGAATACGTGCTCATTAAAACGACGAATGGCTTCTATGTTTGGATCAGTAACTGAAAGATCCGCTACCTTGCCTTGCCGCAAAATATTATCAATGACCAGGAAACCGCCGGTTTTAAGCAGATTCAATGATTTTTCGTAATAAGAGATGTAATTCTGTTTATCAGCATCAATGAAAATCAGGTCAAAGGATTGTTGAAGACTGTCAAGTGTTTCGGCAGCTGGGCCGAGTTTAAAGTGAATTTTATGCGAGACTCCAGTTTTCTCCCAATAACGATTTGCAATGGCCTGACAGCTGTCTGAAATGTCGCAGGTAATAATGCTGCCTTCAGCGGGCGGCAGGGCCAAAGCCATGGAAAGCGTACTGTAACCAATAAACGTTCCAATTTCCAGGATATCACGGGCGCGGCTGATCTTTACCAGAAGACTGAGAAACTGCGCTGACTCAGGCAGCAAAGACATGGAAGGGAGGTTTTGGGAAAGTGCTTCTTCTCGAAGAGCTTTCAGAATAGGTAATTCTCTGAGCGAATGTTCAAGGATATAACGGCTGACATGTTCATCCAGTATGCTGCTCATGAAGAGAGTTTTTCCTCGGCAATAGTGTCGGCAATCTGGGCTGTGGGAGATTTTTCCTGAGCAGAGCGTTCAAAAATAGCAAGTAAAATCGAGTAGATATTGCTAATTTTTTCCTGAGGGTCTGGTGTATTTTCAGGATCATAATCATGTGCACAGTAAATCAATCCTCCTGCATTGATGACATAGTCGGGAGCATAGAGGATATTCCGATTGAAAAGCTGTTGGCCATGGTAAGTGTGGGCTAGTTGATTATTTGCTGAGCCAGCGACGATGGACGCTTGTATCTCAGGGATGGTTTTATCGTTTAAATTGCCGCCTAAAGCACATGGGGCAAAAACATCGCAGGGAACCTGATGAATTTTTTCAATGGGCGCAATATCTGCCTTGAAGGCTTGTTTGGCTTTTTCGCAGATTTCAGGATTAATGTCAGCCACAGTAACATGCGCGCCTGCTTCTGTCAGTAGCTGGGTAAGTACGTATCCAACTTTTCCAATACCTTGGACAGCAACATGAATACCTTGAAGAGAGCTTTTATCGAGCCGGAACAGGACCGCAGCTTCAATACCCTGTTTTACGCCTTCGGCGGTAAACGGTGAGGGATCTTGGGCAGCGGAAACATAAGGTGTATACTGGGCGATAATTTGCATTTCTTCCAGAGTAGTTCCGCTGTCTTCGGCAGTAACGTATCGTCCATTTAATTCATTAACAAATTCAGCAAAACGTTTGAAATAAGGCTGTTTGTTAAAAGGTTTTGAGGGCCTGATAACAACGGATTTTCCGCCGCCTAACGGCAGATCAGCACAAGCCGCTTTGTAGCTCATGCCTCGTGCAAGCCGCATTGCATCGTAAACAGCAGCTCCTGTGTCCGGATATTCCAAAAACCGGCAGCCTCCAAGAGCTGGGCCGAATTTTGTGCTGTGAATAGCAATGATCGCCTGAAGCCCAGTTTGCGGATCAATTTTGAAATGGATATCTCCAAAGCCTTGTTCACCGGCATAGTGAAAAAAATTATCCATTGTAACTGTATCAATACTCATGATTTATCCAGAATAAAAATAATTGAATTGTCCGGTATTTATTGAGCATAAGTCAAGAAAGTTTTCTCCTTACAGGAGATTCTTCAGACATATCCTTTCCTTGACAGGCTTATAAAGGCGTGTATGATAATTTATTTTTGGGCAAATGATAAAAGGGTTAACCATGAAAAAGTTGTTACTCACTGTTATGTTAAGTATTCTGATCGCGGGTTGTGCTACGGTGGATGAGCTTAATCCTGGAGCGGAAAATGTGATTGTTATGTTTCCGCCGGTGCCTGCCAGTTGTAAACAGTTGGGCTATATTTCTTCTGCTGATGTTAACGGCGTATCCCAGGCTTATACAACCCATGCAGAGCTGGTCAAGAAAGAAGTTTACGATCTTGCCAATAAAACAGTAGATATGGGCGGTAATGTGCTTGTTATTTTAACGCATAAAACGGAGTATTCAGGTAAAACTCAGGATTCTGTAGTGGATAGGCATAAAATGGGCGGTATTGCCTGCTATTGCCAGTATGAACGGCTGCCAAGGTTATATGGGCATCCAGTATCTGGTTTGAAGTTTGACCAAATGGTTTTTGAATAATTCGATAAAATGAAACCTTTCCAGCGTATCGTTTTATATGCGCGGCAGCATCGTGCAACATCCGGTGTCTATGAAACGCTCAAGCGTTTAAAGGCGCATTGGCAGAAACGAAAGACGCTGGAAATATTCCTTGAAAGTGAAACAGCGCATTATTTCTCTGATCTGGATTTGCCTGTTGCTGATTTGGATGGAAGTGATGCCGGCTATGATCTCCTGGTTGTTGTAGGAGGGGACGGAAGTTTGCTGAGTGCTGCGAAACTTGCAGTAACCAAGAATATTCCTGTAGTTGGTATTAACCGCGGGCGGTTGGGTTTTCTGACGCCTATTGTTCCAGATGAAGCCGAAAAGAAACTGGATGAAATACTGGAAGGAAATTATAAGGAAGAGCGGCGTTTTTTATTGCAGGCTCAAATTTGGGATGATGGTTTGAAGCAGTATGAATCATTAGCTTTAAACGATATTGTGCTGATGCCCGGGGAAGAGCCTTACATGATTGAATTTGAGGTATTTGAACAAAAGACATTAATCAGCGGTTATCGGGCTGATGGTTTGATCGTGGCAACACCTACAGGTTCAACGGCTTATGCCCTGTCGGGCGGCGGGCCGATTTTGCAGCCGCATTTGGAAGCCATTGCTTTGGTACCCATGTTTCCTCATACATTGAGCAGCCGGCCTATTGTGCTCAGTACTAAAAATGCCATTGAGATTCGTTTATTAGCTTCCAATGAATTTTCAGCGCATTTAAGCTGTGATGGGCAGGAACGCCAGATTGTTGCGCCTGGTCAATGGGTTCATATAGAAAAATTTCCTGAAACCCTTTGTTTGCTGCAGCCGGTGGAATACAGTTATTACGAAACGCTGCGCTCAAAATTGGGTTGGGAAACGTCGTCATGCTGATTGAGTTATATATCAAAAATTATGCCATTATTGATGAGCTTCAGCTGGAGTTTCAGGATGGCATGATTGTTTTGAGCGGAGAAACAGGAGCAGGAAAATCCATTATTATTGATGCGCTTGCATTAGCCATTGGCGGACGGACAGATATTCAGGTAATCCGTCATGGTGAAGCCCGCTGTGAAATTACAGCTTGTTTTGATATTAATAACAATTCTGCTGCAAAAGCTTGGCTCAATGATAATGAAATACAAGATGAAGATCATCCGGAGCAATGTATTTTCCGCCGTATTATCACTCAGGACGGCCGATCAAAAAGTATGATTAACGGACAGGTTTTTCCTGTCCAGAAAACGCGGGAATTAGCTCAGTATCTGGTTGATATTCATGGCCAGCATGAACATCAGTCTTTATTAAAGCCAGAAACGCACCGCTCTCAGCTGGACGATTACTGCCAGCATGCAGAGCTTTTGGAGCCGGTTGCCCAGCATTATAAAGCGTGCCAGGTTTTGCAAACAGAATTACAAACGTTATCCCAAGCTCAAACCCAGGATGACAGCGCCCGTAAGGCATTATTGACCTATCAGCTGGAAGAACTTCAGGAAGCAGCTCTTGAAGAGGGAGAATGGGAAACTTTAAACCAGGAACATACCATGCTTTCGCAGGCAGAATCCTGGCTCCAGCAAGCACAAACTATTCATACGATTTTGACCGCAGAAGAGGCTTCTGTAGAAAGTTTGTTGAATTCGGCCATAAGTTTTTTGCCGCGCGATGCCATGTGGAACGATGCTCAATCTTTATTAGATAACACCCTGGTTTATTGTCGTGAAGCGGATGAAGCTGTTCGTTATCTGATGGATCGTATTGAAATGGATCCTGAAAAACTTCAAAGACTAGACATGCGTATTCAGCAGTTACATGCCTTGTCCCGTAAACACCATGTATCTGTCGAAGAGCTGCCAAAGCTTCAACAGACAATTGCTGAAACATTGGATGCACTGGAAACTGGCGAAGAAAGAAAAGCTTTATTGGAAGAAAAATTAAAGGCAGCAGAAGAAGCTTATCATGCGAGCGCAAAACGTCTTTCGGAGAGTCGAAAAGAGAAAGCTGGAATGCTTGGTGCAGCTATTACAGAACATCTTCGTCAATTAGGCTTGGTACATGGGCAATTAGAAGTACGCGTTGAACCTCAGAACGTTATTCGTCAATTGGGATATGATAAGGTGGAATATTACCTCATTACCAACCCCGATCAACCTGCCCGTCCTTTGATTAAAATTGCTTCAGGCGGCGAATTGTCGCGTATTAGTTTGGCCATTGAAGTGGTAACAACAGCGCAGAATCAAGGCTTAACTCGTTTGTTTGATGAAGTGGATGTCGGTATCAGCGGTAAAACAGCAGCTGTGGTAGGAAAGTTGTTAAGACAACTGGGAGAAAAATCGCAGATTTTCTGTATTACGCATCAACCTCAGGTAGCTGGTTTAGGGAATCATCATTTTCTGGTAGAAAAATCCGTGCATCCTGAGCAGGGTACGCTCCGTTTTAACGTTAAAGCTTTAAATCGGGAGGAAAAAATTCAGGAAGTTGCCCGTATGCTTGGCGGTCTTGAAGTAACGCCGCATACTTTGGCGCATGCCGCAGAGTTGGTGGTTTCGCCATAAAAGAATTGTAGAGATGCCTTAAGCATCTCTACCACTGGATTATACTGACCACTGTTAGATGGTGCAGCGTACTCCTTCTTCAGCTTCAGCATTTGCATCATTCTGAGAAGTTTCTGCTGACTCATTAGAATGAGTTCTTCCTTCTTTTAGGAACCCCACGGAGGCTAAAGTGGAGGCAACAGAGGTAGTGCTTTCTCTGCGCTCTGTAGTGGGAGTTCCACTATCAGCATTGGTAACTTCTTTGCATGATTCTACAGAAGCAGTGCTTCCTCTGCGAGCAGTTACAGAAGTAGTGCTAACTCCGCTTTGTCGTCTAGCTTGAGCAAAAGCGTCTGTATGCAGCCTGGATTCCATTGGACTAAGTCCCAAGGTTCCACTGAGCGTGTGACCAATTGCAGCTGTGATCATGTTTAACGGTATGTTGGCAAGTAATAATCCTGCTGCAGGACTTTTCAGAATAGCCAATACAAGCTTTGCCAGGTTTTTTGCTGAGATTTTCCCATTGTATGCTATTTGATTGAGTAAACTATCACCTTGTTTCTCTGTCTCAACATCCCATAAAGCACGTAAGCTGACACCATCCAACAGTTGGCAAATTGCCATCGAAACCGCAGCGATTGTTGTTGAAGGGACTGTTGAGGTGCGTACTGCCTTATAAGGAATATTACTTAAACTTGCCGTAGTTCCTGCATTGTCGCTGATGCTGGCATTAGTATATTTACTTAAAATTTGTGCAAGGTAATGTGAATTATAAAAGAAAGCTTCACGTTTTAGCATATCTTTTGATAAAGTATTCTTTCCTATTAAGTTAACTATCACAGGAGGACGCCCAGTACTAGTAGGTAACAAATCTACAAATACTCCCCTTAGATAGGATAAAGCACCACCGTTTTGGTAAGTTTGCGTAGCTAAATCTAATGCACTTGCTCTTCTACCTTGCGTTGTTTTTTGGGTTTGACTTTCTTTACTCATAATATACCTCTCGAAAAAAAGCTTAATTTATAACCATATATTATTTTTTTTATCCATGTTGTCATTGTAAATGGTTAGTGTTAACAAAAAATTAACCAATTTGAGTTTTTTTTATAAAATTTAGATTTGTTAAGAGCTATTTTCTGCAGGAAAAGGAATGAGTTATTAATCAATTATTAAGATATGTTAGAGGAAGAGACATGTTCAAAGATCACGGGTATCTTGTGAAACCTGCGTTCTTTAAAGCTCAAAAATTTAGAGGTTTGCTCAGGTTCAGGGGTGGCGTAAAAAATATAATGTAAGGAAACCTGTGTACGTGATAAGTCCAAGGTAGGAAGGAAAAAAGGCTAAAGTCAGATAAAGCTTTTGGTAATGTACCGGCTGAACAGCACATTGCGGTATGACGCTGAGTTTTTTTGCAGTATATAAAGTTGCAGCAAGCAAGGCAATGAGTGCATAACTTCCCGAAGCGTCCCAGAAAAAGGTGGTGCTAATGCTAACTTTTTCAGAAGTATAATATCCCAGGCCGGTTAGAAAGATTGACAGCATCAGCAGAATGTAGGAAATATAGGTATTGGCTGGGCGATGAGTAAAGAGAATAAGACATGGGATGATAAGAAAAACAAAGTAATAATTCCATCCTAAAGGTGAAATTAGCAGCATGGCAATAGGTGAATAAGCAAACAGTAATTCGCGTTTCCAGTGTGTTTTTAGGCGAAGCTGTGAAATCCAGAAAAATCCTGCATAAATAAAAAAGCAGGAAATATAATAGATCACAGAAGTGAGTTGAGGAAGGTTAAAAAAAGGTTGTGCAGGTGTTCGATGGCGGTAGTAGCCAATGAAGTAGCCGCCAAAAACTCTGGGTAGAAAACCAAGCAGGGAGAAGTTGGTTGGAGAACCATACCAGCGGATGGTGTCCAGTGTATGATAATAGGATTTGAAAACGGCAAAGCCAAAAATAAAAGCAGCAAGAGCATTTAAGACAATCGAGGTAAGGATAAAAACCATTAAAGCTTTCCATTGCCTGGCGGCGATGAAGTAAACGAGGAAAATGCCAAAGAAAAGTTTAATGGAAAATAAAGTACCTAAAATGATTGCACTGTAAACGCCTTTTGATGTGTCTTTTAATAGCCAGGATAATGTAAGCAGGAAAAATAGGAACAGAGATACCTGGCCAATAATGAAGTTGTAATAAACGGGAAAAAAGACAAAGCCGGTTAAAATAAACAATATGAGGTTAACGGAAAGTTTGATTTCCTTTATTAACTTTTTATGTATTAGCCAAAGACTCATACCAAAGCAGATAACAGCATTGATCTGCCAGAGAGCATAAGCAGCAGCCGGTTTTAAAAAAGTAAAAGGCAGGATGAGAAGGTTAAGAGCTGGAGAGTTAAGGTTAAGTGTCAGTAGTGCGCCGTGTCTGGCATGAGGAAATAACTGCTTCGGATCATCAGCAAAGGTAATAGCTGTTACCGGATGATAAATGCTCCTGTTTTCCCAGTATTGTCTGACAGAGTTGAATATGGTGCCAAAGTCGCTGGTTAGTTCCTGTGTTATGTTAAAGTAAAGAAATAGGCTGTAGCAGAGTAAAATGGTAATGGCTGCCAGAGTGATAACAAGCCTGTTCTCAAAGGAGGAGAGGGTATAAGTGTGCTGCATATGAGGCAATTTTCCGCATGAAATATTCGAGTATACACATTTTCAAAGATTCGGGGTATATACCCAAGTTTCTTCGAAATGCCATTTTTCCCACTGACGTCATTCCCGCGCAGGCGGGAATCCAGGGTGATAATCAGTGCTGTTACTGGCTCCCCGCTTGCGCGGGAATGACGTCGGAGGAAGCGCGGGAATAACGGGTAAAACGGGGTGACGTCGAAGAAAACTTGGCATCTCCAAAGATGGTGATTTTATTTTGCTTTGTGTGTGTTTTTTTTGTGTTTTTGCTTTATAATAAACCTTATTTTCTAGAAGATGAGGTTATATATGAAGCGCATCAACATCGTTGTTTATGGAACTGATTCTCTTTTGAAAGGAGGAAGTTTACAGATAGAATTTAAAAGGTGGCTCCAAAAAGAATTCTGGCAAATACAGAAAAATAGTGATCATTTACAGTCTTTATTCCAGGTGGATGTAGAATTTAGAAGTGTGGAGTTACAACAGCTGGAAGTTATTACAAGGAATACTGATGATAGAGCGGTTATTTTATGTCTTGATTCAATGACTTGGGCAGGAGATATTGTGCAAAAGCTTTGTGGTATTTATCAAGGGCCAGGAGTTTTTCCTCAAGTTCCTATCAGTCTGGTTGCGGTTACCGAGCAAGAGTTGATACTTGAGAATGCTGAGGAGGACAACTTGGAGGAAAAAAGAGCAGAACCCCCGTCTTGTTCTATGACTCCTGAAGAGGCCAAACAATTGGCTGGAAATTATAAACTGTTAGGGCCTTATTGTGGTACGGATAAGTTGAAAATGCTTAGAATAGCTTTTGACGAGGCAGTTGTACCTCATATACGTGTAGCTCCTCCAATGGCGTTGGCAGCCAAATTTGCGGAAAAGCTTCAGGCGAGATATGACGAATTGAAAAATGAACTTGATGGAGCAAAGAGATCATGTTGGGGAGGTTTGTTTGCTCAAAAAAGCGTGAAAGAAGAGAAAATGGCAATACTTACTTCCATGAAGGGACTGTTAATGAATATAGGAGATAATCCTAGTTATAAAGATATTGAGAGCGTACTTTTTTCAGATGAAGAAAAGCTCAAAAAATTATTTAAGGGTCTATTGGGTTCAAGAACAGCTGATCTGTTTAGTAAACTTAAACAAGAATTGAGGCGGGAAATGAAGATTGCCCAGACAGCGGATAAGCCGTCGGCTGGAGAAATGACTTCAATGGCTGCGGGATTTCAGCGGTAGCGGCAGCTGCATGTGAGCGGCCCTCACCCGCCCTCCGGGCACCCTCTCCCAAAGGGAGAGGGGAAAAGAAGAAGGTTTCGGGCACACCCTAGAGGGGATTTTCATTCTTTCCCTCTCCCGCTTCGCGGGAGAAGGTGGTGCGAAGCACCGGGAGAGGGGAAGAATGAAAATCCCCTTAAGGAGCCTTGCAAATGAAGAACTATTACTAAGTCCCCTTGCGTTAAAAAACCGGCGTGATATACTTGATGTCGGTTTTATTTTGATAGAGGAAAGCGCTTTATGCATCACGCCTTTGGTAAACAGCGTCCGGTTAACTTGGATCTTTTAACCATCAAACAGCCGCCGCCAGCCATTGTATCTATTATGCACAGAATATCGGGAGTGGTTATTGCCGTTCTGCTGCCTTTTATGGTTTGCGGGTTGAGCTGCTCGTTACAATCTCCAGAATCTTTTTTGAAAATAAAACAATGTCTGGAGTCATTCGGTACCCGGTTTTTTATCTGGGTTTTTCTTTCAGCACTGGCCTTCCATGTGATTGCCGGTCTTCGGCATTTGCTGATGGACGCAGGCTTTGCTGAAACAGCATCAGCGGGCAAGAAGACAGCTTACATAGCGTTAGTTTTTGCGTTTGTTGTTATTGTGAGTTTGGGGATTTGTTTATGGTAAGTAACGTCACCAGTTTGACAGGACACGGTCTGCGGGATTGGCTCATTCAACGGGTTTCAGCCGTTATTCTCGCCATATATCTTGCTGTATTGGCTGGATTCCTGATAAAGCATCCGGAAATTTCTTATGAAGCTTGGCATGGCTTCTTTGCCTGTACTGCCATTCAAGTATTAAGTTCACTGGCCTGGTTGTCCCTGGTGCTGCATACCTGGATTGGTCTTTGGACAGTAACGACGGATTATTTGAAACCGCTTTGGTTAAGACTGAGCCTTCAGATGCTGATTGCAGCAGGTTTAATTGGGCTTTTCTTCTGGGGTATTTTGATTTTTTGGAGAGTGTAAATCGTGGCTATTGCAAGAAGTCAGTGGGATGCTGTAATTATCGGTGCCGGCGGTGCAGGTATGCGTGCTGCCCTGGCGATGTCGCATTCTGGACTGAAGGTGGCTTTGTTGTCAAAAGTGTTTCCCACACGTTCTCATACCGTTTCAGCGCAAGGCGGCATTACAGCTGCTCTGGGCAATGCTGAAGAGGATGACTGGCGTTGGCACATGTACGATACCGTTAAAGGCGCTGACTATATCGGCGATCAGGATTGCATTGAATATATGTGTAAAACAGGCCCTGAAGCCGTTTATGAACTGGAACACATGGGTATGCCTTTTTCCCGCATGGAGGATGGACGAATTTATCAGCGTCCCTTCGGCGGACAGTCAAAAAACTTTGGTCAGGGACAGGCAACGCGCACTTGTGCCGCTGCGGACAGGACAGGACATGCTTTGTTACATACGCTTTACCAGCAAAACCTTAAGGCAAAAACAACAGTTTTCAGTGAATGGTATGCGCTGGATTTAGTAAAAGACAGTATTGGCCGAATTACAGGTGTAACAGCTCTTTGCATTGAAACTGGCGAAGTCGTTTTTTTTCACTCCCGTGTATGTATTCTGGCGACAGGCGGCGCAGGGCGAATTTATCAATCAACAACGAATGCTCTGATTAACACAGGCGATGGTTTTGGCATGGCGCTTCGTGCCGGCCTGCCTTTACAGGATATGGAAATGTGGCAGTTTCACCCGACGGGCATTGCTGGTGCTGGGGTGCTGGTAACAGAGGGTTGCCGCGGCGAAGGCGGTTATTTGATTAACAAAGACGGCGAGCGTTTTATGGAGCGTTATGCGCCGCACGTAAAAGATTTGGCTTCCCGCGACGTGGTTGCTCGATCCATGACGCTGGAAATTCGCGCCGGCAAAGGTTTTGAGCCTAACGGGGTGGATCACGTTAAACTGAAACTGGATCATTTAGGCGCTGACCTGATTAAATCCCGTTTGCCCGGCATCCGTGAATTGTCAATGACCTTTGCTGGTGTTGATCCGATTGTTGAGCCTATTCCCGTCGTTCCAACATGCCATTACAGTATGGGCGGCATACCAACGAATCGGCACAGTCAGGTATTGGTAGTAGATACAATGGGGCAGGAACATCCCGTTGAGGGTCTTTATGCAGTTGGTGAATGTGCCTGTGTATCGGTTCATGGTGCGAACCGTTTAGGCGGCAACTCATTATTGGATTTAATTGTGTTCGGCCGCTCCGCAGGGCTGCATGTGGAAGAATTAATGCAAAGCGGAAATCTGCCGTCTCTGGGCTATGTGAGTGATGAAGAGGTGAATGCAGCAATGGCTCGTTACTATCGCTGGGAAAATTCTTCTGAAATAGACACTGAAAACCCTTCTGAAATTTACAAGGAAATGCAGAGAGTCATGCAAATGGATTTCGGCGTTTTCCGAACAGGCGACGTCATGGAAGAGGGTATTAAAAAGCTCAATGTACTTCGCGAACGCCTGAAATGCGCTCGACTTTCTGATAAAAGCCGATGTTTCAATACCGCACGTATTGAGGCATTAGAGCTGGATAATTTGATGGCAACTGCTTATGCGACAGCTATATCCGCTATGGAACGTAAAGAAAGCCGAGGTGCACATAGTCGTGAAGATTTTCCGAAGCGGGACGATGAAAATTGGATAAAACATATCCTATACTTACAAAGTGAAGATGCTCATCGTCTTGATTACAGGCCGGTTAACACGAAACCGCAGTACATAGAGCCTTTTCAACCCAAAGAACGTGTTTATTAAGGGTAAATACAATGACAGATAAAACGAATCAGACAGGCCGGGTGATTACTATTTCAGTTTATCGCTATAATCCTGAGGTGGATAAAAAACCTTATATGCAGGACTATACCCTGGAAATTCCAGCGAAAAGCGATCCAATGCTATTGATGCTGCTTGAACGCATCAAGCACGAGCAGGATGCGACGCTGTCGTTTCGACGCTCCTGCCGCGAAGGGGTTTGCGGTTCGGATGGTATGAATATCAATGGAAAAAATGGACTGGCTTGCGTAACATCTTTGTCTCACTTAAACTCAGATAAAATTACTTTGCGTCCGCTGCCAGGGTTGCCGGTTATCCGCGATTTGATTGTGGACATGACACAGTTCTATAAACAATATGAAAAAATAGAACCTTATTTACAAAATGATACACCGCCGCCGGCTAAAGAGCGTTTGCAATCGCCGGAAGACCGTGAAAAGCTGGACGGTCTTTATGAGTGTATTTTGTGTGCCTGCTGTTCAAGTTCCTGTCCTTCTTACTGGTGGAACCCAGATAAATTTGTTGGGCCTGCTGGACTTTTGCAGGCTGAACGTTTCTTGGCTGACAGCCGCGATACAGCAACAGATGAACGCCTTAAAAATTTAGAAGATCCTTTTAGTGTTTTCCGCTGCCGTACGATTATGAATTGTGCAGATGTCTGCCCTAAAGGGTTGAATCCTTCCAAGGCTATCAGTGAAATTCGTAAGAAGATGCTGAGTAAAGAGAGTTGATGAATTGCAGGCAGATCGATTTTAGGTGTATAATTAAACATAGACATTTGATATTCAACAGGTCTGGTGTGAAAATGAGAAATGATGAAGAACGAGAAATTATTGAGATCTTGAAAGAAGCACTTAAAGACAAGGACAGTGCTGTCCACACTATGAAGGTTGTTGGACGGGGAACTTTGGTGATGAGTGCACGTGCTGCCAGGCAAAGCAAGAGATATAAGGAATTGGTTGAAAAGGGAAAGGAACTTATAAAGCCTCGCCGAGAAAAAAAATAGATGCTTGGTATATTTTTGTTTATTATTGCAGCCAATGGATTTATAATACTCAGGTTTTCTCCGTATCAGTTTTATAAACTTCATCGTTATGAAGGTCAACTGCTCTATATAAAAGCCGTATGCCTCGGTTTGATTGCAGTAGGTATTTCATTTCTGTTTGATTCTTACTTTGGAATTGTAAATTATCTTTGCAAATTATTTCCGAAAACTGGAATGATTTTTGATACAGAGCGTCTGCCAGAGTACTCCGTCTTTTTTTTATTATCCATGTGTGTTTCTGCCTCGTACTGCGTTTTGCAGCGATCTTGGTCGTTGCTCAAAGTCCGGTGGCAGTTTCGAGGCGTCGAAAATAGGCAATCTTACAGAGAATTAGCGAATATCTTGTTAATGCGTTCCGTATTAAATGATAGCCCTTTGGATAGACTATTATTTCGTTCGTATGTTCATGTTCAAGAGGATATTTTTCTGCTGATTACAATGTCGGATCGTAAGGTCTATGTTGGGCGGGTAATTAACCTGGGAGAGCCGAATGAGAAACAGGGTCCAGGCCAGGAGATATCCATTATCCCTGTATTTAGCGGGTACAGAGATAAAGATACATTAGCTGTAACGCTCAATCATCGTTATGCCAATGAAGATAGTGCGAAGGATGTTTACGTAGTCCTAAAACAAGATAATATTGTATCGGCATGCGAGTTCGTTGAATCTTTATATGAAGGGTTCCAAAGGTAGTATAACTAATATTCTATGAATTTAAAGGTAAGCGCGGAGAAAGCGAAGTAAAATGAGTGGTAATGACACAATAAATATTTCTAATGCACCAGTTGAACAGCAAACCATGCAGCAGCTTTCGAAGTCTGCCTGCTTATCCGGCGGGAGCATGGCTTATTTGGACAGCCTTTATGAGGATTATCTGGCAGATCCTGACTCTGTAAGCGAAGAATGGCGGGCTTATTTTAAAGAGCTTCCCAGGGTGAATGGCACAGATAAAGAAATTTCTCATCAAAGCATTCGTGAGTATTTTGCGTCATTGCCCTATCAAAAGAAAACCATTCAAACTGCTGCAGGTGCATTGGATGAAGAGGCTGTTCGAAAGCAGATTGCCGTGCATGAGCTTGTAGAAGCCTATCGTACTTATGGTCATAGAGAAGCTGATATTAACCCGCTCCAGGCACCGTCCATGACGGCTTGCCCGCAATTGCAATTAACTGCTTACGGCCTTTCTTCCCGGGACGAACAGACAGTATTTTCCGTCAAACTGGGCGGCGCTTCTGTGAAATTGCCGTTAAAAGACATTATTGCAGAGCTGCGTACGGTTTATTGTGGAACAGTCGGCGCTGAATATCAATATATCAGTGATCCTGTCATGGTAACCTGGATTCGAAACAGGATGGAGTCATCAGAATTCCGAAAACCTTTTACAGCAGAGCGGCAAAAACAATTACTGAAATCATTGACGGCTGCAGAAGGACTCGAAAAATATTTAGGGTCCAGGTATGTTGGGCAGAAACGTTTTTCTGTTGAAGGGGCAGAGAGTTTATTACCCATGATGCAGGCCATTGTTGAGAAGGCTGGCGAAAAAGCAGTAAAAGAAGTTATCGTCGGCATGGCTCACCGGGGACGATTGAATATCTTGGTTAACCTTTTGGGCAAGTCGCCCAAAGATCTCTTTGGCGAATTTGAAGGCAATCATCCTGTAGGGTTAACTGGCGATGTGAAATATCACGCAGGCTTTTCTTCCGCGGTACCCACACAGAGCGGGAATATTGTCCATTTGGCGATGGGGTTTAATCCTTCACATCTGGAAATTATAGGGCCTGTTGTGGAAGGTTCTGTCAGAGCACGCCAGCACCGCCGTCATGATACTGCCCGAGAGACAGTGGTTCCTGTTTTGATTCATGGTGATGCAGCTTTTGCAGGCCAGGGCGTTGTGATGGAATCGCTTAATTTTTCACAAACAAGAGGTTATACAACCGGCGGTACTGTAAGAATTATCGTCAATAATCAGATTGGGTTTACTACCAGCGATCCGCATGACGCGCGTTCATCTTATTATTGTTCTGACCTGGCTAAAATGATCGAATCGCCTGTGTTTCATGTGAATGCTGATGATCCTGAGATGGCCGTTCGCGTGGTTGAACTGGCTTTTGAATTTAGGATGCAGTTTAAGCGGGACGTCATTATTGATTTGGTCTGCTATCGGCGTCATGGTCATAATGAAGCAGATGAACCGGCAATGACTCAGCCAACGATGTATGAAATTATTAAAAAAATGCCGACAGTTCGTCAAAAATACGCTGGAAAAACAATAGAATCAAAGACGTTGAACACTGAAGAAGCGGAAAATATGGCATTAGCTTATCGTGATACGCTAGATAGAGGTGATTCGCCAGTGAAGACGATTAAAGAAGCTTATGAGGGCAGACGCTATGTGGATTGGAGCCGCTATCGCGATCATTTATGGAATGAATCTGTTGATACGGCAGTTAAGTCTGATGTTTTAAGCAGCCTTGCAAAAGCTTTATTGACAGTTCCCGAGAATTTTACACTGCATCCTGTTATTAAAAAGCTGTTTGCTGAATATGAAAAAATAAGGCAGGGTGAATTGGAAATGAATTGGGGATATGCTGAAAATTTAGCCTATGCAACGTTAATTAACGAGAATTACTCAGTACGTCTTTCAGGACAGGATTGCGGCAGGGGTACTTTTTCGCATCGGCATGCCGTGCTGCATGATTTCAAGAATGGGGATTGTTATATCCCGCTAACACATATTTCCAAAGCACCAGAAGCTTTTACAGTGATTGATTCACTTTTATCTGAAGAAGCCGTATTAGGTTTTGAGTATGGCTATGCTTCGACGGAGCCGGCGGCTTTGGATTTATGGGAGGCTCAGTTTGGTGATTTTGCTAATGGTGCTCAGGTTGTGGTTGACCAATTTTTAAGTTCCGGTGAACAGAAATGGGGGCAGCTTGCTGGTCTTGTAATGCTGTTGCCGCATGGCCAGGAAGGACAGGGGCCTGAACATTCTTCTGCAAGATTGGAGCGTTACCTTCAGCTCTGTGCCCAGGATAATATGCAGGTTTGTGTACCGACAACCCCAGCACAGATATTTCACCTGTTAAGGCGGCAAATGTTAAGGTCTTTCAGAAAACCGTTGATTGTCATGACGCCAAAGAGTTTACTGCGCCATAAGCTGGCAGTTTCAAAATTGGAAGATCTGTCTTCCGGCGGCTTTCAACTCGTTGTGCCTGAAATGGATAAATTGGAAGAGCAATCGGTGCGCAAGATAGTTCTCTGTACAGGAAAGGTATATTACGATCTGCTTCAGAAACGCCGCGAAAAATTGATTAAGGATATTGCAATCATTCGTATCGAACAATTATACCCTTTCCCTGAGGAAGCACTGAAAAGCGTACTTTCAAAGTATACTAAGGCTGCTGAAATTGTCTGGTGTCAGGAAGAGCCTGAGAATCAAGGCGCTTGGTTTTTTGTGCAAAGGCACCTTTCCAAATATCTTCAGTCCAAGCAAACGCTGGTTTATGCAGGTACTCCCTGTATGGCAGCGCCTGCTGTCGGCAGCGTTAAGCTTTTCATGAGCCAACAGGCTGCTTTTATTGAAGAGGCTTTGAAACTGTAACAAATCCCCTCTCCCTTTGAGGGAGAGGCGACAAAAAAGAGATAGACTTAGCAAAAGCTGATGATAATCTAGTCTTGTGAGAAAGAGGTATCTTCTAAGACGTCAATGCCAAGACTCTCTGTCCTAATTCACCAAAGACTGTTGAAAAGCCATCTCTACTGATTTGCATGGTTTTTTCTGCATGGCCAAAAACTTTCCCCTCGCTCTTAATTTCTTCATCTGTTAAAGCAAAAACAGGTTTTGAGAGCTGCTGGCTGATGGCAATAAGCGAGTTAAAATCAGGAATATGAGCAAGATCATAGGGCTCTAAATCGGTACCTTTCAATATATTTTCAACATACTTTCTGCCTATGACACAGTTTATTTTTTCCAAAGCCGGAACAAGGTTTTCGTTAATTGCTTTTCTGATAATATCAATCCACTTTTGAAAGGATTTTGCAGGTCGTTCATTCCTTGGACGGTATCTTTGTTGTATGGCCCCCAAGAAGGTGGGCTGGTTTCGTATGGGAAAATCTCGACTGTCAAAATTATTGTCGCTTTTAAACCGCTCAATTTCAATATGCCATTTAGTAATATTTTTTGCCAATGAGCTGATTGCCTGAAGACAAAAATAATCAGGGGAAGTAGGAACAATGAAGTAATCACTGGACATCAGGATAACTTCATTTAATCCGCCGACATTCGGGCTTAAATCGTAAATGAGGTAATCTATGTTTTCTTTTCTTGCAATAGCTTGAAAAATTTTGGGTAAATTTCCAGGTATATTTCTTGTTGCAGGAACACCTGATGCGATCTTTAATGAAAGGCTGATTTGAGCGTCCAAGTCTGCAATATCCAAGTGTCCAGGCAGTAGAGAAAGGTTCTGGTGAGTTGTTTCTAATAGATTACCGGTTTCTGTTTTAATATAGTCTTCTGCTGAGATCCCGTCAATAAGTGCTTTTACAATAGGTTTCATGGTTAAATTCTGACGGCTGGAATAGAAGATATCCATTTTTTCATCATCAACTGCTTTGTAATTCATTACAAGGCCGGTAAGATTGCATTGTGAATCCAGATCAATAACCAAAACTTTTTTACCAAGTTCAGCAAGGCTCCATCCTAAGTTAAATGAAGTCGTCGTTTTGCTAACTCCTCCTTTATGATTAAATAAACAAATTGATTTTGTCATAGCGGCATTACCTTCTTTCTTTCAGTATATACCCGTGATCTTTGGAAATACAGTATTTCCCACGGTTATTCCGTGTCTACTTTGTTATCTCCGTCCACTTCGTCATCCCCGCGAAAGCGGGGATCCAGTGGAAATACGAATTACCGCTGCTGAACTCCCGCTTTCGCGGGAACGACGGCAGTGAGAAAAACCGCATTTCGAAGAAACTTGAGTATATATTTTAACCCTGACAAAATTGTTGTCAAATATATTATTGAAGTTTACTGGATTAATAAGTCTACAGTGCAAAGTTTTCAGAAACAATAACACGCGTAGGCGGCGGGCCGTCCCGTCTTGGGATGTCAATGAAATGTTGATTGAGCCATTTAGCGTCTTCAATGAAAAGTCTTACGCAGCCATGGCTGTCTGCATAACCTGGAACTAGCGGCGAACCATGTAAGGCGATGCCTTTATAGAAGTGCATGCAATAGGGCATCTGCGCGCCGCCTTTTGTCCCATCTTTATGGATGGGAAATTGGCTTGAAATACATTCAATGCCTTGTTTTCGTTCAATGGAATAATCGCCGTCAGGAGTAATGCAGTGAGTTCGAATATCGGCGCAGTAGCCTCGGCCAGGAGAAGCCGGTCCCCACCAGACAAGTTCGCCATCAGCATCGTATGCTCCCCAAGCCAGATCTTTTTGAGAGATATAGATAGTTTTTATACCAGTAGGATCAATGTAGCGCGGGAAAGGGGCAACGTCATAAATAGTAATGGTGTCAAGACTTTTAGGGATTGCAACAACAGAACCTGCACGAGGTTGAATATTCATTCGGTTGACACGTTTCAGGATATCCTGTTTTTTGGGATCAGGTTCAATTTTTTCCCATGTTTGCCCTGGCTTAACTTTAACGCATGTATAATCGGGTTTATTACACAAAGTTTCTGCATAAAGTTTTCCTGCAGCAGCAGTTTGTATTATGCAGCCAGCCGCAATAATTACCAAGCTGCTGAAAAGAACGAGAATGCTCCTTTTTAAGGAAGAATATGTCATTTTTCTTGTCATGATATTTTCTTAAATATAATTGCCTGTTTTATTTCAAGTGTAGCCTATTTTTGCAAGAATATAAAAAAATCTGGCTAAAATTAAGACATTTCCTGGTAAATATTTCCGCCCCCTTTGGAAAAAAGGGGGCAATCTTGTGTTAGCAGGCGGGAACGTTGAGAAGCTGTGTTTTATTTCAACACAAGAAACAATGATCCTTGGCCTCTAAGGATATGAACGAGAAGCTCTGTTTTGCTTTGAGCGGCAATTTTTTGCAGATCATTAAGGTTGTTCACCGTCTGGCGATTGGCTGCGACAATAACGTCGCCTGGACGGACACCGGCTCTCCAACCTGCACTTACTTCAGAAACGCCTACAACCTGAACGCCAGTAATACGGCCGTGAAAGGGTGATTCCTGATTGAAGTCTCTAAGTGCCAAACCATAAAGGAAGGGGTTTTTGGACTGAAGCTGTTGTTCATGCTGCTTGGCATCTGTCACAACAGCACTGAGTTTGATCGGCTTTTTGTCTCTTAAAATCTCGAGTTCGGCTGTACTGCCCACGCGCAGCAGGCTAATGATATTTTTTACCTGGGAAGCGTCGGTGATTCTGTTATTGTTGATCCTGATAATGATATCACCTGATCGCAAACCGGCTTTTTCAGCAGGTGAGCCGATATTAACCTGAGAAACCAGAGCGCCCTGCGTATCTTCCGGTAGTCCAAAGGCTGTGGATAATTCAGGCGTTAAAGGCTGTACGAAAACCCCCATTAAGCCTCGGTGGATAGAGCCGTATTTGATAATTTGGTTCATGACGTCCACAGCCATGTTAATGGGAATGGCAAAACCTATACCAACGTTACCGGCATACGGAGCCAGTATGGCAGTATTGATACCAATCAGTTCTCCTTGCATATTCAGTAAGGCACCGCCTGAATTGCCTGGATTGATGGCTGCATCGGTTTGGATGAAATTTTCGATGCCTTCAATGTTCAGGTCGCTTCTTTGCAGTGCGCTGATAATGCCAAAAGTGGCTGTTTGGCTGTTTCCGAAACTGTTTAGTCCGAAAGGGTTGCCAACAGCGACAACAAAGTCGCCGACACGCAGATTATCTGAATTGCCAATGTTAACACCAGGAAGCTTTTTATCTTTAATCTTCAAGACAGCAATATCTGACTCTTCATCTGAGCCGACAAGTTTAGCATTAACGCGGCTGCCATCGTTCAGGGTAACCGTGATCGTAGAAGCATTACGGATAACGTGTTCATTTGTAATGATATAGCCCTTTTCAGCACTAACAATAACTCCTGAGCCAAGGGCTTCAAATTTTCTGGGTTTGCCAGGGTTATAAGAGGAAGAGCCGTTTTCAGAGGGGTTAGGATTATTTCGTTCTTCTTCCAGAATATCTTCGGCTGGTATCGTTCCTTGGACCGCAATATTGACTGTGGAACGCATCGTCTTTTCCAGCATCGGAGCCAAACTTGGCAGGTTAATGGCAGGGGTTGGGTTCTGTTGTGCATGAGAAGGCTGAGCCGCATTAGCTGTTGATACCGAAATGCCATAAAGACATGAAAGCAATGCGAGAACAGATAAAAGGCTGTTTTTTATAGTGCGATTGATCATTTTAGCATTAACCTTTTTAAAGTTATAGTATTAAGGTTACCTGAGTTAAAGAAAAGATTCAATATACCCGTCGTCTTTCAAAATACATCCCCTTTTCCCTCTCTCCTTGCGGGAGAGGGGCGTTCATTGATTAGGACACCTTCTCTCTCAAGAGGAATTCATCGGTTCGTGGGATCTACCGCAAGGAGAGAGAAGTATTCAGCTCTATTTATACAACAACGCCTTTGCAAAAAAGGGCGAAAAATCAAGGGATAACTCAAGAGCAAAAATCGGGAGCAAAATGCTTGACAAACACCAAAATCAGCGTAGAATAGACTTTGCGAGGTTGGACTTGCTACGTGTCAATCCACTGGGTCTGTCGGGACACGTCGACGGGCCCTTTCTTTAAATTACATTTCCTTGAGTTGTTAACATTGTTGGCGGATTAAATTTCTTGCCAGTTTTTTAGTCCGCCGCAATCTTTTTTTATTTTCTAAATTTTTAATCTTTATAAAGCGGGGATTTTGCTTACTGTTATCTCTGTTCGCTATATTGGCTTTATTCTTGCTATGGCAGAAAAGGGGGGATGGAAAGGAAACTGTCTCGAGGAAAAAAATTTCAAGACAGTCGGTTAGTTACTGTAGGTTTTTTGAGGCTAGAAAGAGGCTTTCTGTTTGGCAATGAGTTCTCGTATACCGGATTGAGCCAGATCCAGCAAGTCATCCAGTTCTTTTTTGCTGAAACTTGCGCCTTCTGCTGTACCCTGTACTTCAATAAAGTGCTCTGTATCGTCCATAACGACATTCATGTCAGTTTCTGCAATGACATCTTCAGCGTAGTCTAAATCCAGTACGGGCTGTCCTCGGTAAATACCAACGGAAACTGAAGCGACATAATGCAGAAAAGGATCTTTCTTAATCTTATCAAGACGTCTCATTGTATCAATGGCATCTTTCAAGGCAACACAAGCGCCGGTAATGGAAGCAGTTCTTGTGCCGCCATCTGCTTGAATGACATCACAGTCAATAGTAATAGTGTTTTCGCCGAGATCTTTCAGGTTAACAGCGGCACGCAGCGAACGTCCGATAAGCCGTTGGATTTCCAGAGTGCGTCCGCCTTGTTTCCCATGAGCAGCTTCGCGATCGGTGCGTGAATGGGTGGCTCGCGGCAGCATGCCGTATTCTGCAGTAACCCAGCCCTGGTTTTTGCCTTTTAGAAATTTGGGCACAATGTCAACAACGCTCGCATTACAAATAACTTTTGTTTCTCCAAACTCAACCAGCACCGAACCTTCCGCATGCTTGGTATAATGACGTGTGATTTTGATTTCTCTTAATTGATGATGTTCTCGGCCGCTTGGACGCATGGTATATCTCTTCTAAAAGTTATTAAAGGACAGGTAGTATAATGCTTTTGTTGCCAAAAAAATAGAAAAGATTGGTTATACCCATCGTCTTTCAAAAGGGTACATTGTTGCAGCTTGCCTCGCGTGCTCATGTATTGCGTATACACTCCGCGCGCTCGGCTGCGCTGCGCCTCGTCCCCTTTTGAAATACTCGGGTATAACTTTGCTTTTCCAAAGATTTTGGTATAAACGGTTGCAATTTACTTTAGCAGTGTTATAATTCACACCAACTATTGCGGGGTGGAGCAGCTTGGTAGCTCGTCGGGCTCATAACCCGAAGGTCGTAGGTTCAAATCCTGCCCCCGCTACCATTTGATTCTTTAATTTTGAAGAAATTTTAGAAAACCCCGATAGGGGTTTTTTGTTTTTGGGTATTCGATGATTCACTCACAAATAGAAGAATTGCTTGCTCCTGCAATTGAAGGGCTTGGATATGAACTTTGGGCCTGCGAATATCTTCCTCAGGGAAGGTACTCACTGCTGCGTGTTTATATTGATAAGCCTGAGGGTATTACGATTGAGGATTGTGAGCAGGTGAGCCGCGAGGTGAGTATTCTATTAGATGTTGAGCAGCCTGTTTCAGGAAGCTATACGTTGGAAGTTTCTTCTCCAGGACTGGATCGTCCTCTATTCAAACCTTCTCATTTTCAACGTTATATTGGTTCTGATGTGGCTGTCAAATTAAGACATCCGCTGGAAAACCGCAGAAAGATAAATGGGGAACTGCTGGAAGTGTCAGAAGATAATTGTGTGGTTATTGAAGATGATAGGCAGCAGAAAGTAAAGATTCCAATGTCGGATATTATTAAGGCAAATTTAATCGTTAAGGGGTAATTGGATAATGAGCAAAGAATTGTTATTAGTGGCTGAAGCTGTATCGAATGAAAAAGGCGTGCCGCGTGAGGTGGTTATTGAAGCAATACAGCAGGCTTTGGAATCAGCTACAAAGAAAAAGGCGGGTGAGGATATTGGTGTAAAAGTAACGCTTGATTCGAAAACCGGCGAGTATACCACTGTACGTTTTTGGGAAGTTTTGGAAGATGATGCGGAGATAGAATTTCCAAGCCGGCAGATGACGCTGACTCAGGCAAGAGCCATTAACCCTAAAGTCGAATTGGGCGGCTGCATCGAAGAACCCATGCCGTCTGTGGAATTTGGTCGTATTGCGGCGCAGGTTGCCAAGCAGGTTTTGGCACAGAAAGTAAGAGAAGCTGAACATAAGGTGATTGTTGAGAAATATCAGAAAGAAATGTTTACGCTGATTACAGGTAGTGTGAAAAAGGTTTTGAGGGACGGCATTATTTTGGATCTTGGCGGCAAGGCAGAAGCTTTTCTGCCTCGTGAAGAAATGCTGCCGAATGAGTCATTCCGTCTTGGTGACAGGGTTAAAGCTTTATTATATCAAATTGATTCGCTGCATCGCGGCACGCAGCTGATTGTGAGCCGGACTCAGCCTCAAATGTTGATTGAACTTTTTAAAATAGAAGTACCCGAAGTGGGAGAGGGCGTTATTGAAATCAAGGGAGCTGCCCGCGACCCTGGGCTTCGTGCAAAAATTGCTGTAAAAACCAATGATGGGCGAATTGATCCTATTGGTGCATGCGTAGGTATGCGCGGAGCGCGCGTTCAGGCTGTATCAGGTGAGTTAGGCGGAGAACGGGTTGATATAGTGCTTTGGGACAGCAATCCTGCCCAGTTTGTGATTAATGCCATGGCTCCTGCTGAAACACGTTCTATTGTTGTAGATGAAGACACCCATACCATGGATCTGGCGGTGGAAGCCACGCAGCTTTCTCAGGCTATTGGCAGAAATGGTCAGAACGTTCGTTTAGCAGCAGAGCTTACAGGGTGGACATTGAATGTCATGGGTGTAGAGGAATTTGAAGCGAAGAGCGAAGAAGAGGCTTCAAAGGTATTAGAACTCTTTACCAATGTCCTTGGTCTTGATGAAGAAGTAGCAAGTTTGCTGGTAGAGGTTGGTTTTTCTTCAATCGAAGAGATTGCTTACGTTCCAAGAGAAGATTTGCTGGCAATTGAGGGATTTGATGAAGAAGTTGTAGATGAGTTAAGAGCACGAGCCAATGATGCCTTATTAACACAGGCGCTTACTTCTGAAGAGCAGCTAAGCCATCATGAACTGGAAAAAGATTTGCTTGAAATGGAAGGGATTGACGATGAGCTGGCAGTTAAACTGGCTGCTCATGGCATCCTTACAATGGAGCAGCTGGCTGAACAGTCTACAGATGAGTTGATGGAAGTTGAAGGGATGACTGAAGATCGGGCTGCCAAATTAATTATGAAAGCTCGGGAACCATGGTTCCGCTAAACTTCAATAAAGAGTATTATAACTGAAGTTACTTCAAAATGATTATATCCGAGTATTTCAAAATGGAGCGGGTGCTTTGATGCCGAGTCGTGGAATGTATGAGTAATACATGAGCGCGCGAGGCAAGACGCAGCGAAGTACTATTTTGAAAGACGAAGGGTAATCGGAAATATTACGGGAAATTTTGCAGAGGAATATGAATAATGGCGAATGTCACTGTTAAACAACTCGCTCAAATTGTTGGGGTGCCCATTGAGCGATTATTAGGCCAGCTTAAAGAAGCAGGCTTAACTTTTACTGATGCCGAACAGCTTGTGACAGAAGAACAGAAGCGTATTCTTCTTATACATCTGAAGCGCAGTCACGGCGGCAACTCGGAATTAACTCCCCAGCGTATTACGCTTAAGCGAAAAAGCGTCAGCAAAATGAAAGTGGGCAGTGATGCTCAGCGCAGCGGGAAAACTGTTAATATTGAGGTCAGAAAAAAAAGGACTTACGTTAAGCAGGCTGCTCCTCAGGTAGAAGAAGTACCTGTTGAGCCGGTGTCTCCGGAACCTGAAAAACAACAGCCCATTCCTGACCAGACTGTTAATGAAAAGTTTGCTGTTACCGAAGAACAACCAACGGAGCTTCAAGGATTTGAGGAAGAGGCAGTTACCGAGACGAAACAAAAAGTTGATGGGGTTTCACCAGAGAAACCTGCTGAAACAGTTGTACCGGTACCAGAAAAAACGGCTTCTGATGAAGATGCACATTCAAAAAAGAAATCTAAGGCCAAATCGCATAAACATGCCAAATCTGGGTATTATGAATTAGAAGAAACAGAAGAAAGTGAGGATAAATTTGGCCTTACCGATCGGTTTAAAAAGCCGAAGGTGGGTGCTAAAAAAGGTAAAAAACAGGATAAACCCGGCGATAAACGTGCCAAAGAGAAGGAAGAACGCTGGAAACAGGCTGAACAAATGTTGACTCAGGAGTTTGCCAAGCCTACAGCTCCTGTTGTTCGGGAAGTTGTGGTCCCTGAAACAATTACAGTAGCTGAGCTGGCAAAGCGTATGTCTGTTAAGGCGGCTGAACTGATTAAGGTAATGATGAACCTTGGTGCAATGGCCACGATTAATCAGGTTGTTGATCAGGATACGGCGGTGATAGTTGTTGAGGAAATGGGGCATAAAGCGAAAATCCTGAAGGAAAATGCTCTGGAAGAAGATCTGGCAGAATCAGCCAATGAATCTTATCAACAAGTAAAAAGAGCGCCTGTTGTTACCATTATGGGGCACGTTGACCATGGTAAAACTTCTTTATTGGATTATATTCGCCGTACAAGAGTGGCTGCTGCTGAAGCAGGAGGGATTACACAGCACATTGGTGCTTACCATGTTTCTACTTCGAAGGGAGATATCACTTTTCTGGATACGCCGGGACATGCTGCTTTTACAGCCATGCGTGCACGAGGCGCTCAGGTAACCGATTTGGTTGTGCTCATTGTTGCGGCTGATGATGGCGTGAAGCCTCAGACTATTGAGGCAATTCAACATGCTAAGGCTGCTAAAGTACCCATTGTTGTTGCCGTCAATAAGATGGATAAGCCCGAAGCCGATCCGGAACGGGTAAAAAGTGAATTATCCAATTATGAAATCATTTCTGAAGAATGGGGCGGAGATTGTATGTTTGTAAGCATCTCTGCCAAGACAGGAATGGGTATTGATGAGCTGCTGGATGCTATTCTGCTTCAGGCGGAAGTATTGGAATTAACAGCGGTTGTAGACGGCCCAGCCAGAGGGGCTGTTATTGAGTCGCGTCTGGATAAGGGCAGGGGGCCTGTTGCAACGATATTGGTGCAAAGCGGTTGTCTGAAAAGAGGTGATATTTTGCTTGCTGGTTTTCAGTATGGCAAAGTGCGTGCATTGGTAGGGGATTCGGGCGCTCAAGTCTCCGAGGCTGGTCCTTCCATGCCGGTTGAGGTGTTGGGATTATCTGCTGTACCTCATGCGGGAGATGAGGTGATTGTTGTTGTGGACGAGAAAAAAGCCCGGGAAGTGGCTTTGTTCAGGCAAGGTAAATTCCGTGATGTTAAATTGGCCCGTCAAAAGACTTCGCTTGAGAACCTTTTTGAAAATACAGGAACGCAGTCACTGAAAACGCTGAATATTGTTTTGAAAGCGGATGTGCAGGGTTCCGTGGAAGCTTTGAATGATGCTTTAGTAAAATTATCGAATGATGAAGTTAAAGTAACGATTGTTGCCAGCGGCGTTGGGGGAATTACTGAATCTGATGTTAATCTGGCAGTTGCTTCTCAGGCCATTATGATTGGATTTAATGTGAGGGCAGACGGAGGAAGCCGCCGCCTTGCAGAACAGGAAGGCGTTAAAATTTATTATTACAGCGTTATTTACGATGTGGTTGATCAGGTTAAACAGGCATTAAGCGGTATGCTGGCACCTTCGTTCAAAGAACAGATTACAGGTATTGCTGAAGTACGTGATGTTTTCCGTTCACCTAAATTAGGTGCGATTGCCGGATGTATGGTGGTTGAAGGTACAGTGAAACGCAATAATCCTATTCGTGTTTTGCGTGATAATGTGGTTATCTATGAAGGTACCCTGGAGTCGCTGCGCCGCTTTAAAGATGACGTGCTTGAGGTTCGTCAGGGATTGGAATGCGGCATTGGCGTTAAAAATTATAATGATGTTAAATCAGGCGATCAGATTGAAGTTTATGAAATGGTGGAAGTGAAGCGGGAGATATGAACAAAGATTTCAAAAGAACCGACAAAATGGCTCAATTGATCCAGCAGGAACTTTCCAGAATTATTCAACGAGAAGTCCGCGATCCGCGTTTACCGAAATGGGTTACATTATCCCGTGTTGTTGTGTCCCCTGATTTATCCCATGCTAAAATATTTATTACTGTACTTGGTGAAAAAGAAGATGCTGAGCAAGCTTTGGCAGTCTTAAATCATGCTTCAGCTTATTTGCGATCGTCGCTGAGTCAATCCATTAATCTGCGTGTTACTCCAGAACTTCATTTTATTTATGACGAAGTGCTTGAAAAAGCCAATCATCTAAGCCGTCTTATTAGTGAACTGGATACAGGCGATGATGAAAACACATAGGCTTAAGATAGATGGGATTTTATTGCTGGATAAGCCGCTTCATTGGAGCTCCAATGAAGCATTGCAAAAAGTCAAATGGCTTTTTCATGCTCGTAAAGCAGGACATACAGGGAGTTTGGATCCGCTGGCAACAGGACTTTTGCCGATTTGTTTCGGTGAAGCAACCAAATTCAGCCAGTATCTTTTAGATGCCGACAAGCGGTATACCGTCAAGGGACGTTTAGGCTTTTTCTCTTCTACAGGCGATGCGGAAGGTGAGCTGCATCCTGAACCTGTTTCTCCTGAGCTGAAAACAGAAGGTGAGATGCTGCTGCGAAATGCCATCAAAGCATTTGAGGGTGTGATTGAGCAGGTGCCGCCGATGTATTCTGCGCTGAAACATAAGGGTGTCGCCTTGTATACTTTAGCCCGTCAAGGGGAAACTGTTGAACGCAAGCCGCGCCAGATAACCATTTATTCAATTGCTCTGAAACAATATTATGTCCAAGACGGTCATTACGATTTTGAATTGACCGTGCATTGCAGCAAGGGAACTTATATCCGTACCTTGGTGGAAGACATTGGAAAAGCTTTGAATACTGGAGCTTATGTGACGGAGCTGCGGCGAGACAGTGTGGGCCCTTATAGCGTTGAGAAGGCATATCCATTTGAGACATTGGCAAAGCTGGCTGAAATTGACTCGAATAGTTTATCTTCCCTTTTACTGCTGGTCGAAACATCTCTGTCTGGTTATCCTGTCATTCATCTCAATAATGAACAGGCTAAAGCCATTACTCAAGGCAAAAAAATCCAATTGACTGAGAATGAAACGGTGAACATTTCCAATGATCCTGTTTTAACCCGTTTGATTGCACCTCAACAACGGTTTTTGGGTTTGGGGGAGCTTGAACCTGGCGGTACATTACGCGTAAAAAGATTGGTTGAAAGGGCTATGTGAAAAAAATCCCCGCCTGCTCTGCAGGCTGCCTCTTTTTAAAGGGGACGAAGGAGGGGTAGATTTATGCAACAGTGCTTCTTCATTGAGGTCTTGGAGGCTTAATGAGCGGATCGATCATTTTCTCAAGGGTTTCCACTGTTCTGGGTTTTTTCCAGAGGAGAGCACTTGCCAGGGATGTTGTAAGCGGCTTGAAGGAGCTGGCAGGCTCAGTAGTTGGTGCTGATGGAGAAGGGGTTGTTCTTGCTGCCTGCTTGCATAGGTTGTATGCGAATATTATGGTATCTGCTATAACTGCAAGCCCTACAAGCACGCAGAAGATGGGTAGTCCAATAAAAATTCCCACTGCCACATCGGTCTTAAAATTTCTATGGGTATCCAGGACAGAATCCGTATTGACGTCTCTGGCAAAAGTCTCCAGGGCTTGGCTGTCGGTATCTGCGGAAAAAATATATTGGGCTGATTCAGCAATTTTTTGATAGGCTTTTGCTGAGGCAGCTAGTTCTCCTCTTTGGAAAAGGTTATGTGCCTGTTCCAATGCTTTACCAGCGCCATGCAGGTAATTATGGACCTGATCTTGAGTAAATTTTAAGGGGTTTTGAGCATTCTGTGAGTTTAAGTGTTCCTGCACCCTTGCTATTTGCCCAAGAGCATCCAGCATCGCAGCAATAATGGCTTCGTAAAGTGCCATTTTTTCTAAATCTTTTTTCATTTTCGCTTGATAAGAAGTACGGTCTTTTTCAGAGAAAGACTGACTTTGTAAGGAAAACTGATTCTGCAGCGTTATTAACCTTCGAGATGAAAATTCCTCGCTATAGGCTTGGAGATGCCCTAAATAATAGCGGATAAAATTTTTGTTCTGCTGATGGCAAAGCGCCTTTAACCCTTCAACTCGATGATTTTCTGTATCAGTACTGCCAGCAGGGATAAATTTTTCAATAAGGAATGACTCAGGGCAGTATTGGGTAAGCGTTTTAAGTGGAGACAATAGACTGTATTGAGTTGTTGCAGGCGATTGGATAACGTGGGTGCTTTCAGAACCTGATAAAAACCGCCGTTGAGAAGAACCTTCCTTTTGTTGGTTATCAAATAATGCTCTGATGGAACGGGTACCAAGAAAATCCGTATTGTCTTTCAGGAGTAGTTCTTTAAAAGATTCGTTAATTTTGGTGACGGTATGGCATATATCAAAAATAGAATCTGCCTTGCAGGGGATAGAAAAGCAGAGGGCTATATTTTGTAATTGCTCAAGTGTTACTTCACCATTATGGCTAGAAATAGTAATTTTTTCAGATTCAATGGAGTAAGTAAGCAGTTCTAAGCCTTCCAGGTAGCTTTGTCTTAGGTCTTGGAAATGGTTCTGTTGAACTACTTTTTCCTGCAAAATCAGGCGCGTACGAATAAGGGAAGCATTTGCCAGCTGAGTCCTGCTGGCTTGTATCAGGAAATTGTGTGCATCGAAAAGGTCTATTTCGTCGTAGATTCGTTCAGCAATGTTCTGGCGCCGCTGTGAATCTTTGATTGAATTGTGAAGTGTTCTTAATTGAACAGGAAGTTGGTTATTTTTAATAAGCTCAGCAACCGTTTGAAAAAACGCTCTAAATTTTTGGTTTTCAGGGAGTACCTGACCAAGAGAGCGAATGCCGATTGGCTTGCATGCTTCAAAAATTTTATGGTCTGGCCGCCCGTTCTTGTCAAGCTTCTGTATAATGGATTCAATTTGGCTTCTATTCTCAGCGTTTTCTTCCTGGTCTCGTTTTTGCTCTAGCGTTTCCCTCAGTGCCTGGGCAAATGCTGTTTCTAGTCCTGTCAGATCTGATTGCTCAAAAATTGCCATAGAACGTAAATTTGAGCGAAGATCATCATCGTCATTGTTACTGTCGTAAGAAGAACTGGTTTGTTGAATAAAATCTACCGTTCGGTCAGATAGTATTTCCTGTATGGCAAGCCCTTTTTGTCTGATGTTCTTCAAAAAAAGGAGCGTCAGCCAATCGGTGTGTTCACGGGTACTGGTTATGTTTCCATTGAGTTGTATAAGAATATTCTTATCGAGAACTGTAATATTTTCAAAGATATCCTCAGCACTTGCAAGCAATTGCTTATCGTCAGCATTGCCTTGTAATAACGCCTGATTAAGGTCGTTTGAAATGGCTTCTAATGCTGCAAGTGCGGTTTCTTCTATTGAAATGATAGCAAGAGACTTTAAGGTTTGCAGTAACCCCAACAAACCTCCCTGCAAATGGGTGATGGTTATTACTTGTGGAGTTTCAGGTGTTGTTTGAGTACCGCCAGACATATCTTTTTAACTTTAAATAACAGAAAAATAATATTATAGCATATTTTAAGCAGTTCTATACCCGTGATCTTTTGAAATACTCGGGTATATATCCAAAATCTTTGGAAATGCAACTTTTGTGAATCGCCTCTCCCCTTGCGGGAGAGGCAGCCGCGTAGCGGCGGTGAGGGGTATAGGATAAGGCGAATGAGGTAATTATTATATTACAACCCCTCACCCGCCCTCCGGGCACCCTCTCCCGCAAGGGGAGAGGGGAAAAGAAGATTTCGGGCACCCTCTCCGCAAGGGGAGAGGGGAAAAGAAGATTTCGGGCACCCTCTCCCGCAAGGGGAGAGGGAAAAAGCAGATTTTGGGCACTCTCACCCCTGAGGTATCCCATCATAAGCTAAGGCGAAGCGAGCACTCTTTCCCCTCTCCTCCCGCTGAAAGAGAGCTCTACCATTTCCCCTCTCCTCCCGCCGAAGCGCAAGCGGAGGCGAGGTGGGAGAGGGTTAGGGTGAGGGGGTTATTAATTATTGTCGCGAAGCGACACCTTGTTTAGGCGTAAAATTTAAACGCCAATTGCCCTTGGGGCATTATATTGTTGATTTTGTTTTCATCGAGAAACGGCTTATTATCGAGTTAGATGGAGGGCAGCATCAAAATAATCAGGCCTATGATCAGATCAGGATGCAATATTTTAATAGCATTGGATTTAAAGTTATCCGTTTTTGGAATCATGAAGTATGAGGTCAATTACCTGCCGTGATAGCGGTCATTGAGCGTCATTTAAATGGAGTCGCTTCGCGACAATGATTGATCCCCCTCACCCTAACCCTCTCCCACCTCGCCTCCGCTTGCGCTTCGGCGGGAGGAGAGGGGAAATGGTAGGGCTCTCTTTCGCGGGAGGAGAGGGGAAAGAGTGCTCGCTTCGTCTCAGCTTTCGAGAGGGGAAATAGTGGTGCTCTCCTTCATGCACGATGCTAGCAACATGCTGCTCAAAAAAAACAGTAAAAATAAACCCCTTATGCTATGAGGGGATCAGTCAGCCCTCTCCCGCAAGGGAAGAGGGCAAAATAGGAGGCATTCTCAAGTAACTTGGGTATAACTTTGCTTTTCCAAAGATCTCGGGTTTTGAATGAAGATTAATTCTGTTCGAAGCTTGTGGTAGTGCCTGACCTGGTTGGGATAGTCCTGATTTTTGTTTCCTCATGGTCTTTATAAAGACTATGCTCTTATGTTATACTTTGTATTCTTTTGATTCAATTTTTTTAGAGGATAAAATCGTGGAAGATAACAGAAAAAAAGCATTAAATGCTGCTTTAGTTCAACTGAAACGCCAGTTTGGTGAAGGGGCAGTTATGTCCATGAAAGATGGAGCGTCAGTCAATGGTATTAACGTTATCCCAACAGGTTCTTTAGGCGTAGATTGGGCTGTCGGTATCGGCGGGCTGCCCAGAGGACGTATTGTCGAAATTTATGGCCCTGAGTCTTCAGGTAAGACCACTCTGACTTTGCATGTGATTGCAGAGTGTCAGAAGCTTGGTGGAACTGCTGCTTTTATTGATGCAGAGCATGCTTTGGATCCGGCTTATGCTGAAAAGCTGGGTGTTAATGTTGGCGAGTTGTTGGTTTCTCAGCCGGATAATGGCGAACAGGCACTGGAAATTATGGACGTTTTAGTGCGTTCAGGCGGTGTGGATATTATCGTTGTTGACTCTGTGGCGGCTTTGACCCCCAGAGCTGAAATTGAAGGAGAAATGGGCGATTCTCATATGGGGCTGCAGGCTCGTCTGATGTCCCAGGCATTACGCAAGCTGACAGCCAATATTAAGAGAACGGATACTTTGGTCATCTTTATTAACCAGATCCGTATGAAAATTGGGGTGATGTTTGGTAACCCTGAAACGACGACAGGAGGAAATGCCTTAAAGTTCTATTCTTCTGTGCGCCTGGATATCCGCCGTACAGGATCCATCAAAAAAGGTGATGAAATCCTGGGCAGTGAAACGAAGGTTAAGGTTGTTAAAAATAAGGTTGCTCCGCCTTTCAAGACAGCTGAATTTGATATCCTCTATGCAGAAGGTATTTCCCGTGAAAGCGAGCTTTTGGTTTTTGGTACCCAGATGGATATTATTGATAAGTCAGGTGCCTGGTATAGTTATAAAAATCAAAAAATTGGTCAGGGTAAGGATAATACGAGTCAGTTCCTTAAAGAAAATCCTGCTATTGCCAAAGAAATCGAATCAGCAATCCGTGAAAAATTTGATCAAAACAAAGCGAAACCAACGGATACAGAAAATGAATTGGCTTTTGCTGACGGTGCCGGCGGCGAGGAATTTTAGGAAATTCTATGAAAACGGAGATGCCTAAAGCAGGAGCGATTCGCGAAGCCGCTTTTCGGTGGCTTTCTCAAAGAGAATATGGTGAGAAAGAGCTTTTTCGAAAGCTTTCTCACCGAGGATTTGAAAAGCAGGCTATTGAAGCAGTTTTATCGGAATTGAAAACTCAAGGCTTGCTCAATGAAGCTCGGTTCATTGAGGCTTATGCCCATGGCCGTATGCGCCGGGGATTTGGCCCGCTGCGCATCCGTGCTGAGCTAATGGAGCGCGGTGTTGCTGAGGAGGATTATGAACCGGTTTTATCAAGCCTGATTCCTTCAGAAGAATGGGTGCTGCTTGCAGGTAATGTGTTGAGTAAAAAATTCAATGCGAAGTCTTTAAAGGTAATGGAAAGTGATGATAATTCAATCACCAGGAAAAAACAGTTCTTATTTTACCGCGGTTTTGATCAAGAGACGATTCAGCGGGTATTTTCAGATAAAGAATAATAGTGAGTAACCACAAAAAGTAATGAAAAGCGCAGCAATTCGAAGTCTATTTTTGAATTATTTTAAAAAAGCAGGTCATACCCTTGTCCCTTCAAGTTCGCTGATACCAGCAGGTGATCAGACGCTGCTGTTTACGAATGCAGGTATGGTGCAGTTTAAAGATGTTTTCCTGGGGCGTGAGAAGCGTCCTTATACACGGGCAGCTTCTGTTCAATGCTGTATCCGTGCCGGTGGAAAACATAACGATTTAGAGAATGTAGGCTATACGGCAAGGCATCATACTTTTTTTGAAATGCTGGGTAATTTTAGTTTTGGCGATTATTTTAAACGTGATGCCATTCGTATGGCATGGGATTTTTTAACGAAAGAGTTGAAATTGCCGCCTGAAAAATTGTGGGTGACTGTCTATAAGGACGATGATGAGGCTGCTGATATTTGGCTGAATGAAATGAAAGTTTCTGCTGAGCGGTTCTCTCGCTGCGATGAAGCCAATTTCTGGGCGATGGGTGATACGGGGCCTTGCGGGCCTTGTACAGAGATTTTCTATGACCATGGGCCTCAAATCGCAGGAGGCCCGCCCGGAAGCCCTGATGAAGACGGCGATCGTTATGTGGAAATTTGGAATTTGGTTTTCATGCAGTTTAACCGTTCAGCTGACGGCCAGTTGTCGCCTCTGCCTAAACCGTCTGTGGATACGGGAATGGGATTGGAGCGATTAGCTGCTGTGATGCAGGGTGTGCACAGTAATTATGATAACGATATTTTTCAGCATTTGATGCAGGCTGCGGCTCGGATTGCAGGCTTAAATGAATTGAATGAGCCTTCATTGAAAGTGATTGCCGATCATGTTCGTTCTTCTGCATTCCTCATCATGGAAGGCAGCAGGCCGAGTAATGAGGGACGCGGGTATGTGCTTCGCCGGATTATCCGGCGTGCACTAAGACATGGCCACAAGCTTGGCATGCCGCAGCCATTTTTCTCAAAACTGGTACAGTCCCTGATTGAGATCATGGGAGAGGCTTATCCTGGCTTGTCTGAAAAGAAAATGATTATTGAAAAAGTGCTGAATCAGGAGGAAGAGCAATTTTCTAAAACATTGTCTTTTGGTATGGAACTTCTTGAACAAACTTTAGCAGAGCTTCAGCAGAAGAAAGTTATTCCAGGCGAAGTAATTTTTAAATTATATGATACTTACGGGTTTCCAGTAGATCTAACAGCAGATATTGCCCGCGAAAAAGAATTTATAATGGATATGGAAGGCTTTGAAGCGGCTATGCAGCGTCAACGTGAAATGTCCCAGAAAGCAAGCAATTTTAAAACGGACTATAATAAGGCGGTGTCGCTGGAAGAAAGCTCTCATTTTCATGGATATGAAAAGCTGGAAACGGCTGGGAAAATACAGACAATCCTTAACGATCAAGGTGAGGTATTATCTGAATTGACGGAGAATAAAACAGGTGGGATTGTATTAGATCATACGCCTTTTTATGCAGAGAGCGGAGGCCAAATTGGAGACACAGGTATCCTGATAATGGAGGACGGAAGCAGCCTTTTTGAAGTGCATGATACTCAGAAAATCAATGAAGCCATTATCCATCACGGTGTATTAAAAAAGGGTTGTTTGAAATCAGGCGATAAGGTGATTGCCAAAGTCAATGAAACATTGAGAGAGGCAACCCGTATTCATCATTCAGCGACGCATTTGCTGCATGCTGCTTTACGGGATGTGCTAGGCCATCATGTCGAACAGAAAGGCTCCATTGTTACGCCTGAAAAAACACGTTTTGATTTTTCCCACAATGAAGCTTTGACATCCGAACAGGTTCACGCCATTGAACGGTGGGTGAACGAAAAAGTATTGTGTAACGCCGTGGTAGATGTCATGGAGTTACCTTTTGAAGAGGCGAAGAAAAGCGGTGCTATGGCTTTATTCGGTGAAAAATACGGCGACAAGGTACGTGTGCTGGCTATGGGTGATTTTTCAAAAGAATTATGCGGCGGTACACATGTTGAACGAACGGGTGATATCGGCTTTTTCAAAATTATTTCGGAAAGCGGCATTGCTTCTGGCATTCGTCGTATTGAGGCAATAGCAGGGATGGCTGCTTTTGATTGGGTCCAGAAGCAAAACAGGCAGGTTGAGCAGGTTTGCCGCCTGCTGCATTGCAATGCAGAGCAGATGCCGGAAAAAATAGGCCAGGTAATTGAAAATCAGAAACAGACGCAGAAAGTGCTGGAGCAGCTTCAAAGTGAAATAGCTGCTCAGCAGGCGGCGAGCTTGAAACCTCATAAAATTGGCAGTGTTGATTGTTTGATTGAGCTGCTGCCGAATACTGATCTTAAGGCATTGCGCGTTTTGATGGATTCCTTGAAAGGCCAGTTTCAGGAGCATGTTATTGTGCTGACAGGTACGACCAGCGACATGGTTCAGGTGATTGCAGGAGTATCTAAAAACTTGCTCAACAAAGTGCCTGATGCGAAAGCTCTGGTTCAGATGATTTGCGAGAAAGGGGGGGGTAGAGAGGATTTAGCCCAGGGCGGAGCGAAAAAACCACAGGATCTTGAATTTCGTTTAAAGAACCTTCGGGAAAAAATTGAAACCGCTTTAGGTGAAAGATGAGCTTATTGATACAGAAATTTGGTGGAACCTCATTAGGAACATTGGAGAGAATTGAAAAGGCTTCGGAGATTATTATTCGATCCAGACAGGCTGGTCATGATGTTGTTGTCGTTGCTTCAGCCATGGCAGGCGAAACGGATAAGCTTGTAAACTTGGCAAGAAAAGCGGGCTCTTCCATTCCTTGTGCCGATGAGTTCAGAGAATACGCTATGCTGGTTGCTACGGGAGAACAGGTCTCAATTGCTTTGTTGAGTTTGTTTTTGAATCGGAAAGGATGCAAAGCGTGTTCAATGACAGGTATGCAAGCGGGTATTTTAACGGACAGCCAATACGAAAAAGCACGCATCATGCAAATTGATGAGCGTGCTATCCGGCAGGCATTGGCTTCTGGATATGTTCCAGTCGTTGCAGGGTTTCAGGGGGTTGATCAAAACGGCGATATCACGACTTTAGGGCGCGGCGGTTCTGATACTACTGCTGTTGCTTTGGCTGCGGCATTATCCGCTGATGAATGCCAGATTTTTACTGACGTAGATGGTGTTTATACAGCTGATCCCAGAATTGAACCTAAGGCAAGGCTTCTTGAAAAGATTAACGTCGAAGAAATGTTGGAACTTTCAAGTCTTGGCAGTAAAGTGCTTCAGGTAAGAGCAGTAGAATTTGCAGGCAAATACCATGTTCCTCTTCGAGTATTGTCCAGTTTTACCGGGAGTAAGGGAACCAGGATTACGGATAAACAGGATGAAAATATGGAAAATCCAATTGTTGCCGGAATTACTTATAATCGTCAGGAAGCCAAATTAACATTACTCGGTATTCCTGATAGGTCAGGCGTGGCGTCGCATATTTTGAAAGGGATTAGTGATCAGGGAATTGAAGTGGATATGATTATTCAAAATGCTTCACAAAATGGCAGAACTGATTTTACTTTCACGATACACCGAGATGATTATACTCGAGGGCTTGCTCTTTTAGATAAAGCAGCCAGTGAGTTGATGCAGTTGCATGGTATTGAAAATATTCGTATTCTTGGAGACAACACCATCGCCAAGCTGTCTCTGGTTGGCGTCGGCATGCGTAATCATGCAGGGATTGCCTGTGAAATGTTTAAAGCATTGGCTGCAGAGAATATTAATGTTCAATTGGTATCAACTTCTGAAATTAAAATTTCTGTAGTGATTGAAGAAAGCCAGATTGATAAAGGCGTAAAAGTTTTACACGCTGCATTTAAATTAGATAAGCTGCCAAAGGAAGAATATGAGATTTGAAACGTTTTAAAAAAATTTTGAAAAAATTTTATCGTCTTAAGATTTTGTTAAGTTTTACCGGGTAAAATGGAAAGCAATTGTTAAATAACAAGAAAGAATTCTTGATTGAGCTGTTTGAAAAAAATAGCTTGATGAAGAAGTTGGATGCACTCTGTTGTTTTGTGAGTGTTGATTTAATTTACTGACCAAAACGTTCTCTTTATAATGGAACGCTTTATGAACAGGGAGAAAACAAGATGTTAATTTTAACTCGTCGTATGGGTGAAACCTTAATCATTGGCGATGACGTCAATGTTACGGTTTTAGGTATTAAAGGTAATCAGGTTCGATTAGGAATCAATGCTCCAAAAGACGTTTCAGTACATCGTGAAGAAATTTATCTTCGCATCCAGCAAGAAAAGCAGGGTGAAGATGAAGATGCTGGCGGCGAAAGCAGCAGCTCTTTTGCTGGTAATACCGCAATAGCTGGGTAAACCTTAAAATACCAATGGGCAGAGTTTCTTTCTGCCCATTAACCTTTTTTCTATCTTTCCATTAATTCTTAAAAATTTCTAAAATAAGATGACAATGACTTTTGAATACAGTAAGGTGTCATTTTACTAATTATTTTTTGTTTCCATTGACAGTGTTTTTAGAAAGGGGCCCTCACCCGCCCTCCGGGCACTCTCTCCCAAAGGGAGAGGAGATATTCATGGTTACTATTTTTCCCCTCTCCCGCTTCGCGGGAGAGGGTGGTGCGAAGCACCGGGAGAGGGCAACTCATGTGTTTCATCACGAATTACTTAACTTTTACAGCACATGATACCCTTAATATTTTCGTTATTTGAGGAGAAAATTGAATGAACAGTTCACTGACAGAAAAACGTTGTTTGCCTTGTGAAGGGGGTGTTCCTGCGCTCAGCACTGAAGAAGCGCAAACTTTATTGCAATCTGTTCCTGGGTGGAAAATTCAGGATAAAGCTCTCTTTAAAGCATTTCATTTTAAGAATTATCATGAAACGATGGCATTTGTTAATGCAACCGCCTGGATATCGCATCAGGAAAATCATCATCCTGATCTGGAAGTCAGCTACAACATGTGTGTTGTACGCTATATCACCCACGCGGTTGGCGGTTTAACTGAAAATGATTTTATCTGTGCGGCAAAAATTGAAAGGTTATTGAAAAACTAAAAGCACAAGGGAATATACCCACGTTATTTCGAAATGCAGTTTTTTCAAAGCTCACGAGTATAAATCATTTGTCCTCTTTAAACCATTTCCTGAGTGTTGCCTCTCCAAGTTGATTGTGGATATAGGTCAGGTAACGGTATAAATCCATTTCGTATTCTTCAGGAGGCAGCTCGGCGTCTCCGTCCAGAATGGGATAATGATGGATAAAATTTTCAAAGTAATGATTGCAGAAATCGGCATAGTCTTTAGTAAAAAGAATAAACGTATGCCACATGTTATCCATCTCCTGCATTTCAGCGTGCATGATGCAGTCAAAATGCAGGGATTCATCAGAAGGGGAGTCTGCTTTATCAGATTGATGCTGATGAGAAAGCCAGAAGTATTTTAATAATTCTTCAAACAATTCTTCGGGTTTAAGTGGGCTGTCAGGATAATCCTTTTCATACCGTTTGAGCACACGAGGATTGATGTATTTTAATAGTTCATTAATGTCAGGTACGACAGTCATTAGGTATCAACACTTAGCACCTTGGGCATTTTTCTCAAAAATACGGCAGCAGCATTCTTGAGAGCGTGCTTTCATTTTGCGTTTTATTATTTTTATAACGATAGGAATGGGTTTCATCTATTGTGCCTCCAGAAAATTTTTAATAAATACTGGAGAGTATTTTAACTTAATTGAACACTATGTCAAAAATTATTCGTACTCTTTAAACCACTTTCTGACAGTATCTTCGCCCAAGTTATCATAAATGTAAGATAAATATTGGGTAAGATCTTTTTCAAATTGCTCTGGAGAAGGAGCATTTTCTTCATCTGTCGGATCGTGGTGAATAAAATTTTCAAAATAACGTTGACAGAAATCAGCATAGTCTTTAGTGAAAAGGATAAATGTATGCCACATATCATCAATTTCTTTCATTTCCTGGTGCATGGCAACACTAAAATTCAAGGATTCATCGTTAGAAAAAGTTTTTCTATCTGTCCGGCATTTTTGGCAGAGCCAAAAATATTTTAATAGCTCTTGAAAAGCTTCTTCTGCTTTCAAGGTATTATTGGGGTAATCTTTTTCGTATCGCTTGAGGATACGAGGGTTGGTATAATTTAATACAGTATCAATACTTGGCAGTGTCATAAATAATCCCTAATGTAATGTTTTGCACTATGTTTTTAATTAAGCTACCAAAAACATAGTGCAAATTAAAATATTAGCCTTTCCAGGAACAAAGAGCACTTGAGCAATACCAGTCAAGGCGGTTTGAGTGGTTAGCAGCTTGCATTTTACGTTCTACGATTTTTTTGATAAGTACTGATTTCATGGTTATCTCCCAAATTAAGTTTATAATATTTTAACATCAGATTAGTTATATTCTAAAAATTAGTTATCGTTAGCTCAGGCATACTGAACATGGAATACATAGACTTTGAGCAGATTTAGGGGTTTGCATTTTACGTTCTACGATTTTTTTGATGAGTGCTGATTTCATGATTGTCTCTCCAAATAAAGCTTATAACATTTTAACATCAGATTGATTAACCTGAAAGCTTATCATCTATACCATTGAGCTATAAACGATGTTTTTTCATTATCACACAATTCTTTCTTTTTGTCAAAAAAATATTTACTATGGAAAATAAATAAACAAATATCCTTTTGTTCTCTTGTGATTGCTGTAAAGGTAAGGAAGCAGAGTTGTTTCTTACGCCCCTCACCCGCCCTCAGGGCACCCTCTCCCAAAGGGAGAGGGTATTAGAGAAAATGCGATGGCAGAATCTATACTTCTAACCTTTAACCTTGGGCAGCAGAATACTTCAATGCTTGTTGTACCCAGTTTTTGGCTAATTGCTCAAATTCTTTTGCTGTATTTGCCCGATTACGGAAACTTTCACCGCTAATCATTGTAACAGTCTCGCGCAACAGTTCGCCGGATAGACTGTCTGTAAACTTCAGCTCAACAACCAATATGGGTTTTTTACTGTCCAGATCAGTTGCCATTGACGCCAGTTTAAGCGCTGCTGAAATGGGAATCAGGTTCAAGGGACTAAATCCCTTACCTTCTACAGTTGCTCCCGTAATTGCAACATCCAGGGTTGCTACGCCTTTGGCAGGCGTTGATGTTATCGGGATTTTTCTGCTGACAATTTCCTTGATCCCCTTGTCAATATTAGCACGTGCAGTTTCAATCTGTTGTGCAGTTACTCCGTCTTCAGTTGCTGTTTGATATAGCCTGACAGGTTTAACAACCACTGCATGATAATCGTTGCGGCTTATTGAAGGATTTTTATAAGTGTAAATCTGGGTCCCTTTTGGACTGGAAACAGGTTTTAAAAGAGTATAATCGGATAAAAACCCTGAAGTTTGCTGAAGCTCAGGTGATTTTGATGCGCAGCTTGCTACAACCAGCGATAAAATCCCCGCAGCCAGGATTTTTCCCATACCCGTTAAACGTACACTATTTTTTGATGTAAACATGAATTGTTCCTTTGTTAAATAAACCCTGAAAAACGTTCAAGCTACATTCTATACAAGGCTATTTTTTATTGCAAGAGTACCAGAATACAATCATTCTTTCCCAAAGGCTTTTTTCAAGGAAACAATTTGCCCCTGATAAATAAACTCAGCACGTCCATTTAAAACTAGGTTCATACGTTCTTTAAGAGGAATTTTCATAAATTCCTCTTTGGTTATAAGATTATATCCGCCTCCTGGCATGCTGAGAGAAACATGATCGAAATAATAATTTTTTTCTGCCATAATCTTTATTCTCCCTGCCGTCCGCTCTGTTCCTCATCAGCAAAAAGCGCTTGTACCTCTGCTATGGATATAGCAGGTTCTTCAGGTTGTATCGGGTAAACTCCGGCAATGTCGTAGCCGTAAATTTCCTGCTGAGGTGATACGCGCAAACCGAGAAATTTCTTCAATATAAGAAATACTATGCCGCTAACAAGTACACACCAAATCCCGACGACAATAATGCCCGCTATCTGTACAGCCAGTTGGGACAAACGGTGCCCTGCGAATTGTGCAATTACTGTTTCTTTACCAAACAATGCAACACATAATGTGCCCCAAATGCCGCAGAAAAGATGGACAGGTACTGCACCGACAGTATCGTCAATCTTTCTATCAAGAAGAAAATAGGTTCCCCAGACAGTAATCCAGCCGGCAATCAGCCCAATAGCTGCAGCAGCGAAAGGTGTTACCATAAAGCAGCTTGCTGTAATTGCCACTAAACCGCCAAGTATGCCGTTTAAGAACACATAACTCATTTTGGTACGCCGTGCAAAACATTGATACGATAAAATAGCGCCAAGACCGCCGCTTGCAGCAGCAATATTCGTATTGATAATGATAAAACCAATATTGCCGCCAACATGCAGCGTGCTTCCTCCATTAAATCCCCACCAGCCAATCCACATCAAAAGAACGCCGAGCGCAGAAAAATGTACTCCGGTTGTTTCCCAATTGGATATTCTGCCTTCTTCATCGAAAAATCCGAGTCTGGGGCCTGTAATAATTGCTCCCATTAAAGCACACCACCCACCCACAGAATGCACGACGGTTGAGCCTGCAAAATCAATAAAGCCATGTTTTGCCAGCAGTGCATGCGTTTCATTGGAAGCAAAAAAAGAGCCGCCCCAGATCCAATGCCCTACCACAGGATAAATCAGTGCGCTTACCACCATTGAGAATACCATATAGGCATAAAAAGAAGCCCGCTCCGCAAGTGCTCCAGAGACAATCGTAGCAGCTGTTCCGGCAAAGGCCAGCTCAAATACAAAATGTACATAAGGTCCAATAGGCAGACCGCTATTCAGCATTGACTCGGGATAACCCAGCATAAACCCGTCTTTGCCAAATAACCCAAAGGAAGCGCTGTGGCCAAACATAATGCCCCAGCCAAAGAAAAAGAAAAACAATGTACAGATCAACCAGTCAATCAGATTTTTAAGGGCTGTAATATTCGCTGCTTTTGGCCTTACTGCCCCTACTTCAAGACACAAAAATCCCGCCTGCATAAAGAACACAAGCGCACCAGCACATAGTATCCAAACCATATCAGTTGAGACATTCATCTGTGCTAATAAATTCATATTCATTCTCCTTAAATTCTTCCCGAAACGCCCGTATGATAAGGCTTTTCAATCTGATTCAATATGCGAGCATAACAAAAAGCATTGTTGCTGCGCAACTTTAGTACTGCAATAAAGTGCCATTTTCAAAGATCACGAGTATATACACAAGTTACTTGAGAATGCCTTCTATTTTGCCCTCTCCCCTTGCGGGAGAGGGTGCCCGGAGGGCGGGTGAGGGGTTGTAATATATAATAAATACCTTATTCGCCTTATCCTATACCCCTCACCGCCGCTTCGCGGCTGCCTCTCCCTCCAAGGGGAGAGGCGGCTCACAAAAGTTGCATTCTCAAAGATCACGAGTATATTCATGAATGATTTTAGTTATTTTGAGATTCTCCCCACTTCAAGCTTGCCTCAATAAACTCATCCAAAGCGCCGTCCAGGACAGCCTGAGGATTAGTATTTTCAACACCTGTCCTTAAATCTTTAATACGCGATTGATCTAATACATAAGATCGAATCTGGCTTCCCCAGCCGATATCAGACTTTGATGCTTCTAAAGCTTCATTCTCTGCACGTTTTTTTTGAAGCTCCATTTCATATAGCTTGGCACGAAGCTGTTTCATCGCCTGCGCTTTGTTTTTGTGTTGTGAACGATCGTTCTGACATTGTACGACAATATTGGTAGGAATATGCGTAATACGCACCGCAGAATCGGTTCGGTTAACGTGCTGTCCGCCAGCTCCGCTTGCCCGATAGGTATCAATCCGCAGATCGGCCGGGTTAATATCAATTTCAATGTCCTCGTCAATTTCAGGCGAGACAAATACTGCAGCAAATGAGGTATGCCGGCGGTTTCCTGAGTCAAAAGGGGATTTTCTCACTAAACGGTGAACTCCAGTTTCTGTTCTTAGCCATCCATACGCATAATCACCCTCGAACCGGATAGTGGCACTTTTAATCCCTGCCACTTCCCCAGGAGATACTTCTACCAACTCCGTAGCAAATCCATGTTTTTCTCCCCAGCGCAAATACATTCGAAGCAGCATCTGTGCCCAATCCTGAGCTTCTGTTCCGCCAGAACCGGATTGAACATCCAGGTAGCAATTTGCCGAATCCATCGGCTCGCTGAACATACGTTTAAATTCCAAATCTTCAATAATCTTTTGCGCTTTATGCAAATCGGCTTCCAGCGCTTTAAAGCTTTGCTCATCTTTTTCTGAAACCGCCAGCTCAAATAACATCTGCAAGTCATCCAGCTCATGACTAAGCTTTTCAGTTTGGTTAACCACAGATTCCAGTTGTACTTTTTCCTTCCCAAGTGCCTGGGCTTTTTCGGGATTATCCCAGATAGTAGGTAATTCAAGTTCTCGATTGACTTCTTCTAAACGTTCAACCTTACTATCAACGTCAAAGATACCCCCTAAGCGCTGATAAACGCTCTTTTAAATCTTTTAAGGTATTTTCAACCAGATTTGTTTCAAACATTGTTAACTATCCTGCATTATTGAGTCCGCAAATCATCACATAAAACCTTGTCTATATCAAGGTAAAACATTATTATAGAAAAATGTATTCATCCATTGCTTTATCTTCTATACATCCCCAATGGCTTCCTTTGGTTGAAAAAGCCCTGAAGCAAATGTCGAGCAGCTATCTCGAACAGCTTAAAGATACGCATTGGCTGCCTGGAGAGGAAAAAATTTTCAACGCTTTTTCCCTGCCAAAAGACAATTTACGCTATATCCTGTTTGGAGAATCGCCTTATCCGCGTGCAGCATCTGCCAATGGCTATGCTTTCTGGGACGCCGCAGTCGGTAATCTTTGGAGTCCTCAAGGTTTCAGTAAAGCGGTTAATCGGGCAACTTCTTTACGAAACTTCATCAAAATGCTGCTTTATGCAAAAGGTTTATTAACCACTGATTTCTCTCAAAGTGCCATTGCGAGTCTCGATAAAACCGGTCTGATAGCAACACTCGATGAACTCTTTCAAAAATTACTCAAAAAAGGGTTTTTACTGCTAAACGCTTCGCTGGTTCTCAGTCATCGGCCTGTGCAAAAAGACGTCATGGCCTGGCGGCCATTCATGGCTTCTATCCTTGAACAATTAGCCCAGGAACAAAACCGCGCGCTCACTGTTTTATTATTGGGAGGAAAAGCCAAAACAATAGAGCCTCTATGTCCTCCCCCTTTGAAATGCCTGATTGCAGAACATCCTTATCAAATTTCTTTTATCACCAACGAAACCATCGTTCGCTTTTTTCAGCCGTTTGATTTATTATCTGCTGATTAGCTTCCCCGAGACAATGATTGATCTCAAGGCTTTATTTGGAAGTCCGGAATAACGCGTTTCATAAATTTATCGAATAAGGGAACGGTAAAAGCCATAAAACCGTGATTAGGGCTATACATCATTCCTTTCTTAATCAGCTTATCTCTTACCGGACCCAAACTAGATATATTTTTATCAAGAATAGCGGCTATTTCCGCTGTCCGTTGCTCTCCTGTCCCTAATTCAGCCATCCCTCTTAAGTAATGTTGTTCGTTAGGTGTCAATCTATCAAACCTTACTCGAAAAAAATTCTCGTCTAAACGACGAACCACTATAGAGCCGGCATTATTAACATCGTCTACTGTAATAAGCGTTTGCTTGGCATGATTCCATGATTGATACCCCCATTCCTGTAAAAAATAGGGATATCCCTGGGTAAGCTTAAATATTTCATCCAAAGCTTGCTCAGTAAATTCCACTCCCGCTCCTTTTACTGGGTCTTGAAGTGCCTTAGCAGCATCAGATTGAGATAAAGCGCCGACATTAGAAAACTGAAATAAACGTTCAGCATAAGACTTGGATTCTCCGGCAAGAGCTGGCAAAATAGGAAGTCCTGCGCCAATTAAAACCAAAGGCAACTGCCGTTGTTGCATTTTGTGCATTGCCATTATAAGCGCACTAATTTCGTTAATATTAAAATATTGAATCTCATCTATAAGGACTGCGACGGCCGCTTTTCTTTCTTCTGCTGCTTCTGCTACAGCAACAAATAAATTCGGCAAATCTATTTCGATATCACCACTATCTGCTGCACCTGATTCTGCGTCAATATCCAGTCCAAATTCTAAATCGCCTACTTTAACTTTCACTGCGTTAATGAAGCTTTTAAGAACACCCAATCCCTGCCGTACTTTCTCCCCTGCTCCAGAAAGCTTATCCAGTGAAAATAATAGACGTCTTATTGCAGGAATAAGTAAGGCAGCTAAAGTTTTATTCTCATGAGCTTCAATGAGAATAGTCTTATATCCAGCTTTTTTTGCAAGGCATTCAATCTCATTTAATAAAACAGTCTTACCCACTCCTCTTAACCCTGTTAGCAATAAACTCTTTTCTGAGCGTTTCAGAAGGATACGCCGCAGCAAGATATCACTTTGAGTAAGAATATCTTCACGGCCAACAAGTTCTGGCGGCGGTGAGCCAGCGCCTGGAGAAAATGGGTTTTTTATTGGATCCATAACACAAGTATATCAATTTATAACTATATATAATATATTATAGCGCATTTTTATTATAAGTAGGTATAAATTGATATATTCCTTGATATATACTCAAACAATTTGGAAATGCATTTCCCATTGCGGAAGAAGGCCCTTCGGTCTGGTGAGGAGTGTATATGTCAGAGAAAGGGGAAATGGTAAAATGTTGCACTTTACAGTTTATTAAGTATATATTATCAGCTTATGACAAATATATCTGATTCTTACCGCTTACAAGCCGATCCTGAAGAAATGGCGCATTTTAGGGCTTTATCTGCCCATTGGTGGGATGCTGACGGACCGTTAAAAACCCTGCATGATATTAATCCCGCACGGGTCGCCTGGATCCTCAAATATGCCGCATTAAAAGAAAAAATGGTGTTAGATGCAGGCTGCGGAGGCGGTATCCTCAGTGAATCTCTTGCCAAGGAAGGCGCTCATGTTACGGCAATTGATACAGAACCTCATGCCATTGAGGCTGCAATAGCACATGCCAAAATCAATGCACTAAAAATGGATTATCAATGTACTGATCTGGAAAACCTGTTAGAACATCGGGCAGCAACTTATGACATTATTACTTGCATGGAAATGCTGGAGCATGTTCCTAATCCTTCGGAAATTGTTGCTGCTTGTGCCCAACTGCTAAAGCCAGGAGGAAAGTTATTTTTTTCCACCATCAATCGAACCTGGAAAGCCTATATGCTTGGCATAGTAACTGCTGAGTATTTAATCAATATTGTTCCTAAAAACACACATACTTACGATAAACTGATACGCCCCAGTGAGCTGGCAGAATGGGCTGAAACAGCCGGTCTTTCTGTCTCAGCCATTTCTGGATTAAGTTATCGTCCCTGGTCAAGACGTGCTGTACTGAGTACTCATGTGGACATCAATTATCTCATGCTCTGTTTGAAAACTTAGTTTTTTATCCAGAAGTTGAAAAAGATGCCGCAGATTAAAACCAGCGCCCTTTTGAAATTCCTGTGATGCTGTTTGAGCTATTTCTAAGGCTTTTTCTTCTTCCAGCATGTACCGTTCTTGAAGTAATCTTATTAAATCTCCGGTTGCTGGAATAGGCATAGGTACTTGTTTAAATCGTGCAAGGCATGCTGGGCTTAGGGCTGCTCTTCCTGCGTAACCTGGACCATTACCCGTTGCAACAATTTTACCTGGACATTCCAGGAGTTCATGTGTTTCAGGATGTCTACCTGTCATTAACAAATTCAGAGTTTTTTCCAAACCACTATTCATTATGGCGTCAAGCTCATCTATCCATACTATATAGCTGCGTTCTACTGCTTGAGTTAAATAATACTTTTGCCAATTAATTGGTAAACTGACATCCAATTTGTAATAATAAAACCCTCTCGGAATATTCTCATCCGTTTCTTGAAATTTTCCTTGATATGCGATAAAACCTGACGCTATTAATCCTGCTGCAACCAGCTTTGTTTTCCCAAAACCTGAATCACCTGTTAGAAAAAACCCATTTAAGCCGTCTTCTATTGGTAAGAGATGAAGATGTTGTAAGCGATGTTTCTTTAAAAATTGTTTTAATTGATTATATACGCCCATGTTAGAAGGCATTTTAATATAATCTGCCTCTTCATCGTCAGCAGATTTTTTCTTCTTAAAGAAATGAATTAAAGTCTTTAAGGCTGTCTTTTGATGGGCGCAATAATCCAATACCCATTGTTTTAAGGCACGTACTGACATAGATTTAGCGTGTTCCATGCAGCACTGACAGTCTGCTCTGAATTGTTCCTCTGGTATTTTAATACCTGATTTGAGATAAATAGGTTTTAAAATGGCATGATAAACATAGTCCAGAGGTAAATTTTGCAGCTCAACAGAAGGGATATGATAGTCTTCAAATAATTTCTGACTGACCCTTCCTCCGCCATAGTTTTCATCATTATGTAAAAAAGCAACTTTGTGATATTCATCAAGGTAATAAATTTTCCCCTGATATAAAATTGTGCCTCCATGACCGCTTGATAAAGGAGCCAAAAAAGTCAAATGGCTATTTTCAATATTGGATTCATCAACAATAAGCATTTTTATTTTCTCAGAGGTATCATTAGCCCAAGCATCGAGTTGATATAATTCTGTATAAACAATAACATTGTCTTCCTCTTCGCTAAAACTTTCCATTAATCGGCTTTTCCCAACGCCTGTTTCTCCTACCAGCTGTAACCAAGGAGAAGATTGAAGTATATCTTTAACAAGTGCTTTTCGGTTTTCAATAAACGCTTGCGCCTCTGATTCGTTTTCTAACGAATCAGTTTGCTTCTCTTTAATTGAATAAGCTTGTATAGGAGGGAGAGATTTTTCTCTTACTGAATCGTAAATGACAGAAAATCCACTTAATGCCAGCATCATTTCTTGCAATTTTCCTTCGTGTTCTATTATGAAGCATAAATTATCGCCTATAAAAACACGCTCTCCATTCACTTCAATGTAACCATTCTCGAAAATTGGATGTAAATAATTCAGCATGGCTTGCGAAAAATGGCCTGCTAATACAACTGGCTGACCGGTTCTTAATGCTGTCAAACAGTCACTTTCGACAATACGAAAATTAGAAAATTCGGGAGTTTTCGTGTATTCAATTCGGAAGAAAATATCCTGGTAACTGAGATCTTCAATACGAAATACCAAACTCTCTGGATGAGCTTCACGGTATTGTAGAAGGTAGCTGCTCGCTTTTTCAATCAAAATAATATAAGGTTGTTTTTTCTGATGTTCATTTTCTTTGGACTCTTCAGCGCCTGCATTTAAACAATGGCAGCCTGTTGGTAACTCAACACCAGGAGCAAGGTATAACCTTGGTCTCACTTCATGAATTTGCATTTCTTTGAAAAGTGTATACCATTGATGT
>Ga0206107_1000132_pt1 | contig 60356 bp, 63 predicted proteins | sample 2B0metagenome_FD_148652 | JGI IMG/M metagenome (GOLD analysis project Ga0206107, IMG submission 148652) | Enriched microbial communities from leaf-cutter ant dump, University of Wisconsin, Madison, United States - 2B0 | ecosystem: Environmental > Terrestrial > Nest > Insects nest > Nest dump...
CGAGCTGCATGAGTTGAGCCGACAGGAGGATGGCTAGGGCGGTGGCGGGGTTGATGTCGAGTTGGAGCTGGAGCGTGGCGTAGAGCACCAGACCTGTCAGGGCACCGATCTGAATCCACCGCGGATCAAGTCGCCGGAGTCTTGAGAACATGCGTGGGAGAGAATAGATGAGAGGATGAGGAGATGGACGCTGTCACCTGTTGGTGCGGTGGCAGCATCCACGCCTGAAGACTCTCCCTTGGGGATTCGTGACATGCACGAACTTCTCTCCCCCTACAGATCACTCCACACGACCTCCCCTCTGTTCACGATGCCGACCGGCCTGCCCCGCAGCGTCCATCCGGCGAAGGGCATGTTGAGCGACATCGTCTTGAACCGTGCAGGATCAACGCTCCACTCCTGCTCCGGGGCAAGGATGGTGATGTTCGCCTCTGCTCCCACTCCCAGCGACGGCAGCGGCAGCGAGAGCACCCGGCGCGGATTGATCGCCATCGTCTCCACCATGCGGGCGAGCGAGATCACGCCGGTGTGGACGAGACAGGTAAGCGTGAGGCCAATCGACGTCTCAAGTCCGACGATACCGTTCGGTGCTGCTGCGAACTCCACCTCCTTCTCGTGGAGTGCGTGCGGTGCGTGGTCCGTGGCGATCACGTCAACAGTCCCATCGCGCAAACCCTCGATGATCGCCTGCCGATGCCGCTCCTCGCGGAGCGGGGGGTTCATCTTCGCGTTCGTTCCGTACTGTTCAACAGCCTCATCGGTCAGAACGAAGTGGTGCGGCGTGACTTCGCAGGTAATGTTCAGCCCCTTCTCCTTCGCACGCCGAACGAGATCGACACCCCCGGCGGTGCTCATGTGCGAGACGTGGTAGGGCCGATTCCCGCAGAACTCCGCGAGCATGATGTCGCGCGCGATAATCAACTCTTCGGCGATGCTGGGGTAACCGGGCTGCCCGAGCCGGGTGGAGACGGTTCCCTCGTTCATCGTGAAGCCGCGCGTCATTGCGTGCTCCTCGCAGTGCTGGCTGATCACCGCTCCCTCGAACATCGAGGCGTACTCGAACGCCCGGCGCATCACCTCGGGGCTGCGCACGCAGTCGCCGTCATCGGTGAAGAGGCGCACACCAGCTTCGTACAGCTCGCCCATCGGAGCAAGCTGCTCTCCCTTTCGGCCCACCGTCGTTGCGGCACTACAGTGCACCTCCACCGGAAGGCCGCGCGCGCGCCACAGAATCGAGTGCACAACCTCCACGCTGTCCAGCGCCGGTGTCGTGTTTGGCATGCAGCAGACGCCGGTAAACCCACCGTTCGCAGCCGACGCACACCCCGTGGCGATCGTCTCCTTGTGCGTTGCTCCAGGCTCGCGCAGGTGAACGTGCATATCGTAGAAGCCCGGCGCAACGAGCCAGGCCGAAGCATCCCGAACGTCGGCATCGGCGGGAGCGTGGAGTTCCGAGCCACAGGCAACGATTGTGCCGTCAACGATGTGGAGGTCACAGCGTTCGTCGATACCCTCGGCGGGGTTGAGAAGGTGCGCGTTGCGAAGAAGGAGGTTCAAGGTGTTCGAAGAGAGAAGGTCACAACGAAGGGACAGAGAAGAGAGACAGCAGGACGAGAGCCTAACGCCAGTCGTGAAGCACGCCGTTTTTCACAACAGCGGCGGCATGGTTGACGCCGTAGTGGTAGACGATGTCAGGATAATCCGGCACGCTCATCAGCACCATGTCGGCGTTCTTCCCTGGCTCTATCGACCCTATACGATCCGACAGTCCAAGTGCCGCAGCGCCGTTGATGGTTGCTGCGGCAATCGCCTCCTCCACCGTCATCCTCATCCCCATGCAGGCGAGCGCGAGCGTCATCTGCATGTTCTCGCAGAGATTGCTGCCGGGATTGCAGTCGGTGGCGAGCGCCACGGTCATCCCCTCGGCGATCATCCGCCGCGCCGGGGCGTAGGGGAGGCCGAGGTAGAAGGCGGTTCCGGGGAGGAGCGTAGCAACGACGCCCGCCGCACGCATCGCCTCGACCCCCTCATCGGAGATGCAGAGGAGATGGTCGGCGCTGATGGCTCCGACCCGCGCCGCCATCTCCGCACCGCCGAAACTGCTCAGCTCGTCGGCGTGGACCTTGAGTTCCATCCCGTGCGCGCGCGCGGCGGCGTAGATCCGCTCGGACTCCGCCACCGTAAAGTAGCCGGTGTCGCTGAACACGTCGCAGAAGCGCGCAAGTCCGCGCCGTGCCACTTCCGGGATCATCTCCTCGATGATCTCGGCGATATACCGTTCGCGCTGTTCGCGATGTTCGGGCGGCATGTCGTGCGCTCCGAGGAACGTTGGCACGAGCGTCGGGATCTCCTCCTCCTGAAGCTGCGCAATCGCTTCCAGCAGGCGCACCTCGCTCGCGGTGTCCAGCCCGTAGCCGCTCTTTGCCTCGATCGTCGTCGAGCCGTGTCGGAACGCACTCTGCACCCGCGCGCGCGACTCCTCGACGAGAGTTTCCACACTGCTCTCCCGCGCGGCACGCATCGAGCGGAGGATGCCTCCACCCTCCGCCGCAATCTGCTGGTAGCTCACCCCGCGCAGACGCCGTGCAAACTCATCCGAACGGTTGCCGGCGTGAACGATGTGCGTGTGGCTGTCAACGAAACCGGGAAGTACCGTGCAGCCGGTGCAGTCAACGACCTCTCCGGCGTCAGGTTTGTGCGGATCATCGGCACCGCCCACCCACGTGATGCTCCCCGCCTCCACAGCAACTGCGGCATCGCGCAGCACGCCGATCTCCCCCATCCCCCCCCCACTTCGCCGTCCCTCTGGACTGGCAACTGTCACAAGCGTCGCGATGCGGTCGAGAAGCACGGGATGATGAGGAAGGATGAATGATGATGTTGAACCGAGCGGCTACGTCAGCCCTTGCCGCTGGCCTGCACACCCGGCGGCGGGTGTGCAGCGCGGACGAGAACCGGAGAACGGGAACCGCAGAGCGCAGGCTCCACCCTGCGCGCAGTGAGACCGGAACCTACGAGCCGACGATCTCCTCCTCCTCGACGCGCCCCAGATCGTGGAAGGCGCGAACGCGATCCCGCACCTCCTCATCGGAGAGGTTGCGCAGGCGTTCAATCGAGAACTTCTCCACGCAGTAGCTGGCCATCGCGCTGCCGTGGATCACCGCACGGCGGAGCGTGCGGTCGTTCACTTCACCCGCACGGGCCAGCGAGCCGACGAACCCGCCCATGAACGTGTCGCCGGCGCCCGTGGGGTCGAAGATGTTCTCCAGAGGATAGGCCGGTGCGGAGAAGACGCCGTCGGCGGTGAAGAGGAGTGCGCCGTGCTCCCCCTTCTTGATCACGAGGATGTGCGGCCCCATTGCCATGATCGTGCGCGCAGCACGGATCAGGTTCGGATCACCCGAGAGCTGGCGCGCCTCGCTGTCGTTCACGATCAGGCAGTCAACGCGCGACAGCACGGCGCGCAGATTGTCGAGCGCAATGTCCATCCAGAAGTTCATCGTGTCGAGCAGGACGAACCGGGGGTCGGTCATCTGGTCGAGCACCTTCGCCTGGAGCGCAGGATCGAAGTTGCCGAGGCAGACGAACGGTGCCGAACGCATATGCTCCGGGATCACCGGGTCGAACTCGGCAAGGACGTTGAGCTGCGTGTCGAGGGTGTCGCGCTGGTTCAGGTCGAAGTGATAGCGCCCGCTCCAGCGGAAGGTCTTCCCCTCGGGCTTCACCTCCACACCGCTCGTGTCGATGCCACGTTCCGCAAGGAACTGCATTGCGTCATCGCTGAAGTCGTTCCCCACAACGCCCACGATGCCAAGCCCCCGGGTGAAGTAGCTGGCCGAGGTGGCGATGTAGAGAGCGCTGCCGCCGAGCGCGTCCTTCGCCGCGCCGAACGGGGTTTCGATGTCGTCGTAGGCGAGCGTGCCGATGATGCAGATAGAGGGAGATGTCATGAGGTGCGTCGTGCTTGATACGTGGAAGAATCCTGAGAACTGTGAGCGGTAGAACCTGGTGTGCAGCAACACGAGAACGATAACTCCGCCGGGCAGAGCCACGACGTCGTGCCGATGAAGTCCAGAATGCGATAACTGCCTGTGTCTACTCCTCCGCCACCTCGTACATCCGCTCGATCTCGTTTGCGTAGCGTGTGGCAACTTCCTTCCGCTTCACCTTCAGCGTGGGGGTCATCATCCCGTTCTCCACGGTGAACGGCTCGGAGAGAAGCTCGAACCTGCGCACGCGCTCGAACGCCGAAAGGTCGCGCTGGAGCCGCTTCACTTCGGCATCCACAGCGGAGAGAACGACCTCGTTGTCGGCAAGACGCTCGCGTGTGGCAGCGTCCTTCAGCAATCCAACCGATGCGCCGCTCATCTCGACGATCTCCTTCGCCACCTCGAAATCGGGGACGATGAGCGCGGTGCAGAAGGGGCGCTTCTCACCAACGAGCATGATCTGGTCGATGAGCCTGCTCTCGGACAGCAGTGCCTCGATTGGTCCCGGAGCAATGTTCTTTCCGCCGGAGTTGACGATGATGTGCTTCTTGCGGTCAGTGATCCGCACGTAGCCGTCGCGGTCGATTGCGCCGATATCGCCGGTGTGCAGCCAGCCATCGGCGTCGATTGCCTCGGCGGTGGCCGCAGGGTCGTGATAGTAGCCGCGCATCACGTGGGGACCACGTGTGAGGATCTCTCCATCCTCGGCGAGGCGCACCTCGACGTTGTAGAGGGGCGGCCCCACCGTTCCCGGCCTCGGACGGTCGAGCGGGTTGGCAGAGATGACCGGCGAGGACTCGGTCATCCCGTATCCCTCGACAATTGGCAGGCCGACGGCAAAGAAGAACTCCGCCACATCCAGCGGCAGCGCTGCGCCACCGGAGACGAAGAGCCGCATGCGCCCGCCGGTCCGCGCCCGCACCTTGCGGAAGACGAGCCTGTCGGCCAGGGCGAGTTTAATTCCAAGAATCGGCCCCACGCTCCGCCCGCGCACCTGGCGACGGAAGCGCTTCACGCCGAGCCGGAGTGCCCAGCGGAAGACGCGCTGGTCGCGCGCCGACTGTTCGGCCACGCCGCGCTCGATTCGCGCCTTGATCCGCTCGAAGAGCCGCGGCACCGAGGTCATCACCGTCGGGCGGACCTCGGAGAGATTTTCGGCAACCGTGTCAATCGACTCGGCAAAGGCAATCTGTGCGCCACAGCCGAAGCAGGTATAGTATCCTGTCGTTCGCTCGTAGGCGTGGCAGAGGGGGAGATAACTCAACACGAGGTCGGCCTCGCCGATAACGAACCGTTCCGCAGCCCCCATCAGGTTCGCGACGAGGTTTGCGTGTGTCAGCATCACCCCCTTCGGGTTGCCGGTGGTACCGCTGGTGTAGATCAGCGTGAGAAGGTCATCGGGGGTGACGGCGGCAGCCATGCGGCGCAGTTCGCCCGGAACGGCGGCAGCAAGGCGCGCACCGTTCTCCACGAGGCTGCGAAAGGCAATTGCACCACGCTCGGCGGCTTTCGGCTCCCGCTCGAACACGTCGTCGTTCATCACCACCACGTGCCGCAGCGTCGGAATCGCGTCGATCACCTTCAGCAGCTTTCCGAACTGGAGGAGGTTCGAGCAGACGACGACCTTCACCTCGGCGTCGTTGAAGATATACTCCACCTGCTTCGGCGTCAGAATCGGGAAGACGGGAACGTCCACAAGTCCCGAGGCGGTACAGGCAAAGTCTGTCACCACCCACTCCAGCCGATTCTCCGACATGATGCCGACCCTGTCGCCCTTCTCAAGTCCCATCTCCCTGAACGCCACCGCAACCGCCTCTACCTGGCGCTCCACTTCGCTGTAGTCTACTCCTGTATACTTCCCCTCCACCTTTCGTATAAACGCGGCGCGTCCGCTGGTGCGGAAGCGGTCAACCACGCCAACAAACATGGCGGCAATCGTTCGGAACTCTGTGGCGAGAGGCACGGGACGTAAAGGTTGAGAAGAGAGGATCGGGGAGACACGGAGAGCAGGGCACACGAAGCGATGCTCCGCGCTCCATCAGCAGAGCGTGCACGCCGCTGCCTCCATGCGAAGCCGGAAGGTACGGCGGGGTCAACTTCTACCCACAGCCCGCCATCCCGATGCTCCCTGCCGGGAGCATCGCGCATCGGAGAGATCGCACGGGGACGTCCCCTACTCCTCCTCTCCCTCTCCGCCACCAAACGTGGTGTAGACCGCCTGCACGTCGTCGTCGTCCTCGAGCTTTTCGATCAGCGCGTTCACCTCCTCGGCCTGCGCTCCCTCAAGCTCCACGGTGGTTGTGGGAATGCGCTCGATTGTGCTCGAGATGATGTTCAGGCTCCGCTCCTCCAGCGCCTTCTGCATCGGCCCGAAATCGACGAACGAGGTGGAGATCAGCATCTCCCCCTCCTCCACCGAAATCTCGTCCGCACCGTGCTCGATCAGCTCAAGCTCCAGCGTGTCGGTGTCGATCCCCTCCGCCGCAATGCGGAAGATCCCCTTCCGCTCGAACATGAAGTCGAGCGAACCGCTGGTGCCGAGCGAGCCGCCGGCACGATTGAAATAGCTGCGCACGTTCGCCACGCTCCGCGTCGGGTTGTCGGTGGCACACTCCACGACGATTGCCACACCGTGCGGACCGTAGCCCTCGTAGACGACCTCCTGAAAATCGCCTCCCTCCTTCGAGGCCGCCCGCTTTATCGCGTTCTCCACGCGATCCTTCGGCATGTTTGCCCCCTTCGCGTTCTGGATGGCAACGCGAAGGCTGGCGTTGGCTGCGGGGTCCGGTCCACCGCTCTTCACCGCGAGCGCAATCTCGCGCCCGATCTTGGTGAACGTCTTGGACATCTTGTCCCAGCGCTTCTCCTTGCGCGCCCTGCGAAACTCAAATGCACGACCCATGGCTTGATAGTCATTTGTTATTGGTCATCCGTCAATGGTCATTCGGCGGAAACCGTGCAGCAGACGCTGCTCACCCCACCTCACACCTTTCGGGCAGCGGCATCAACGCAAACGGCACGTTCGTTTCCCGCGCATGACCGGGGACAGAGGACGTCGGTAAGAAACCTGCCCCCCGGATCGGCAAGCCAAATCCGGAGGGCAGTGTACGATACCCGTCGATCTCCGCTTAGGCCTTGCCCGTCTGGATGCGCATGCCGTAGAAGCTGCGCCAGACGAAGAAGGCCGAGATCACGAAGAAGACAGCGGCAAGAATGTGCACGAGCTTGCCGTTGCCGCCGTGGGTGAGGCCCACGGCAAGCTCGACGGCGAGAAGGCCGAAGAGCGTGGCGAACTTGATCACCGGGTTCATCGCCACCGACGAGGTGTCCTTGAACGGATCGCCGACCGTGTCGCCCACCACCGTTGCGGCGTGCAGGTCGGTCCCCTTCTCCTTCAGCTCCACCTCGACGATCTTCTTGGCGTTGTCCCATGCGCCGCCGGCGTTTGCCATGAAGATGGCCTGGTACAGACCGAAGAGCGCCAGCGAGATCAGATAGCCGATGAAGAAGAACGGCTCGTAGAAGGCGAAGGCGAGCGTTGCGAAGAAGACGGTGAGGAAGATGTTGAACATCCCCTTCTGGGCGTACTGCGTGCAGATCGCCACCACCTTCTTCGAGTCCTCCACCGAGGCCTTCTCCACACCATCGAGGCGGATGTTCGCCTTGATGAACTCCACCGCGCGATAGGCGCCGGTGGTCACCGCCTGCGTCGAGGCGCCGGTGAACCAGTAGATGATGGCACCGCCGCTGATCAGGCCGAGCAGGAACGGCGGGTGGAGCAGCGAGAGGTTTGCAATGGCGGCGGTATCGGTCAGTCCGCCGGTGAGCGCCATGATGATCGAGAAGATCATCGTCGTTGCTCCCACCACGGCCGTACCGATCAGCACCGGCTTTGCCGTTGCCTTGAAGGTGTTGCCGGCACCGTCGTTCTCCTCGAGGTAGTGCTTCGCCTTCTCGAAGTTCGGCTCGAACCCGAAGTCGCGGCGCATCTCCTCCTTGATATTCGGCATCGTCTCGATCACCGACAGCTCGAAGACCGACTGCGCGTTGTCCGTCACCGGACCGTAGCTGTCCACGGCGATTGTGACCGGACCCATGCCGAGGAAGCCGAAGGCAACGAGGCCGAAGGCGAACACGGCGGGGGCGATCATCAGCGTGCCCATCCCCTCAAGGCTGACATAGTAGGCAATGCCCATCAGCACCATCATGATGATGCCGAGCCAGTAGCCGCTGAAGTTGCCGGCGACGAGACCGCTGAGAATGTTCAGCGACGGCCCACCCTCGCGTGAACTTGTCACCACCTCCTTCACGTGGCGCGACTCGGTGGAGGTGAAGACCTTGACAAGCTCGGGAATGATGGCGCCGGCGAGCGTTCCGCAGGTGATGATCGTGGAGAGCTTCCACCAGAGCGAGGGGTCGTTGCCGAGGTTCGGAATCAGCAGGTAACTCACAACGTAGGTGAGCACCACCGAGACAATCGAGGTGAGCCACACGAGGCTGGTGAGCGGCTTCTCGAAGTTCATCTGGTCGGCATTGCCGTACTTCGCCTTGGCGATGACGCTGTTGAGGAAGTAGGAGAGCACCGAGGCGATCACCATCACCACGCGCATCACGAAGATCCAGACGAGGAGCTGCACCTGCACCGACGGCTCCTTCACGGCAAGGAGGATGAAGCTGATGAGCGCCACGCCCGTCACGCCGTAGGTCTCGAACCCGTCAGCCGATGGGCCGACCGAGTCGCCGGCGTTGTCGCCCGTACAGTCGGCGATCACGCCGGGGTTGCGGGCGTCGTCCTCCTTGATGTTGAAGACGATCTTCATCAGGTCGGCACCGATGTCGGCGATCTTCGTGAAGATGCCGCCGGCGATGCGGAGCGCCGCAGCGCCGAGCGACTCACCGATGGCGAAGCCGATGAAGCAGGGGCCGGCGTAGTGGCGCGGGACGAAGAGGAGGATGGCGAGCATCAGCACAAGTTCCACCGAGATCAGGAGCATGCCGATCGACATGCCCGCCTTCAGCGGGATGTCGTAGGTCGGGTAGGGCTTCCCTCGAAGGCTGGCGAAGGCCGCGCGCGAGTTGGCGAAGGTGTTGACGCGGATGCCGAACCATGCCACCATGTAGCTGCCGGCGATACCGACAAGGCTGAACAGAAGAATGATTCCCACCATCATCGGGGGGAACCCTGTGCTCTCGACGTTTGTGACCGGATCGGTGTAGTCGGCAAGCGCGCCGAAGTAGATGGCAACGATGGTGCCGATGAAGAGCCACAGCACCATGATGAACCGTCCCTGCGTGGAGAGATAGGTGCGGCAGGTGGCATAGATCAGCTCTGACACCTCGAGCATCGCCTTGTGCACCGGCATCCGGCGCAACTGGGCGAACATCATCAGACCAAAGAGGAGTCCGAAGACGCAGATGATGAGGCCACCCAGGAGAAGGGTGTGGCCATCCATTCCAAAGAACACCCCCTGGCTTTTGTCGCTCAGGTCCGGCAGCACAAGGCTTGCCTCACCTTTCGCGAAAAGTGTGCCGCCGGAGGCCAGGAGCGTCAGAAGGGTGGCGATGAGCGGAAGGGCGCGAGCCGAAAGACTGCGCCGCTGCCGGTGTGATGTGAAATCGTCGTGAACAGGGAGCCGCATGGGTTGTGTTCCTCGGTGCTCGATGATCGGTTGGAGATTGAAAAGAAGACGCCCGGAATCGGGCGGATAGGATGCCGACGGAAGGTTGTTCGCAGCCCACCACGCCGGGCAGTCCGGCGGACGTTCAACGAACAGGGCGCAATAATACGAAGCATCCCCGTTCCGCGAGGCCGGGGATGTCGATGAATCTTTGAGCGAGGGTACGGGGAGGGAACGCTCTACCGTGCGTTCGTGGACTCGAAGATCTTGTCCGCGCTCTTCGCAATAAAGCCCAGGTACAACTCTCCCGTCTCCGGGTCGGTGTAGCGCCGCGCGAACTCGTAGTAGCACGACGGCACCTCGTGCCGCCCGCCACCGGCAAACTCCCACGCAATCCGGTTCGCCATCGTTGAGCTTTGCTCCAGCAGTTCCCCCGGCGTTCCCTTCACCTCCCCTCCCGACGTGTTGAGCACGAACCCCTGCTCTTCCAGCCAGGCGTTGAACTCCTGAATCGAACCGAAGCTCTTCAACGAGTTGATCGAGATCGTGAAGTGGTTCGCCCGAATCCCGAACGCGGCCAGCCAGGCAGCGTACTCCGACTCATCGAGCAGCCGCTGATAGGTGTCGAACGCCACCGGTGACCACGTTGGCAGCGCGGTGAAGAGAGCCTCCGTTCCACGGTGCCCCGCCTCCACCTGTGCGGCAAGCGCGTGCGCCTGCTCCTGAAGCCACGGACTGAACTCCTCCGTCAGCAGTTCACTGATAAAGACATGGGGCACATGGGGATCGGGATGGGCGAACGAACGCGCACGGAGCCGCTTCTGCTCGAATCGGTAGTCGCCGGTCGGGGTGTAGCCGAGCGCGAGGAACGGCTCCTGCAACGAGTCGAGTCCGATAGGCTCGATGTTGAAGGTGCGAAAGGCAACGTGGTCGTTGAAAAACCGTTCTCCCCGCTCCTCCAGCAGCGTGTGGATACGCAGCGCGTCGGGGGTAAGGGCCGCGTAGTCGCGCCAGAAGTGGTCGAAGAGCCTGTCGAGCGAAAGGGGTGATGCCATGGGAATGCTCCTGCTGTGTGTGGGTTGCCGGGCAAACTTCGGGCGGGGCTACACGGTGCACGGTGAAAGTGTGTTGGGAGTGCCCTGCGGTAATGGCCATTTGTCATTGGCTGCGGGGGACCGGGCCGTTGTATCATTGCCGTTCGGGCGCTGCCCGCTCCGGTGCGGCCAGACGCCTGCCGGATGCCCGACCCGCTATCCATCGTCGTCCTCATCAACCCTTCTCTCCCATGCGCGAACGGATCGAACAGCTCTTCGCACTCCCCTCCGACCAGCTTCCACTCGACGAGGCAAACGCTCTCTTCTCGGAACTGAAGGCCGCCCTTAACGCCGGAACGGTCCGCTCCGCCGAGCCGGACGGTGCCGGAGGCTGGCGCGTGAACCTGTGGGTGAAGCAGGGAATCCTTCTCGGCTTCCGTGCCGGTGCGCTTGCCGACGTCTCCACCGACGGATTCTCCTTTCTCGACAAGGCAAATCTTCCGGTGCGGCGCCTGGACGTTGCCGACGGGGTGCGCGTGGTGCCCGGCGGCTCCGCCATCCGCGACGGAGCGTACATTGCTCCGGGTGTGATCTGCATGCCACCGATGTATATCAATATCGGCGCGTATGTGGACGAGGGGTCGATGGTGGACTCGCACGCGCTCGTTGGCACCTGTGCGCAGATCGGCAAGCGGGTGCACGTGAGCGCGGCAGCACAGATCGGCGGTGTTTTGGAGCCGATTGGCGCAAATCCGGTGATCGTGGAGGATGATGTGATGGTGGGAGGGAACTGCGGCGTCTACGAGGGAACGGTTGTGCGCACCCGTGCGGTGCTTGCCGCCGGTGTGGTCCTTACAGCCTCCACACGCGTCTACGATGTGGTGAACGAATGTGTTCTCGCGGCCTCGGCGGACGCACCCCTGGAGATTCCCGAGGGAGCGGTGGTGGTGCCGGGCACGCGAGCGATCCGGGGCGTGTTTGCGGAAGAGAACGGGCTGGCCGTTGCCTCGCCGGTCATTGTCAAGTATCGCGACGCCCGCACCGACGCCCGCACTGCGCTGGAAGGGGCGCTTCGGTAGGAACCGAAGAGCGTCAGGATACCGGAGTTCATGCAGGAATTACGCGATTATCCGCATCCGTTGTTCCTCCACACCACGTATCTCCGAGTCCTTACCGCCCTGGACGTTACTTTTGCACATTCGGTGTGTCATGCGGCGTCGGCAATCCTGTAAATCCAGAGACCCCAGGACAGGAAACCCCAATGTTCGATCTGCTCTGCGACGACGAACTGTTCGAGCGATTTCTCCAGAACGAGGAGGAGGCCTACACGGCCCTCTACCGTCGGTATGGAGCGCGTCTGCTCGGCTACATCCACTCCCTGATCGGCGACGATCCGGGTGCGGAGGACCTGCTACAGGAGTCGTTCATCAGGCTCTACCGCGAGCGTGACCGCGTTCGCAGCGGCACGGTGGACCCCGTGCGGAACGTCGGCGGCTGGCTTTTCAGGGTTGCGCGCAACCTCTCGCTCAACCATATCCGCTCCCTCAGCTATCTGGCCCCTCTCCCCGCCGAACAGTCCAGAGTGCTGTCGGTGGACATCGAAGAATCTCACGCCTCGCTCTTTGGTGAGGCTGTCCACGAGGAGGCGTTGATGCAGGCGGTATCGAACGCCGTTGCAGCCCTCCCCTCCACTCTCCGCGAAGTCTTCGTCCTCCGCGAAATGAACGGTTTGAGTTACGGTGAAGTCTCTTCGATCATGGGGATCAGCGAGGAGGCTGCGCGGATGCGACTGAGCCGTGCACGCGGCGCCATCCGCACCGCGTTGCAGCCGATCCTCGCCGAACTCTAAGCGTCGCTCCGCCCCATCTCTCCTCCCATTTCCGTGCATCACTCCATCCACCATCTGATCCAGCGTCACCTCGACGGTGAGTTGTCGGACGCGCAGCGTGCCGAGTTCGAGCGGCTTCTGGAGCGCTCGCCCGAGGCGCGCGAGGAGCTGCGTCGGGCGGAGCAGATTCGGAGCATCGCGCGCCGGACGGCAACCGTGCGGCAGCCATCCCCCTGGGTGGAGCAGGAGTTGATGGCAATGGTACGCGCCACGCCCCCCCGCGCAACAGCCCCAACCGTGGGGAAGGCACCCGAAGCCACTGCCGTCAGGAACGGACGGATGCGGCGGAGAGCCGCGACATTCGCTGCCGTAGCCTGCATGCTTCTTCTCGCGCTCGAAATCTCCGACGCCCCCCTCTCGTTCATTGGAACCGGAGAGGATGGTATCGCATCGGCTCTCCGAGTTCCCTCGGTTGTGGCTCCAAGGCTCCAGACATTCACGTCCCCCACCTCGATCCCGGCGTCGATCAATCGCAGGCGGATAGCGGTGCGCGAGCAGGGGGTGGAGAACAGGGAGAGGAACAGTTGGAAGAAGGAAGTTGAGATGCCGACGCCAATGGACATCCCCTCCGCCTATGCAACGGTCGTGCAGACGCAGCACGCTCCAGAGACCCGGCCTGACGCCCCTTCGACCCCGACCGCACAGAGCGTTCGCGACGCTGCACTCGATCCTCCCACCCGGATTCCTCACGACACATGGACGCCGGTGGTTGAGAACGCGAGCCTTCTCAGCGCGTCGGTCCGTGGCGGATACGCCGGCATCCGCCGCGACAACTGGGTCACTGCAAACGAGATGCAGGTGCGGCTCGGACTCCAGGTAAGTCCACAAGACCAGCTGTATGCCGTCGTTGGCTCCGCCCCGACGATTACCGAGACGCGCTATCGCAACTCCGGGCTGGCGATCTCCTCGAGCATGAGCAATGGTCAGGGAAAGAACGACGAGGGGAAGCGCGGCAGCCCCCGCGTTCTTGCCAGCGCTCCCCCTGAACTCCGCGTCACCTTCGACGACGAGCTGTGGGGCGGTATCGGCTACCGACGCACGCTTCTCGAGAGCCGGGCCATGCAGCTTGCCGCCAGCGCACAGGCGGGAACGAGCGGCACTGCGGCACGATTTGCCGGGGAACTCAGCGGTTCAGTCCGGGTACTTCCGAGACTCTCGCTCGAGGTCTCCGGTTCGGTAACGCAGGTGCTCCCCTTCGCGCGCGAGGTTGAACAGTCGATGGCTGTCGATGCCGGCGATCACGCGCTCTACAACAGCACCATCCGCCAACCCGCCTTCGTCTCGGTTGGCGCACAGGTTGGCGTGCGCGTCGATCTCCCCTGAGGTTCTCCCTTTCTCTCTTCGTCTCTTCCGCACAGCATCACTCCTCGCAACGAGGAGGATGGTGATCTCAAACACTCTGGCCGTTAGAACTCCCATGCACACTCGTCACCGCCTGCGCCTCTCCATCCCCCTTCTGCTGATCGTGCTTGCCTCCGGCTCGCTGAGCGCACAGCAACTTCTCAACCCCTTCAGTTCAAACGAGGGGCTGGCGGCTGCCCAGCAGAAGGCACAAACCGAGCTGGGACAGAATGCCGTGCTCTACCTCGTTGCCACCGCCGGAAACTTCGAGTATCAGGGGCAGCGTGCGGAGTTCGACCCACAGACGGGCACGAGCACGGGATGGGGCTACAGCTTCTATTCGCCAACATCCTCACAGACCAGAACCTACGGCGTTATCAAGCTTCCAATCCTTGGCTTCTACGCAGCAACGCTCGACAGCAACAACACACTCCCCACCCCGCCCAATACCCTTGAAACGGGGGCAACGTGGTTCGGCAGCGGAGCAATGGTCGCGCAGCTCAAGGCGCAGGAGACGAGCTACACGAACTTTCTCCAGAGCTACCCCAGCGCGCGCCCCACGGTTGTCACACTCGGGCAGATCCTGGGCGACTCGATTCCGCAGCCGGAGGGTGTGGCGCTCGATCAGCCGATCTGGACCGTCTTTTTCCGGGATGAAGGAAATGGTTCGCTGGTGTGCTTCGTGGCGAGCAAAACCGGCGAGACCGACTGCCAGACACTCCAGGGACCGGTCGGCGCAGTGGCGGAGCGGGGCACTGCGCGAACCGGCTCCATCAGGGTTGTTGCGTTGCAGGGAAGCGACCGGATGCTGCTCGAACTGGCCCCCCCGGAGGGAGGCACAACCGAGAACTTCCACGCCGCGCTTGTTGGGATGGATGGCCGTACGGTCGCCGACCTCACCGAGGCGTTTGCCGGTGGAAGCGGTCGCACAGCGATTCTGGAGACCGGAAAATTTTCTTCAGGAAAATATCTGATTGTGGTCACCGCCGGGAACTGGCGGGCCGTTGCCGGTGTTGTGGTGTATGGTAGTTGATGATGGGCTACCGGAGAGAGAGCAGGGATACCGCGAATTTTCACGGTATCCCTGTTTTTTGCGTTTCACCCCCTCAAGTGGACAGAATTATCCGGATTTAGTGGACAGAATTATCGGATTTTCTCCGTCTCTCGATCCGAACATTGCCTCATCAACTCCCTCCTTCAGAATCCACAAACTGCTCCTCCCCTCCCTCCTATAGACTGAGTAGGCCCGGCCATGCCGGGCCTGTCCGCTTCATCTCTCTTCCTCCTTACTTCCGGGTTTGTGCGTGGCACCTGCTTCCTACGCGGGTGTACGTTTGAAGGTGATGAACGCCACGCCCACCCTCATCGAAACTCCACCACGTCCTGCGGCCTCTCTCGGAGCGCTCGGCGTTGCTCCCTGTTCCAGTGAAGGGATCATCGAGATCCTGCTCCGGTTCATCAGCCCACCAGACTTTGACAGTGCGACCGAGGAGGTTGCTCGAAGCGTCTGCACGAACTACTACCAGACGTTCAACACCAACTGCTTCACGGCTGTCAACCCTACGCCTACCCTGACTTGTCAGATCATGGTAGCGTACATGAATGCCGCCACCAATGGACTCCTTCCCGACTACGAGCCGGGGATGAACCCGTACACGGGAAAGGGGTCACCCTACTGGTTCTCGTGGAACGGTGCGCTCGCCGTCGAGCAAGTGGCGAGGCTTACAGGCTATGATCGGAAGATCATTGCTGAGGTGTTGTATGAACTCTACTATGCCACCGCCAGCGGACGCATCGTTTCCACCGCCTACGCACACCCACGCGCCTACGCAGAGAACAAGGGCATCCTCGCCTCGGTCCCGACGAACTCCGATCTCGACAAGAACCGTAGTCTCTTCGACCTCGGCATCGGCGACCTCGTGCGCTGGGGTCTCATCTGTGGCGTTGTGATCGCTGGCACCTTCGCTGTCCTGCAACTCGTCAACACTGGACGCACCATTGCGCGCGGGATATGAGACGAGGATCGTTGCTTGGCGGCACGGTGGTCGAAGCGCCCCACGGACAGAAGCGCGCGACTGTTCTCGAATGGACGGCACCCGATGGCGATGAATCCATCGACACGACCGTCCAAGAGCCGATGTGCGAGCTGATGGCACGCGACAGCCAGCATCCGTGTATCGTGGCGCTGGCGCGTCGCCTGAAGGCTGGGACACGCACAGCGCAGGACGCGGTGTATCGAGCGTTCGAGCACGTCGTCCGCACCATCCGCTACAAGTCCGATCCCCCGACCTACGAATGGGTTCAGGCACCGATCTACCTTCTCGGCTGCGAGAAGCCATATCCCGGTTACCGACAGGAAGGGGATTGCGATTGTATGAGCACGGCTCTTGCCGCGCTTCTACTGGCGATGGGGTTCGAGCCGATGTTTAGGGTCGTCGCGTGGAGGAAGTCGGATTACACCCATGTCAACGCGCGCGTGCGCCTTCCCTCCGGCGAGATACTCGCACTCGATCCCGTCATGCGGATGAGTGGGTTTGGTCGAGAGAAACGCGCAGAGTACCGAGAGAAAGTCTACCGATGTGGCATGAAGAATCGAACACTTGCAGATCGTGGCCTTGCTGGATGTGGTTGCGGCGGTCGTTGTGGTGGCGGCTGCGGGGGCCACAAGCACGATGACGGTGTGGTTGTCAACGTCAACACCGGCAGCATCAATGCCTCTCAGCGTTCAGATCGGCATGATCGAACGACGATCAGTAGAGGAGGCTACACGATGCACGCACCGGGTCAGAGTGTCGTTGAACGTCGAGAGGTACAGACGGTGCGCGAGGTGCCGAGGACACTGCGCATTCCTCGGCCTGTTGTCCGACCGATACGGCGCGTGCAACAAACTCGACCGACACAGACAGAACAGCCTGTGCCGGTCGTGCGCCGTGTCACCCGCAAGGTCGTGCTCCCAATCTGGCCGGAGTTCACCTAAGACAAGACCTATACTGCAAATCATCACTCGGAATACCAGAGTCTGCGATGAACTCTGTAGCTCTGCTATAGGTAGGTATTCGTGTCTCTCATTAATAGTCCTATCTAGGCTTCGTTTGATCGTAGTGATTGGGCAGGGCATCCAATTCAACTGGCCGTGCTGCGTATGGATTAGGGATATAGTTGACTGCCATATCTAGACCTCCTGCCTCGATTACCAAAACTCCACTGAGTTCAGGCAGAGTCCGATCAGGACGAAGCAGGCCATCATCGCCCTGATACCACTCTCCGATCACTACCTTCTCTTGCCCTTTATCGTCTCGATGAAGTTGCAGTGAAGCACGGGGATTACCATGCAGCACCATCTGCAATGTCTCAGCATCGTGACCAGACCCGGCCTCCGTAACAATGGCAATGATGTAGCCGATTTCATCTCGTTCAGCTAGATCAGCATACTTCGCGAACTTACCCTTGATGCTCTTGGAAGGTCGCAAATCGTCTACGGTGAAAACGTCAACTGGAGGGATGCAGATACACCCATTTTTTGAGGAATGCTGCGCAATAATTTTGGCGTATCCGCCGATTACACGTAGTCGAGAACCCATCGGCGGCTCGGTTTTCAACCATTGGTCAATTGCACGAGCTACCTTCTTCGGAGTGTTAGACCGAAGAAACTCATCATCAATACTCGAATCATTATTGGCTTCAAGATCATCGAGGGTCATCTCATCATAGTCGGTTCTGCTGCTTAAGCCAATCAAGTAGGGATGGGGTAACCGGGCAATGCAATCACAAATACGACCGTACTGCTGAAATGGTTTTACGCGATCCTGCGGTGCCTCTAGCGTTACAACCTCTACAATAGCCTTGCCTCCTGATGGCAGCGTGATGATCCAGTCGGGTGTAAGAGCGGCTTCGTCCTTCGATAAAAGACGTGGACTATACTCAACCTGACAGTGAGCACGCTCAAGCAGTTCTCCAACTACTAACTCGTGATATGCCGTGGTATGCCCATCATCACGCAGATTCCCAATGATCTGACCTTGTGCCTCTTTGTCGGCAATCTGTGCTACACGGGACTCTATCATTTCACGCACGTATTGCCGATCCTCCTGTAGTGCGCGAGTGTACAAGACTGGCCTATCAGTAGGAAGGGTATGTTCATACCGCCGTGTAAGGCTATCGAGAAATTCAGGAGTGAAAACAAGAGGTGTTAGCATACCATAGTAGGAGATTGTTGACGCACTTGCTCTCCTTGCAGTGCCGCCTTTGTACAATGATCCGCCCGACGCTGAAGGCAACTTGCTTGTAGTTCGTCAAACTCTACGCATATATGATAAAGTAGCATCTATGACTAGACTAGTCCTGCCTTGCTCGACAGGTTCAGCGAGTCTACTCCTACACCTCTAAGACAGCTATTGTACTCCTGACAGCCCATACACTTTACGAGACCTTGTTTGTGCCTCACTCAATATTGAGTGAGGCACTTTGCATTTCAGACCGCAGACTCATCTAACACTCTGTTTTGTAGAGCCAACGAACGTTGGCACTCATTCTAGCCTTCTTGCTGAACTATTACCGCACGACTTCCGGGTTTGCACGTAGCACCTGCCTATTCAGAAGAGCGAAGTTGCAGTTGTCTCGAATGCCACGCGCCTCGTGGTTTCACCACTGCACCACCTGTGTACATCCTCGACACTCCCGGACCCTCCCGGCCAGCTCACCCTGTGAGCCGCACTCGCTCTGCGGCTGGACGGTATACGGGTGGTGCGCACCTTGCAGATGGCTGGCAGGGCAACGCGCAATACTACTGGCGCGTCTGGATGGTCTGCAAGGCCGAGGAGTGGCTCCTGAAGGGGGTCGTAGAAGACCCCACACGCCCGAATCGCGGCCCGCTCGTCGATCAGATTCATCTGCGGTATCGAGGTTGGACAGCGCAGCAACTCGACGCTGAGTGGAGCAAGACGCGCAACGGTATCGGGTTGGCGTGGTGCGCGGAGTTCGTGTGGGTCGTTGCCGACGACGTGGCGCGGATCATGGGTCTCGCGAACTGTCTGCCGGGATGGAGCAAGGCACTTGGTCGCGCACTCGACACGCTCACACTCTCGCGTGCCATTCTGCCGACGATCACCAAGACGCAGATGGCGAATGGTGCAGAGGTTGAGGCCGGGATGATCTTCTACCGGACGAGCAGTCCGACGAAGCAGTCAGCCAGTTCGACCGGCCACATGGGAATCGTCACGAAGGTGACACCGACCGGCATCGAGACCATCGAGGGAAATCAGGCGGACAGCGACCGCGTTGCGCGGTACAGCTACACGCTCGCGCAGATTCAGGCATACCCGATCTTCGAGTTCATCGACATCGGCGAGTGTGCCACGTCACTGGATCGACCAGATGCGAACCCGGCAGTGCCGACAAGCGACTGCTTCGCACTCTACCGAGGAGTCAGGACAGTCCAGGGTAGCATCTCTACCAGTACCGAAGGACTTCGGGTTGAGACCCCAACAGTCTCACCACCACCCGGCGCACCACCGGCAAGCGCCAGCACGTGCAGCCCTACCACGTGGCTCGGCTCCGACTACCAACAACAGCCGGAGACCATTCGCAAGCAGCGGTGTACCTCGGTGCAGTTCATTGATCTCGATCCCTCGACCGTGCTTCTCTACACCGAGTTGCGGGTGAAGGACACCTCAGGCCGTCGATACATCGCCGCCGACATCACGGGCGCGACCTACGGTCTTGGCAGTGGTGATGCAACGCACCAATGGTTCGCCCAGCGAAACGGCGCGGCCGTCAATCGGATGCACGCGGCACGCAACCGCGCGAATCAGGAGACGCAGTGGGCGGTGATGAAGGGACAGAGCGGGAAGCGACTCTACTACTTCTTCCGCGAGGGCACCGACCCGTGGCGCTCGCAGTGGGCCTGCAACACCATCGCCAACGGCTACGGCAAGGACGCGGAACCCATTGTCGTCCGCATCCAGCGCATCGAGGGGAACGGCTTTCGTGAGCGGATGGCAGAGCTGCTTGCGGGAGAGATTCCGTTGTGGGTGGGCAACAGTGATCGCGAGCTACGCGTGACGGTGCGGCGGAACGGTCAAGGGGTGATCCTTCGGGGTTCAAGCAGCACCGAGCCGCGTGGTGGGGAAATCGAAATCGACGGCGTGCGCGCGTCGTTCGTGAACCTTCAGGACGTGCTCGCGCTCTTTGACACTGGAGCACTGGCCCGCATCAGCGAGACAATGCCGGTCGTCGTTGTCTGGAACGAAGACCCCAGACCCCTCATCTCGCAGTTGAGTGATCTGATTCAGGTGGTGCAGACAGGCCTCTCCATCGCGATCCCCGTCGCTGGACTCGTGGCGAGCACCGCCGCCGGGAGCGCAGTGGGAAGTCTCCTCAAGACGCTCACCGATGCACAGAGCTATGTCGGCAAGCTCTACTCGGCTCTCCAAACGACAGCGAACGGCTCACCGTTTGAGATCGCGTGTGACCTCGGCGGGGTGATTCTTCCGCAAGAGTATGGGCAGTACCTGCCGGTAGTAAAGTCGGGCTATCGAGCGATCCGCGAGCAGAGCATTGCACGTGGTATCCAGACGCTCCAACTCTTCGGCTCAACCACCGCAGGACAGGATGCGATCACGTGGGCACAGGGGGTGCGTGATGATCTCTACAGCGACATCGGCCCGTTGTTGAAGACCATCGCGGTGCCGTTTGAACAGGCGCGGAAGACCGTGGCGACGCTTCAGATCGGCCACCTCGTGAGCAAGGTCGCGGAGTACAGCAGTCTCGACATTGGCGTCGTGCGAAGCGTGCTTGCCTCTGGCATTGCCAGCAAGGACTTGCCGACACACGGGCCGCTGATGACGATGGTGCAGTCGCTCGCCGCAGGGCAGATGCCGAGCACGGTTCCCAACCTCATGGGCGCGGTGCAACTCCTCACCTCGTTCGAGAGCACGAAGACCTTCCTCCGAAATCTCCCGCAGACGAAGGGGTTGGAAATGCTCGGCCAGCTCTCGATCCTCGCAGGGGGCTATTCGTCGCCGTGCGGTCTCTGGAAGGAACTGGCACTGAAGGCGTACAGCACCTACGTCGAAGAGAATCCCACGCAGAAGACGTTCACAACGCCGCCGTTCCTGAGCATCGAGGAGTCGGAGTGTTTTGCCTACAGGCTGCGCGCCGATCACCCGGATAGGGAGTATTTCTTCGGCGACTCGACCACGGCAACGACGGGCACACCGCCAACCATCATTATCGGCGGTGGAGGGAGTTCGACAGTAACGGCGAACCCGACGACGGTTCGCACCGACTTCGGCACCCTCATCACCACGACGCCGACAACAAGCGGTAGCAGCTCCGGTAGCTCGATCACCGTGCCGGGTAGCTCAACAGTCATCGCCAATCCGACGGTGCGGATCACCGACTTCGGAACGACGACGGTGACACCGAACAGCGGGACGATTACGCCGGGAGGTGCAACGATCACGCCAGGTGGCATGACGGTCACGCCAGGTGGTTCTACAACGATCATCACCCGGAACGACTGGAACCCAACACCACTCCAGCAATGCCCACCGGGGTCAGAGTCGATTGACGGCGTGTGTGTGCCGACCGTGCCGGATTGTTCGCAAGGCTATCAGCTCGTCAACGGGAAGTGTGTGCCACCGACTCCGGTGATCCAACAGCAACTGTGTCCACCGGGCTACCAACTCGTCAACGGTGTGTGCGTGCCACCGACTCCGGTGATCCAGCAGCAACAGTGTCCCAACGGCTACCAGCTTGTCAACGGCGTGTGTGTGCCACCACAACCCGTGATTCAGCAACAGCAGTGCCCACCGGGGTACACGTGGGATGGAAGCGCCTGTGTCGCTCCACCGTTGCCGGTGCGACAGCCGCAGTGTCCGCAAGGCTATACCTGGGATGGAAGCGCGTGCGTGCCACCGCCGCTTGTGGTACGACAGCAACAGTGTCCTGACGGCTACACCGAGCGGAACGGTGAGTGTCTCCCGCCAACGCCGACGATTCGGCAACCGACCTGTCCGCAGGGCTACACGCTCAACGCACAGGGAGAGTGTGAAGCACCGCCACCCGTTGTCAAGACGCCGCCACCGAACGACTGGAACCCGCAACAGCCGCCAGTGCCGGGATTCTACAGCCCCTTCGGGCCGATCATCCCCGTGCTCAATCTCACTCCCTCTGGTGGGTGTGGATGTGGTTGCGGATAGGAGACAACGATGTACGACGATTTCACCGTCCGCGCGCAGATGAGCCGAGCGAACCACCTCGCCGGGGTGATGGACTTGCCGATGTTGCTCGAACAAGTTGCTCTTGAGGTGAAGGGAACGGGTCAGGCAGTTCGTCGGGTGGCGAACGAGGACATCCCGGCCATCCGTGTGCAGGTCGAGGCGATCCGGAGCTATGTGCCGTGGCTGATTGGAGCTATCGGGTTTCTGGGCGCTGCAATCCTCATTAGTGCGTGGACTACCGCGCGGCGATAACGATGCCGTACACCTACACCGATCCGTCTCGCCGCTCCAGCGCACTGGCTGGACTCTACGACGAGGATGACCCGATTGCGCCGACGCCGATCACCGAGGCGATAGAAGCGATCTGGGGTGATGATCCTGTGGTAGACCCAACTGTGCCGGGTTCCTCCTTCGTGTCGAACGGAGGAAGTACTCAATCGGGGCAGACCGCGCGATTACCAGGGACCGGCACTGGAGTGAACTGGCAAGCAGCCCAGCCACAAGGCACAACCGGGACGACATCAACGGCGACGGATTACCTGCCGTGGGTGCTGGGTATCGGTGTCGGCTTGATTGCTCTCTACTTCATGGTTGACAGCAAATGACGCGATCTGTGATCGCTTCGTGAGAAACGCACCAACGATCACTACCACAAGAACGACAATGGATTTCAAGAAGAAGGTTCGAGTAGTCTTCTCGAAGGAGATGGCTGCTCAAATGGGCCTCGCAGTGCTTGGTGGTGCGCTCTACGCAGCCGTCCCCACCGTGGCAAATGTCAACGGTTGGTGGGGGTTGGCGCTCGGCTTGGGAAGTGTGTTCGGCCTCGGCTTCCTCTTGGAAAGCCGAGGACTCATTCTCGGAGGGATCGCTACGGCCATCGCCCACCTCATGTGGACACACGGAAGCAACGTCTCCCAACAGGTCTTGAATCGTCCCATGTGGTCGCTTCAGACGGGCACATCGAGCAGCACAGCATCATCGGGCGCCTACGTTCCGACAACCGGCACAATGAATGATCCGGGTGCCTACGTGATGCCATCGGGCTACACCGCCCGTGCGCTCCCGCCGTCGGACGCACCACGTGGCACTGTCAGCGACGACTACGTGATGCAGGGGCAGGGCATTCTTGCCGACAGTGAGAACCCGTGGGATGCCACACGCTACGAGCAGAACGACAAGGACGTGCTCAGTCAGAAGAGCATCTTCGACTAACACGTGCGAGCCACCACGCTCGCGACACCACCACAACGAATACCACCATCGGGGGCCTGACGCCTCACGATAGAACATGACCGTCGGCGGCTCCGCGCTACCGCCGAGCGATCACCTATTCACCACATCATCACGCAAAGAAGCGATGAATGAGAACTTCGGGAAGGCTCCCAGCGGCGCGAGAGGGATTAAGACGTTCGAGACGTTCTTCAGCCAGAAGAACTTTCCGGGCGGTGCCGAGTTGCCCACCACACTGTCATTCTTCACGTCCGACCTCGGCGACTCTGGTCTCTATCAGAACCTCGTCCTTCCGTCGCCGAACAGTGTGCCCATCTTGGTCTACGGCTTTAGAATCTCGTTGAACCTCTTGTTCGATCCGGCAGCGGGTTCGACGGTGACAGACCTCACCCATCCGGCAATGCTGGAGTTTCTGCTCCAGTCGGCTCGACTCAATTGGCAGCAAGAGTTGAGGATTGGCTCGAAGGGTCTGCCCCTGCACAGTCTGCTGTCGTATGACAACTATCTCTCTGGTTCGGCGCTCACCACGCGCTCGAAGCAAGATTGGGCGGCATGGCTCTTGCCCAAGCAGCACCGGATTGAGATTCCGGCGGGTGGTAGGCTGACGTTCTACCTCTCGATCCCCGCAGGGCTGAAGCTCGTCGCGAACGCCACCTCACCGGCCTATCTGCCGACAACGGGCTACGCCAACGGACGCGGACACTACCTGCGCCTGGAGATGCTCGCCGAGGCCGAGCAGCCGCTGGTCTAACACTCGCCACCACTGTGGCGGAGATCGGATCACCACCGTGAGCACGCCCACCCCGGTGCGCACGACTCACGACCAACCGAGGGGACAACTCCGATCCCATCTCCGCCACACTTCATTCATCAGCACTTCCGTTGCCACCACGCGATGCTTGCTCCCAAGAACTATATCTACCCGATTGAAGTCGATCTCGCAGCGCGAGACGCAATCGGCGCAGTGGATTTTCAAGTGCCGGATGGCGGGTTCCGCATCCTCCGGTTCGTCCCGACAGGGTGGGACAATGCTGGTGCTCCCGCTACTGCCTCGCTGATTGTGCCACCGCAGTACGATCAGACCAGCGACAACATCAAGGTGTCGATCTACTGTGAACAGGCGATGCTCAAGATCACCGAGGGTGCTGTCTCTTTCTGGACGCTCACCTCGATTCACGAGTCGCCGCTCTGGATGGGACAGTGGGTGGACGGACGCACCAAGCTCAAGTTCGAGTTCTCGGTATCGAGTGACCTCACCCGGCTCACCTTCCCGATCACCATTGGCTTCGATCTGTGGGGACTGATTGGTGGGGAACTTGAGACCCTCGACTTCTCGCGCTACGGCGGCTACCGGAATCTCACTGGCTCACCGCTCCTGAGTCGGTTCAGCGGGCAGGTGTGATGATCTCCTGCGACCTCTCGCATATCCAGTGCGACGAGCGCCGTGTCGTGCTCACGAAGTGGTTCAGCTCCACCGACACAACGCGCGCGTTTGACCCGAACCATGTCGGCAACACCACGGACGGGATGTGGCCGGAGATCGAGCGGCTTGGTCAAGCGGCCACCGATGTTGGCTCTGGAGTCGTGCAGTACAGCACGGCGGGGGATGGTCTCCCCTACTCGACACGCCTACGTCCAGTCTCCGACATCAGCCGCCTCTACGAGCGGCAGCACGTCCGGATGATCTGGATGGTGTTCCACGCCTACGACACGACGGTGACTGGCGGCACAGGACAGGACAGCGCAACACTTACCGCCATCACCGACTCACTTGCCTCTGCGAACGGTAGCTATATGCAGTCGCGGTTCCGCAACGCAGTAGTGAGCGGCTGGCAACCGAACTGGTTTCGACCAAAGGTCTTGATTGATGGCCGCCCGATTCTCTTCGGGCCACTGGACACCACCACACTCGGCTCCCGTCTCGGCGATCTGTCTATCGGTCTCACCCTCCCCTACTGCTGGCGCGGGGATATGCGGATCGGCAGGATCAACAAGGGCGTGGCAGTCTACGCACAAGCTGCGCAGCGCATCGACCTTGGTGCTGGCGTCGTTCGCTATCAGCGGTACGCCATCGACGCCGAGATCGCGTTCCTCATCGACGATAACGATTGTGGAGGAGGCGAATGACGCACGACAGGATACGACTCTCCAAGTCGAAGAAGACAACGAAGAAGGGATCACACCGGAAGCCTCCTACCACACAGCGCGATGCCGCGGCAAACAAGAAGTTCGAGCGCAAGCACCAACAGCAGCGCCGAATGTGTAAGCAGGGTGTCCCGGAAGCATTCCTCTTCCGTGGCCGATGGTACAAGGTGATCGCCACCTACACCAACCGACGCCTAGCGATGCGTCACGCACGGGACTGGCGGGAGGAAGAGCACAGCGGTGCAGCAGTCAAGATGTATGAGTCGCCAAGTGGCAAGGTCTATGCGTTTGGCGTTGCGTATAGGAGGTGAGGAGTGGCCTACTTAAATCCCGATCAGGTTTACTACCTCGCGCTCGAAGCGATTCCGAAGGTGATCGAGAAGTACCCCGTCTCGAATCGTCTAGAGTTCGCCAAAGTGCTGACAGGGCAAGCCTTTCAGGAATCGTGTCTCGACAAGAAGCGCCCCTACGCTTGTTTCGACACAGAGGCGAAACCCTATGCAAACAAGCAACGGACGAAAGTCAAGTCCACCGCTTTCGGGCTGACGCAAGTGCTGGAGGGGACACAGCGCGCGATTGAGCGACTAATGGGCTGGCCCCAGCGTCCGCTCGACGACCGCAGCAATCCAGTCTACGCGCTCGCGTTGGCCGCAGCGTACATGGGCTACTTCTACAACGGTGGGGCCAAGACTCCGCGTGGCGACTGGCACGCAGCATTGGTCAGCTACCACGACGGCCACTACAGCAAAGGAGGAGCTGGACAGACCTACGCCAAGCTCATCAAGAAGCACGTGGGATTGTTCGATCTCGATAATTGGGGTGTGCGGGTTGACACCGACCCTGCCGTGCGCCAGTCGCTCATCGACATCGGCGCGAACATCACCCAGGGCGGAGCGCGATGGCTGGAGCACCTGAACCGTGCGGAGTTTCGATAGAGAGAAGGCGCGCAGGGCCGCGCCACAGTTCACCACCACAACGAATCGCGATCATGGCGCGCGAGAAGCGTTTCAAGCCCGATCACAGCTACGAGATCGGGGTACTGAAAGGGGGCGCACGGCTCAACACCGAGACGCCGCAGTTCATCCGGTCGGGAGGTCTTGCTCCAAAGACCGTGCTGGGTTCGCAGCTCATCGAACGGGGCGTGGAGACGCTGGACGACTTCTTCAAGAAGAACCCGTTCAATGCTCCCGCGCGCAAGACCTTCCACATCTACGAGATCAGTCCGAACGAGATGGAGCGCACCCCGTTCGGTGCGGCCACCATCATGCCGTCGGAGGATGATCCGGTAGAACGGAGCCTCGGCGATGGCGAACCTGAGCCACCGGAGGAGCCACGCGCGAACCTCTTCACCGCAGAGCCACCGCGCTATGATCCGACGAACGAGGTTGTCGATGTCCTGCGAGGGCAACTCACCACACGCGACCAGCAGATCGACGCACTCGTTGGAGCGATCTCCCAATCGAACCGCATCGCCGAGCAAGCGATGATGCAGACCGAGCGGTCGATGGAACAGATCAATCAGATGCTGGAGCACGTCCACAAGACGAACGACGACCGGGAGCGGATTGCCCGCGAGAGCGCGGAGAACGGCGTCACGATCAAGAACCTGTTGGAACTCCGCGAACGTGAGCACGAGTGGCACCTGAAGGAGAAGGAGATGGAGACCGCCGCACGCGAGCGCGAGCGCGCGTTGGAGAAGCAGGTGGAGGAGAAGAGTAAGAGCACCCTAGGGGATAGCGTCCAGACGTTCCTCTCGGACTATGCGCAGTACCTCGGTCCCGCGCTTCAACACCTGATGCTCTCGATGGCGAAGTCGATGACCGGAAATCAGCAGCCGGTGCAGGGTGGCGTGCCACCGGCACCGGGAATGATGATGCCAGGGATGAACGCGCAGATGCAGGCAGCAATGCAGTATCAGGCAGCACAACAAGCGCGTGGCGCTCATGTACCAGAGACCGCCGAGAGTGCGCCAGAGATGTTCTAGCGTGCTTCTGAATCACCACAAGAGAGAAACCACTATGAAAGTCCGTTGGTGTGTACCGCAGCCGGTGCTCGACGTTGCGAACGAGGTCGATTGGCCGAGGGTCGCCCCGGAGCGCGTGCCCTTGTATGTCGCACAACTGAAGTCCCTCATCACCAACCGCACACGACTTCAGTTCCTTCAGGATGCTCCGCCGGTTCCCTCATCGGTGCCGAGGCCCGTTGTCCGCACCGACGTGCCGCAACTCGTACTCGATGTCTTCAACGCGGTGGACTTCACCCGCACGACACGAGCAGAGGCGGAGGAACTGGCACAGCAGCTTCGAGGGGTTGTGTTCCTTCCGCTCATCGGCCTCCCACGACGGAAGGCCCAAGCGCGAGGATGACCCCATGCACCACGAGTTCCACACGACAATCTTTCCTCCCATGGATACCACCGTTGCCCATCATCGCGCGCCGGACAACAACGAGGAGTCTACCACTACCTCGTTTGCCTGGCTCCGTCCCTTGTGGCCGTCGCCCCGCGTTTGGCGCGCAGTCTGGACTGCCCTTCGCAGCCTTCTCGGTTTCGTGCTCGCCTGTGGGGTGTTTGTTCTCTCGATCAAGCACTACGGGACGATTGCTGCCACACTTGGCATCACTGTTGGTGTCGAGGGGCCACCCGATCTCTTCAGCTCGTTCGCGGCTGGACTTGTGCGCTTCGCCGTTGCTGCTATCGGGTTCGTCACACTGCACACGTTTATGCTGCACCGAATCAAGAGCGATGAAGCCATCGCCGAGAAGAACATTGCCTACGGGTTGTTTCTCGTTGCGCTGGCTCTTGTGATTCATGCTGCGGTTGCCGGAAGTTGAGATGAAGACCCTTCGACGATTCCTCCGGCGCTTCCGCCTCCGGATACTTGCTCTTGCCGGTGTGATGACGCTATGCGTTTCTCCCGTCATCACTGCCGACACCACGGATACTCTCGTACCTGTTCACCTAGCCATAGCGCGGCGCTACGCTGGACAGGTACGAGAGGTCGGTGGCAACAACCGTGGGCCAGAGATCAACCAGTGGCTCCGTGCTGTCGGGGTATCACCGGGTCAACCGTGGTGTGGAGCCTTCGTTGCAGCAATGCTGCGTGCGGCGGAACAACAGACCGGCGCAACGATCTCTCCCCCTGTTCGCTCTGCACTCGCGCGGAGCTACATCGGGCGCAGATCGGTGATCGAGGCAACCGAGGTTCGTCGAGGAACGCGCGCCGCTCCCATCGGTGCCAGTCCTGTCTGGCAACGCGGAGCCACCCGCAAAGGCCACATCGGGTTCACCAATGCGAGCTGGCGAGGGCCAACAGGTATCACCATCGAGGGCAACACATCGAGCGGCACCCGTGGCAGTCAAGCCGATGGCGATAACGTCTATTGCCGTCATCGCCTCATCGACTTTGGATACTTCAGGCTGCGCTGGTTTGTCTGCTACCGCTACCTCTATCCACCACGACAATGAGCTACACCGATGGCCGCGCATTTGGCGGCATGAATGACGAGTTCACCGACGCCATGACGCGCACCGGGCGCATTCTCGTCGAGAACGCGCCGGAGATTCTGACAGGCGACCCCAACGCGCTGCCGGAGGTGTTCAATACTCCTCCCAGTGGTGGCACTCCCTCGTTCGACTTCAGTCAGGCACTTGCAGCGGTGCAGCAAGCACCGATCACGCAAGCGTGTAAGGATCGCTTCAACAGCATCGTCAATGGCATCGCAGCAGGAACAATCTCCGGCCCCTCCGATCTGGCATGGGCGCAAGCGATGGCACAGGCAGCGCAGGGGATCGGTGACTATCCCTCGGAGTGCATCGAGGCGGAGACGATGGCGTGGTACTGGTGGCTGGTGATTGGTGGCGGTGCGGCGGTCGTCATCTATCTCCTCTTCTTCAACAAGCGGAAGAAGTGAGTGCGGTCGGAGCCTATATCGTCCCGTCCACCGGGAACGCCCTTGCGGGATTTTGCTGGCCGAACCCGTTCAATCCCCGTGGGTCTGATGCCGAGTGGGAACTCTCCTGCTATGGTGTATACGATTCGTTCCGTCCTCTTGCACAGGGAGTCAATGCTGCCTACCAGCAGCAGCAGATCACCAAGACGTGTGCAGCTCGTGCATTGAGGTTGATGCAGACTGCACGCAAGCCCGATGGTTCGTTCTATGACACATGGGAAGAGGTGCCGCTCTCCGGCCCTGACTATCAGTGGCTGAATCGCCTCTTCCAAGCAATCAAGGATCGAGCGCCACTTCCGGTGGAGTGTACGCCTGTACCGGGAACCGCATTGCAGAAGGGGTTTGATCCCTCGTATCTGGCACAGCCCACCTCTTCAATCCCGTGGGGGTGGATCATCGCCGGTACAGTGGTGTTGGGATCGGTGGCAGTGTGGTACTTCCTCATTCGACCGAGGAGGAAGCGATGAGTGGCTGTATGCCGAACATCCAGACGCCAGCGTTCCCCTCGCCACCGTCCGGGGCTGTGGGTGGTGACCTTCAGGGGGCACTTCCGAACCCCACACTCGCACCAGAGGCGATCCACACAAAGCCGGTGTCGATCCTCCCCGCAAGTGCGGATGAACTCCTGATCTGGGACGTAGGCACCGAAACGCTGCGACGGATCACCTACGGCAATCTGACGAGCGACGTGGTGACGACGGCAACGCTCGCCACGACCTTGAGTGCCTACCAACTCCTGAGCGAGAAGGGAGTTGCCGGTGGCTACGCAAGTCTCGATGGTACGACGACGGTGCCCGCGATTCAGCTCCCCCAAGCGACGGAGACAACCATCGGCGCGGTCGAGCTGGCGAGCGATGGAGAGGTTGCGCCGGGTTTGGTGCTACAGGCGAACGACGCTCGCCTCTCCAACCCACGAACGCCGGAGATTAACGGACAGACGGCGGAGACGGTGGCAGATGACGCCGACTTCCTCGTGCTCTACGATGTGAGCGCAGGAGCGATTCGGAAGATGACCCGCGCGGACTTCCTAGCAGGAGTCACAAGTACACCACAGGTCTGGGGAGGATCGGGTGATGGAACCGCTCCGGGTGCTGGGGGGATTCTCCTGTTCACCTTCTTCGGCACAACGTTCGGCTCGGCAGTCAACAACAGCTACCGGGTGCCGATCAACTGCACAGGGACACAGCTTCAGGTGCATCTCCTCGATGTGCAAACCGGGGGTGGCTCGATGACCTTCGAGGTCTATGTCAACGGTGCCCCCTCTGGACTCGCCGTTGTGATTCCTCCCGGCGGTCTCCCAGGCTGGTATACCGTCAGCCTGAGCATTGGGCTTGCCATCGGTGACATGATCTATCTCCGGCAAGAGAACGGGGACGCAGGAGGATCGGGGGCGACGCTTGGACAGTTCTCGATACTGGTGCAGTAGCGCACACCACGCGCAGACGAGTATCACCACGCGAGCAGGTGCTCGCGCACCACCACAACCATGTCAACGATTCTCCAAGACGCGATACTGGAGCGTGCCGCCGCGTGGCGGGATTGCGACTGTTGCGAGAGCATGAAGAACGGCGGCAACTGTGTCGATTCTGCCACCGAAATCTACAGCGGGAAGAACCCCATCCGCGCCGCGTGGTGTGCGATGACCGTCTTCTGCTTCTACAAGCAAGCGTGCGAGCGACTTGGGATCATCAACAGCCTCCCAAAGACCGCCAGCGCACGCGGCTTACTGGAGCTAGCGACCGAGGCAGGGTTTGCCGTTTCCAACGATCCCTCAGAGGCTGACTTCTTCTACATCCCGCCCCGCAGCGGCTCCACCGACTCGTCGGGACACGTTGGAACGGTCTTCTATACGGGACACTCCAGCTATCTGGTAACGGTCGAGGGCAACTCATCGCAGAAGCTGCGGGAGGTCCATCACTCGTGGAGCGAGGTGCGCTCACAGGCGACCTATCCCGGCTGGAAAGGCTCTCCCTACACGGGCAAGCGCCAGAAGTTCATCTTCTGTCAGCAATGGAACGTACCGCTCTGGTTGAGCTACAACCCCCTCGACTCGATGAGCATGGGGTTGTTCGGCCCACGCAATCCGCAGCCGATCCCTGAATGCCAACCAGGTCGCGTCTGTGGTCGCACCACACCGAGACGGAAGGCGGTGCGGCGATGAGCGTCTATCTCTCGGACACGCTTGCGGGCACCTGTGGGCTGGCGACCGACGCACACGTCCAGTACGTCCGCGACCGCATTCAGGGACACCCTTACGCTGGCACGCAGTGCAAACAGGCGTCGCTTCAGAAGCTCGATGCGATGTGCCTCGCGGGGATGCTCACCGACGACATCGCCGAGGCAATCCTTCAGGAGTTTGAGAGCAACTACGGCGCTGGCAAATGCAACACTACGACGGGCGGCGGCACACGCCCTGGGCCACAGTGTCCCGACGGTTATGAGTACGACACGGCGCGAAGTGTCTGCGTCGAGACGCACACCACTACCACGACAGCCCAACACTCCGACTGGCTCAGTGACAACTGGCCGTGGCTCGTGGCCGGAGGTGTGCTCCTCCTGTTCTTCATCACCCGGAGATAACCACCATGCTCGGCCTCATCATTGTCGCTGCGATTGCTGCGGGCGTCTACTACCTGATGGAGCAGAAGTAGGATGGCTGGCATCCTCATCAACTCCTTTCAAGAGGCGATCCTCGCGCAGTCGCTCTATTGGGAGCGCAAGCAGTGCTGCGAGACCTCGACGGGGGTGTGCGGCAGTGGCGCACACCAAGAGGATTGGGGGCCGTGTGTTGCGGAGATACAACGGGCCTACGGTGCGCCACGCGCCGAGGCGTACTGCGCGAAGTTCGTCTCGGTCATCTTCGACCGTGCCGCCGATGCGGTGAAGCTCCAGCTCCCCTTCACGAAGGATGCAGGGGCAGTTGCGCTCCGCAACAAGGCGGCCAAGCACTACACGATGGACAAGAGGCCCGCCATCGGCTCTCTCTTCTACCACGGTTCCTCCTGCGCGAACTGCACTGGACACGTTGGCATTGTGGTGAACCTCCACGCGAACAATGCTCTCAGCGTGCTCGAAGGGAATGCGGGAGACCGCATCGGGGTGAACAAGTATGCTGCTCAGAACGGCGCGAAGGGATGGCAGTCGAAACCCGCGCGGAAGAGCCAGCGCGGGACTGGGTGGGACTTCGTTCATGTCGAACAGGCCGGAGGCGCGGCAACGATCCCCCTGGAGAGTGTGGGCAACTACCTCCAACCCGTCGAGGCGTCTGTCTCCTTCGGTGCGGTGCTGCTCATGCTCGGCGCAGCGGTGGGGGGCTACCTCGGCTATGAAGCACTCGCAGGAGAACGGTGATGATGACGATACGCGCATTGGCAGACGGCCCCATGCTGGCGGATACAGGGAGCGGTGATTACGAGAGCGACGGCGGTGTGCCGGTGAGGATGAGCTGGCTCGACGCGAACATCGGATGGGTGGCGCTCGCAGCGCTCGCGCTGGGTGTTGCCGTTGCATGGTTCATCGCACAGCAAAAACGCCGCAAGCGATAGACAGGAGAACACGATGTGCAATTGTGGATGTGGCGGTGGCCGCATGAACGATGAGAGCGTTTCAGCGGCTCCGCTTGAGACCTCGACAGGGACAGTACCACCGACGTGGTTCGACGATCACTGGCCGTGGGTCATCGGCGGAGCGTTCGTGCTCGCGTTGGCGATCTACTTCATCTCCCAGACAGGCAGGAAACGCCGAGGCAAACCATGAGTGACTTTCTCACCTCGCTCGGCCAGCAAGCACTCAATGTTGCTGGTCAATACGCTGGACAGGCGATCAATCAGATACTTCCCGGAACGCAAGCATCGGGCGTCTCGATAAATCCGCCGAACACCATCGTGCCGGCAGCAACAGTTCCCGTGAATGTTGCACTGCCGCAGCAGTATCAATCACCGCAATACGTACAAGCGGTGGCTCCGCAGCCGGTGATCCCACAGACCTACCTCCCCGGCGCACAGCCGATGCAGCTCGTCCAACAGCCCCAACTGTTGCAACAGCAACAGACAGGGGGCACCACGACGGGAACAACTGCGGCGGAGACGATGGATGTGGTCTTCGAGGAGGACACCTTCGGGGCGTGGGCGAGTAGAAATTGGGGATGGCTCCTTGCGACTGTGGGAGGTGTCGCACTGCTGATCTGGATCGCCTCCGGTGGAGCGACAACGGTCATTCGACGCACGCGAAGCACCACAGGGCGGCGGCGCAAGGGAGCACCTCCCACGACGATTGTTGTCGAGAACAACATCACGGCGCGCGGACGGGTGGCACGGACCTACACCGATCCGAGCCGACTTCGCATTGTCCGGGTCTAGCATCACCACAACACCAGGAGACAGCATCATGGCAACGCTTGCAAGCGCTCTTGCCGATCCAGAGCGCAGCATTGGTCGCAGGAAGAGCGGAACGAAGCCCACTCCCCGCAGGAAGAAGGGGACGGGCGGAACGAAGAAGAAGTCCAGCAGCACATCGAAGCGCAAGCCGCGCCGTACTGCGGCCTGTAGCACCACAAGCAGCAAGAAGAAGTGCTATAAGAAGCGGGCGGTCAAGGCGTGCAAAGCGCGAGTGACGAGTGTGCGCAGTTACAAGGTCAAGGGCGGAAAGAAGCGGGTAAGCGTCAGGCTCGTCATGGCATAACGGGCCGCTGGTATTCTGGGTTGATCGACATCACCACCAACATCACATGGCAGACACATTTACGGAGCGTCCGCCGAGCCTATTGGACGCAGCGCTTCCTCGTTCGGTTGAGCGGGCTGCACGGAAGATTGCGGATCGGGTCAACGCCCCGGTCCACGTCTTCCACATCCTCTCTGGCCAGCGCACGGGAGACTACGATGCAGTTGAGGCAACCGACACGGCGTGGCTCACCAAGTACCGCAACCGGGCAACCGCAGTTGAGGTGACAGTGATTGCACCGAGCCACGATGTGCCAGCGCCGATCCATGTGATGCGTGACGCCCAGCGCCGCGCTGACAGGAAGGGAGAGGCCCTGCATCTCTTCAAAATGAAGAATGGGGACTTTGACGGGGTGTTCGCGAGCGACCACACGTGGCTGAAGCAATACCGAGCAAAGGAGGAAGAAGTAGCAGTGGTCGCACCCACACGCGCACCGAACCGTCCAGCAATCCCCTCTTCAGCGTCAGCGCGTCAGAAGAAGGAGACGCCCAGGAAGGTGAGGCGAGAACGAGCACCGAAGGTGGAGCGGACGACGCCGAGCGAGCCATCACCGGAGGAAGTGGTCTCCCCCACTCCGGTGTCAGTCGAGATCGAAGTTCCTCCGACGGTTACGGTGCCGAAGGTGCGGAAGACAACACCCAGGGTGAAGCAGACAACGCCAGTGAAACCATCTGCGGCGAAAGCTCCAGTTGTCGAGACTCCGGCAGCGCCCCCTCCTGCTGCGATCACAACGAGCACAGCGGAGGAGGATGAACTCGCGAGCGCCGAGGCGCGGATGGATCGACTCACACGGCTTCTCGAAGAAGCGCTCGCAAAGTAGGAGTGTGCGCTGTGTCCCCTGACCATCTTCAACTGCACACACGGTTCGGCACGCTCATGGCGCTCTGGTGGCAGTGTGTTGAGAGGAACAAGGTGAAGCAGGGCAAACACCGAGCCATCGAGGAGGAGTTTGAGAGCATTGCGGCAGCACTGGACACCACCTTCTATCGCACACGGCCACCATCGGGACACCCGGTCTTTCTCCCCCTTCTTGACAAGGCCGTCCCGCGCTCGACGATCCTTCGTGATCCAACGTTGCTCGGCTCCATCGACTCGACGCTTCGGAAGCGCCTCACCGAGCACAAGATTGATCCTCGGAGTTACGCGGAAACGTTCTTTGCAGACCTCGAAGACTTCGAGTACGCCTCGATCCCCCAGCGCGTCAAGCCGGTCGCCCTCACGACCGATCAGGATGTGGTGCGCCTACTCAAACCGATAACTTCTGACGACGACTTCCGATTCTCACTTCACCACATCCTCTTCAGCGCAGAAGCCCAACGCGCGGTTGCGACCGACAGCTATGTCCTCGTTACACTGCCGTGGCACGTCACGCGCGCGAGCTATGGACTCCATCGAACGACAGGAGAGGAAATACCGGGTAATGAGTATCCGAACTGGCCGTCAATCGTTCCGATCACCGCCACTGTGCAGTCGGTTCCTCTCGCACTCGAACGACTGATGGGCCGTGTGCAATCGTTGGTCAACCTCTCACGTATTGAGGCACTGCTCCCCTCCAGCAAACGAGGAGTGTGGGGTCGGCTCAGGATTGGTGACAGCTTCGACATCACTTTCAATGCACTGATTCTGGTTCGTGCTGTTGCAGCACTGCTGAAGGCAGGAGTGCGGTCTGTCGTCCTGCGGGGAACAGTAGCACACGAGGCATTGCTTCTGGTCGATGTGGAGGATGCACGACGGTTCGCACTGGTGATGCCGGTTCGCAATGACGGCGGGGTTCCTGTTGGTGAGATGCTGCGGGTTACCGCCGCTGCCCATGCCCCGGACTTTACCGGCATAGAGCTTCGACAGACGACAAAGAAGAGGAGACGCGCATGACACAGTACGAGCGCGCACGCAAGCAGTTCGAGCAACTGATGCGGCTCTGGTGGCGGTGCGTGACTGAGCAGAGGGTTCGACCAGACAAACGCCCAGCCATCGAGGAGGAGTTTGAGAGTATCGCGGCAGCGCTCGGTGTTGACTTCTACCGAACGCCCCCAGAGGAAGGGCGCCTCATGTTCCTCCCTCTCACCGACACGCAGCTTCCACGGTCGGTGATCCTGCGGACTTCGGCACTTCTTGCTTCGCTCAACCCCACACTGCGGAAGCAACTAGCAGAACGAGCGATTGATCCGAAGGAGTATTCGTGGCAGTTCTTCGACGGAATGACGGAGTTCGAGTACGCTTCGATCCCTAACAAGGTCACACCAGTGACACTCACGACCGATCAGGATGCTGCGCGCCTCCTGAAGCCAGTGGTCTCCACCGATGAGTACACCTACCGACCAGCACTCCGACAGGTTCAGTTCCATGCGGCTCTTCAGCGTGCGGTGGCCTCGGATGGCTCACTCATTGTCGTACTGCCGTGGAAGGTGAAGGGGAAGGTCTCACACTACCTCTTCCCCACGCGAGAAACGAAGCCCGACTCTCGCCTGGTCTTTCCGGATTGGGAACGAGCGATTCCTCTGCGGTCAGAGGTCGAGTCGGCGCCGATTCCGATGGAGCGACTTCTTCCAAGAATCCCCGGACTTCTCAACCTGACGCGAGTCTTCAACTGGCACCTGGGAACATCGGCACACTGGTTCAGCATTCGCGGAGTCATCACCATCGGCACCGATCTCACCATCGCTGTCGATAGCCTCCAGTTCTCGAAAACACTCACAGTGCTGGCCGGTGCAGGAACAACGCGCATCGTACTTCGTGCGAGTTCGCCCTTGCGTCCGGTTCTCCTCGTTGATGCTGACGATCCTCGCCGCTTCGCCTGTCTCTTCGCCCAAAAGCATGGAGAACTTGTCGGACGGCTTCTCTCCGTTGCGACCGCCACCACCGATCCGCCGGAGTTCACCGGCCTCACCCGCAACTGACGCGCACCCATGAAACGGCGCGAGAACCTTCGCCATCAGTTTGAGCATCTGTCGGACCTCTACCGTCAGTGTGCTCAACGCGATATGCTTCCGCCTGAACTCGACGCAACCATCGAGCAGGAGTTCGACGCTCTGACAGGTGCTCTTGCTCCACACCTTGCGGACGACCGAGCCGAGCAACGTTCTCCCCGCATTGTTGAGCGCCGGGAACAGCTTCGGCGCAAGCTTGAAACCGTCATTACCCTGTTCTATGCTGTCGAGCGCCGGAGTCTCTTTGATGCAGCGATGACGGCGCTGCTCCGGACAGAGCTTGGAGCACTGGCAACACAGTTTGGTCTGTCGTTCCTGCCGAACGAGGAAGCGAGTCCCACGCCTGTCATCGAGCCGACCGTTGAGCCTGTCGAACCCCAAGCTGAACCTGTCGAGCCTCCTGTTCCTGTTGAGCCTGGCGCACCACGTGATGATTCGGAGACGCCACTCGACACGTATCAGGCTCCTGTGCCCAGCGATGGCAAAGGCCCGTTCTCGGAAACCACCTTCGAGCGTCTTCTCACACCGCTCTTCATTGCCACAGAGCTGAAGAACGCCCAAGAGAAGCACCGAGCCGATGCTGCGACGCTGGAGGAGTATGAGCGCAGTCGCGTGCGGGCAGAAGCGGAGGGGAAGCTCAAGGAGTGGGACGAACGCCACCGTAAGGACTACACCGCCCTCCGAAGCACGGTACGCTCCCTCTCGTGGAAGATCGAGCGGTTCCTGAACGACCGTCTGAACGCTGAGGAGATGACGGAGATACGACAGGAGATTCGGCACGCCTTCACCGCGCAGAACGGCCACCTCACGCACGCACAACACACAGTGCGGCTCTCCGCACTTCAGAAGGAGGCGTTCAGGGAGGAGGCCGAGAGCGAACAGTTCTACCCCACGCCGCGCCCTATCGTCGAGAAGTACGTCCTCCCCGCGCTCAACCTTACCGGGAACCTCTCGATGCTCGAACCGTCGGCGGGAAAAGGGGACATCGCCGACGCTGTGCGGAGTTCGTGCCCCTCGTGTGGTATCGACGTGATCGAATTCAACGAGACGCGCCAGGACATTCTGCGGCTCAAGGGCTACAACGTTGTCGGCACCGACACCCTCACCTATCACGAGCATCAGTACGACCGTGTGGTGATGAACCCACCGTTCGATGGCAACATCGGCATCGAGCACATCGAGTATGCGTACCAGCACCTTCTGAAGCCAGGTGGGGTGCTCGTTGCGGTTGCGCCCGCGAGCTACGCGACGAGCACCAGCAATCGGCACGCCATTGAGTTCCGCCGCAACTACCTCGAACCCTACGGTACGTTCGTTGGCATTCCGGTCGAGGAGTACAACAAGGAGATTGAGCGACCAATTACCATCCACATCGCAGTCATCACCCTCACCAAACCTCTCATTGAAGAGGTTGCCCCTGCTGTCGAGGCGCTTGCTGTCAGTGTGGGCGACATCCTCACCGACCGCGTGACGTGGACAACGTGGCGCGTGACCAAGCAGCTCGGCGAGGGCGAGGCTCTTGAATATGAGTTGACCAACGAGCGCACCGGAGTAGTTCAGTGGATGCGCGCTTCCCTGCTCGCCGCTGACCAGTGGGTGCATACACGCAAGGTTGTAGCAAGCGATCACCGTCGCACACTCGTATCGCGTCGTGCCGAGACGCGCGACAGCTCGTTCACCCCGCCGGAGATCGTGACGGCGCGTGCGCTCTATACGCACACGCCAAAGGAGTTCCATGTGGATCGCTCGATCCTCAACGAGCAGATCAAGCCCTACGTGATCGAGGGGGCGAACTACGCCATCGAGAGTTTGGACGCGAACGGCGGCTATCTGCTGGCTGATGGTACCGGAACGGGAAAGACGCTTCAGCAACTCCTCACCGCCCACCACTACGTCAAGACCGAGAAGCGGCCTGTTCTCATCATCACCGAGAGCGATCAGATCATTCAACAGAGTTTCTTTGGCGACGCGGTGAAGCTCGGTTTGCCCACACCCGACCGGATCGACATTAGCGAGCGGCCTCTCCCAACTCCTCGTCGCTACAAGGGGTTGTATCAGGACTGTGGTCTAGGGGATGATGATGAGACAACCCCAGACTATGCAACAAGCTATCCAGCGTTCAAGCAAGGTGTGGTGACCGTCGTGCGATTTCGTCCAGGGCTGGCGATGAGGGCACCCGGCATCTACGTCGGCACCTATCACGATCTCTCTGGACTCCGCCACCTCTCGACGCAACTGACAGCAGCACAGGATGCGCTCGACCGCGCACGCAAGGAGAAGAGCGCAGCAAACGCACGCTATACGGCGATGCGCAAGACCACACCGCCAGGGATAAGCAAGAAGGAGTGGGCCTCCGAGGTGAAGGAGCTTCAGCGGAACGACCCAGCATACAGTCGTGTCATCCACGCCGAGGATGATCTCTGGCAGGTGGAGTTCGACGAGATGGATCGCTGGATCAAGGGGGCAGCGTGTTTGATCTACGACGAGGCCCACAATCTCAAGAACACTGGACGTGGCGGGAGCTTGCGTGCTCGACGAGCGGCGCGACTCTCCGAGAGTGCGAAGCGCGTGATGTTCGTGACAGCAACGCCCGCCGACAAACCGGGCGACACCCTCTACCTCAGGCGTAGCGGTCTCTATGAGAACGATGAGGACTACGAGGAGTGGATGAATGAGATCGGGTACTACCTCACCGAAGAACGGACGAACGACCGAGGAGAGGTGATCCAACGGGCCGAGTGGAAACCCTACAGTGACTTCGGCATCGCTCAGGCACTCGGTGGTCTTCGCACCCTCTTCGACTGGATGACCGACTCGCGCATGATGCTGAAGCGAGAGATCGCCTTGTCGAACCTTGAGCCAGTGCAGATGATCGACGTGCCGGTGCCGCACTGGATCAACAAGTATCTCCTCGATGTTCGTTCAGCGATTGAGGAGGATGCAGAGTTCAACGACCGCTCGGCAAGCACTGCGGAAATCCTCATGGAGCAGAAGAGGATTCTGGAACCGTTCAAGATCGAGCGGTGCTTGGAGTTGATCGACGCAGAGCTGGCTGAGGGCCGCTCCGTCGTTGTCTTCGCTGATCTTGTGGAGGAAGGAACGGAACTCAAGTCGTGGGGGCGGCCAAAGGCAGGAACCTTGCAGGTGCTCCGTGAACGGCTCTGTGTCCGCTACGGCAATGAGATCGCAGTGGTGGCAGGGGTGCAGGGGGACTACGAGCGATTCAAGCGCCTGTCAAACATTCAGGAGTTTCAAGCCGGGAAGCGCCGCGTGGCGCTCTGCACCATCGGTAGTGGTGGCACCGGCATCTCCCTCGATGACACGCTCGGCAACGCGCCGAGGACGATTGTCATCCTGACCGCACCGATGAACTCGATCAAGAGTGTTCAGTTGATTGGGCGAGTGGTACGCGCCAACACCAAGAGTCGCAGTCGTGTGAAGTTCTTGTTTGCGGATGTCGCCGTCGATGAATGGCTCAAGGACATTCTTGCCACCAAGCTCAAGATGCTCCGCGCCATCGTCGAGGGGCAGGTGAAGCAGATGACGCCGGAGGAGATCGAGAAGAGTGAGACCGACGCCGCACGGTCGTTCAGCGAAGAGCGGCACAGTTTGTGGGATGCCTCTGACTGGATCGCTGGGGAGCGGTTCCCGCAGCAGCGCCCGCTCCGTGTGCGTCGTCTGCGCGACACGCTCAACCGTTGGTGGGTGCAGATCAAGGGACGCACACGCGACGACCTGGAGCGAGCACACAAGGAGTTTGCCTCGCTCTTCAGTGCCTTTGGGTTCGAGCGGGACAGCAGCCAATACGAGGGCACCTTCTACCAGGCTCCGTACAGTGACGAAGCGTGGAACTGGCTCTTGAACCTTCTGAAGCCGGAATCAAGTGTCGTGGCGGCGACGCCCGATCAGTTGTTCACTGTGGGGGATACCGTCCTTGCCGCGCGCGACATCACACGCGGAATGATCCGCTCCGGCACCGAGGGAACTGTTCTCAAAGCCCAGCACTACGGTGAGGGGTGGTTCTACGATGTGCAGTGGGCGAATGGAACAACCACTTCTCTCGTTCGGCAGAAGCATCTCTCACTGCGTGATCTCTATCGGGTACAGGTCAATGTGGGTGACCGCTTCATTCGCTTCGGCAAGGTCACACATGCAGAGGATGGCACCCGATCCCGCATCGTGATGCTTGTCACCGTCGTGGGGTACAACCACGAAGCTGAGCGGTACAAGGTGATCGTGACACGGGAGAAGCAGCAGGAAGGAACGCCCGTGACGTTGAAGTATGGAGACCCGCAGGACTTCAAAGCCGAGAACCTCACGCAGCAGTTCTCTGAGCCAGCAGCTGAGGGCGAGAGCGGATGGCTCCGCTACGATCCCGACGATCCGCGACTGCAAGGAGAAGAGTTTGAGACCGAGGCGCTTGCTGACGACGAGCCTTCCCTTCAGCACGAGATAGAGGCAGAGTACACCACACTCCCGACAGAGAAGCCGACTGAGACGCCGCAGCCGGTCGAACCCGACACCACCACACCAGCAGAGCCAACCAACTGGCGACTCGACAACAAGAAGGCGCTGCCCCAGGGTCGCACCATCAAGGAAATCCGCAGCCTGAAGATTCAGCGGCGACATCTCTCCGAGCGCTACGAGGCACTCTTCGGACGAGTGCCGGAGCGGTCGGTCTACCTCGCACACGGTCCCGCTGGGCACGGGAAGAGCACGCTCGCACTTGCGTTCGGGCAGGAGATCGCACGGCAGGAAGCGAAGAAGGGGAAGCGGGTGCTCTACATCAACAGTGAGCAGCCGTCGGATCGAGGCGGTTGGACAGACCGCGCCGAGCGCGTCGATGCGAATGGTGAGACGCTGGTGGTGGTTGATACGCGCGATCCCAGCGACATCGACGGGTTGGTCCGGACAGGCGAGTACAGTTTCGTGTTCATCGACTCGGTGAACCGCCTCGATGTGCGGAACAACCGTGAGCTGGTGCAGTTCTTGAACGCACTGTTCATAGCCCACCCAACGGTGAGCTTCTTCCTCATCGCACACGAGACCAAACAGGGCCGCTATAAGGGGCCGAGCGATCTGGCGCACGACGCCGAGATTGTTGTCAGGGTCGAGAAGGCGATTGCCACCACCGAGAAGAACCATTTCGGCCCGCACAACTCCATCCGAATCTTCGACTGGCCGCAGGAGAAGCAGTCGATAGGAGTGCGAACGCCATGACGAACGACTGGAATCCTCCCCGAACGTTCTCTCTGGCCGATGCAAGCGAGATGCTTCCCGCTGGCATTCCCGCGTGGGCAATGATGCCGTTGCTTGGTGCAGGGGCGTTGGTGGTCTATCTCATCCTCTACAACCTCTTCACCAGGAGGAAGTAGCGATGCCGTTTTCCGGTGCTCCCATCTCTCGCGATGCGGTGCTTCAGGCTGCACGCCGTGGAGCGCCGCGCGCTGTTGCTCGATTCGGTGGGACAACGCCGGAGGTGGCCGCGCGCGTGGCAACCGCAATCGCGCAGCTCGAAAGTCGGCGCTATCCGCTCGCGTGGAATGGCTACGGCGGCGATGATCGAGCTATCGGTCTGATGCAGATGAAGGAAGCGGCGATGCGGGATGTGGAGCGATGGTTGGGGCTGCCACGCCGTGCTCACGATACGCTCTACAATCCTGATCCGGCGATGCTCTACGGCACGACCTACGTGCTCTGGCAACGCTCACGCTACGGTACGTGGTGGAAGGCGATCTACTCGTATCACGCGGGGAGCTATCCAGGATCGGCGAAGTACGTCTCGCGCTCCCAGGACTACGCTCGGCGCGTGCTCGACTACTACCGACAGTTCTTCAACGCGACACCGGAAGAAGATGAGAGGCAGGGAACAGCGGAGGAGAGCATCCTTCCAACCCTGCTCACCCTCGGTGTGCTCGGTGTTGGCGGCTACGTGCTCTATCGCGCACTCGCATGACACCGCCCCGCCTGTTCTGGTTCCGTGGTATCACTGCGCTCCGACCCGCACACGCGCGGTATCGAGAGCTGGCGAAGCGTCTGCACCCTGATGTCGGTGGTGATGGGGAGCGCTTCAATGAGATGGCAACGGAGTACGCCTTCGTCTGTGATCTCCTGCGCCGTCAAGTTGATCCGGCGTCCCTCATGCCTCGGAATGAACCGGCCACACCACCTTCTATAACTCCACACTCTACACCACGACGGCAACCCCATTCTTCTCCAGAGATGAAGGCCGCCGTTGGGCAGGCAATTGATGCTGGAGCGTCACTTGTCGCTACGTTATTGAGGGAGTGGCTGAAGATTTAGATTGTTTGCTAATTTATCTAGGCTAGGCATTACTCAGGAATGCCTTTTCGTGTTGAGTCTAAAAGCCATTTTCTTATGCTAGACAAAAATCTCCAAACATCATCTTCAGTTGGCCGTGTATAACTTGAATTTGAAGGATCTTCTCCCATTTTTTCAAATACAGAGACTAGCCAAGCAGGGCCATGCAAACCACTATTTATCTCAAGACACTTTAGCCACGACTCAAGTTCTCCTCCTGGCACGACAAAAATCCCATAATTAGACAGCTGTTCAAGTAAATCTTTCGCCCCTTCACGATCACTACCTTTTAAGATTTCAAGTCCACCATCCCGCTTCATATCTTGTCCTGTCTCATCCATTCTCTTCTTCACGACTGCACGCATTGTCGCTAATGAATTCCTCGCTATCTCAGGAATGCTTGCGCTTTCAAGGAGGTTCGCCCAATTAGTTCCGCCCTCCTTAAGAATATCAATATCCGCAATCGCAGCAGCAGGAATACCAAGTTGACGAAGAGGCTGAATAATGGTTTGTAGTGTTTGTTTGTTTTGAGCATTAATAAAGAGGCAATTTGGTATTCCCCAATCAGGTCTAAACTGTAAAAGACGTTCATTTATTTCTTGATAAAACGCTCTATCGCTGTCTGATTCTGTTATTACGACGAATTCATAAAATAATCCATTTAGTGTACCTGTGGAGCGCAATAGAGGTTTGCGCATTAATTCGAGAATTTTCTCACTTTCAAGTACTCGTGCTGTTGCTGCACCCGCTCGATAAGTTAGACGAACAATGTTTAAAGGTATACCTGATTGAATGCATCCCATCAAAAAGGCTGAGCTATGGGTAGAGATAAAAACTCTCTTGCCCGTGGACTTAGCAATTTGCGAAAGCTCAAATCCTAGTTTTGTAGCAAGAGGTGGATGCAAAAAAGCTTCTGGCTCGTCAATAAGAACAATACTTGGATCACTAGCAATCATTGAGGTTATAATTCCTGTAAATGCCTTAACTCCATCACTAGCGTCATCTATAATTTGTGCATCTGCATGAAATTTTATAGCCTGTTCAGTGAGGCTTCGCTCTAATTCATTGCTTGGCATTTTGTCTGACAAACGAATTCTATACTTTCCAGATTTTGTTGGGTCAATAATAAAATATCGCTCAAATGCATCAAGAATGATTCTTCTAACCTCTCCACGTTTAATGTCGTCACGAAAAAGCACTTGAAGACTTAATTCCGGACGCTCTTGAAGGTCGCCAGCATCCTGTTCATTAATAAGCCTAATTCGATTGTGGCCATTTAGTATTAGAGTTGAATGTTTAAGAAAACTATTGCAAAACATAAGTGGATTCTGATTTGGATTCTGCAAAACTCTCATCAATTGTTCGTATCGTATCTTTACTCCTTGTTTGGACGGATTTGGCTTGATCGAACTTATAAAAATTTCTGGATTTTCTTCTTCTTGTTCATTTAAACTTGAAGATTGTCGATTCCGCTCGATAAGCTCTCTGGCATAATTTTCTTCTAGGTCGAGAAAGGTTAATTTATTTAAAACAACATTACTACTAGGCAGCGTTGCGGTTATACACATATGTTCAATTTCGGACAGTATGCGACTTTTTCCAGAATTATTAGGTCCAACAAAGACTGTCATTGGTGTGGTAGCTATTACCTCTCCAGGTGATCCTGAAGTACGGCCAAACTTGAGCTGAAAACTAGAGATCATTAGTCTTGTTCGGTTTGAAAAGAGTTCATCTTACTACTGGCTAGGCAATACAGTCAAACGGTTTATTGAAAGAACTCACTTGGCCTTCTCATGTTCTTCAATCTATCATCCTGAAGGAGGCGGAGATACTTTAGTCTGTGATAGATGGATGTCCTTGGGATCTTGAACATCTGCATCATCGCATTCGTAACTCTGATGTAGTTGTCCCAGTTACACTTCTGATGATCGAGATAGAGACCAACGCCTTTTGGTGCAAGGCCCAATTGGTCAAGTAGTATCGCAAGCATTCTGATGACTTCGTCTCTTGGCAGCAGGAAGAACGAAGCAAAAGGAGCGCAGGAACACGCGCAAAGAGCTTCTCTTTGCAATCCAACTCAAGGTAGTAGAGTTTTTCGTAGGTGTCGAGTAACCGACGTTCAGAAGATTCGTTCATCGTTGGTAAGACGGTGATGAGAATCTCCTACTCGTTGATGGAGTGAGAGTATCCAGTGACACGCCTACGAAGTCGAGCCTGAACGCTGCTGTATTGGACGGAAGTGTAGACATCGCCAAGCATTCCTGCTGTCTCAGTCGCAACACGGTCGCTTGTCAACTCCTCTCCTTCATACAGATCAGTGATGAGGAGAGACCCTGCCCACTCGATGTCTTCAGACTCTAGATGGAGCCGGAGACCATCTTCCTCCCAATGAGAGCCAACCACCCGAATCGTAATTGGGGTCGTGAGTCGATATTCCTGCCCGTGGTTGGTCAGCATCGAGACAGAGGCGCGCATCATGGTGAGATTCCTATGGAATGGTGGAATTGTGTCCATATGGACATGGCGAAAGTAGCGCCTCGATGTGTTCCAACCAAACCTTAGTATCGACGACTTTGGAATGATCGTTGAACGTTCGTCTGCTCTTGATAGACAGGACGAACTGTTGTAATCTCCTCAACCTCTGGTAGCCCAATCCTCACCACTCCCTCTTCCACGCTGATCGTTGCACCACACCTCCCCGCCCCCTACATCTCACCACAGTGAACTTTGAGTTGAAGTGATGGTGCAATTGCAACAAGCCGACGTAGTTCCACTGCAATATTTTCGACGAAGTATGCTGGGCCAGCAAGATTTCCTACCACATCTATCACTTCCCCTGGTCAGTCGTTCAAGCCGCACAATGTATTGGTGTTCGAGAGGCATCGAAGATTCTCTCGATCCTCTTCTATGCTAATGGCCCTTCGCAGGGCAACAACCTCTTCCAGTGCGCATACGCCTTGCATGTAAATCGTCATCCAATTACCATCCATTTTCTTCTTACCTCTCAACAAACTGAAGTATGGGCATTCTCGACTTTACAAAGATTGCTAGTGCAAAAGAAGCAACAGGTGAACAGGATACATTTGAACTCTTCGCACGAGCCTTCCTTGAACATGCTGGCTATGACATCATTGAAGAACCCGGTAGAGGTCAGGATGGCGGTAAGGACTTAGTGGTCATTGAGAAACGTTCGGGTCTTAGTGGCAGTACTAACATTCGATGGCTTGTCAGTTGCAAGCACTTTGCGCACGGAAAGAAGAAAGCAGTTGGTGTCGATGATGAGATAAGCATCCTTGATCGTGTCAAAGCAAAGAAGTGCGATGGCTTCATGGGATTCTATTCGACAGTTGTCTCCTCGGCGTTTCAACAGCGTCTTCATGAACTGAAAGATGAAATTCCCACCTACTTCTATGACTGGGGACGCATGGAACAAAAATTGCTCAGTACGCCAGCGTGGCAAGAGTTCGGGAAGACGTTCTTCCCTGATGACATCCAAGATTATCAACGTCGAACACAGTTCACTCTGACTGATCATCTCCGAGAAGTACAGGCCAGTTTCAGTCCAATCAAAGATCGGTACGACATTCAACTCTACTCGCACGGTGCAGCAGGGGCAATGTTCCTTGTGTTTGTCCCGCGTCAGAGTCGAACAATACATATGGAACCGCTCGCGGCTGAGGGGGAAGAACTAATCTTTCCGGATACAGAAGTAGGAGCAAAGATGCGATGGGCCTACGAGCAATTCAGGAAGAAAGGTGGCTCACTCACCTTGCCCCTTTCATGCTTCCGTGGGTTCGACATTCCGGACTTTCTGAAGAACGATCTTGGTCATGATGAGAACTCATGGATCACCATTACAACAGCAATTGAGAGCGAGGCGTTTCAATGCAGAGTACGACTCTTGCAGAACAATGAGGAGTGTATGGTACTTGACGGGATTGATATGAAGTTGTTAGGTGGTGGCGAAGAGGAATTGCGTTTCTCTAATCAACATCAGACAACTCCATGGAAGATTCGCGTCCAAGTAACCTTTGGACCGGATCAGTCTATCACAACCGCCATCTCATTTGAAGTATCCTGCGTTGGCGTCAATGTTGAGAGAGCGTTACATGCAAGTCGTTTGATGGACCATCTCTCTGAGGGTGTTCACATCATTGTCGAGGATGTCGAACGAGGAGCCATAATAGCACGAGGTGATAGTCGATACCGATTCGATGACTCATTGCCTGATGGCAGCACGAGTTTGACACCTGTATTAGAGAAGTTGGCCTATATCCAGCACGTCACGAGCATCCACTTCACTATTCCAGATGAAGGGTTCAGTAGAAAGGACAAACAGAATATTGAAGAGGCCTACACTATACTTCAAACAGGCCAGCTTATCGCGCCGGCATACCGATCAACAACCACGATGATCCTTCAACAAGGCAATCCGCAGGAAGCCCTGAAAGTGTTGAGTATGCCTTACCAGTGGGTCACCATACGTGGTGATAATCATGGGCGAACTATCCTAGGAAAAGATGTAGACTTGGGTCCTGTGGAGATTGAAATGGCACTTGAATTATCGCAAGAGAGCATGGACAACTTGAGGAGCGCTATTAGTAGCAATGCCGAGACAGCCGAGTTATCTCTTATACCACGGGAAGGAAGTGAGAGGAAAGAGACCTATAGCAATTGGCTCCCAAAGGACAAAGAAGAGTAAGTATAAAGCCCCATCAGCGCGATTGCTGATGGGGCTTTATCATCTAACTGTGGATCGACGTACTCTGGCGTCGAGATCGGAATGACCGATCAGAACTTCGCTCGCCATTCGTCATCTCAGGTCGATGCGTCTCGAACGTTGAGACTTCCTCCACCTCCGGTGGATCAATCCGCACCTCCCTATCCTTTACCGTGAGGGTTGCACCACACCTTCCCGCTCCATACATCTCACGGCAGTGAACCTTGAGTTGAAGCGAGGGAGCGATAGCCGTGAGCCGACGAAGCTCCGCAACAATGTTCGCGAGGAAGAACGTTGGTCGTGTCAGATTCCCCACGAGGTCTATCTCCTCGGCGGGCCAGTCAAGCAGTCCATAGCCGTTCCAGGTGTTCGAGAGGTAGCGATAGTTGTCATCGACAGCTATCGCTTGGCGCAGTGCCTCGACCTCTTCAGGGGCACACGTTCCTTGAACGTGTACAGCAAGCCAGTTCCCAACCATTGTTCACTCCGAATGGTGTGATGACCCTCTCCACTCGGATCGGGACGTTAAGAAATGCGAGTCTCCGAAGTCAGCGGCCCGAACCTCACGCGAGGTCGGGCCGCTTGTCCGTTTGTTAGGATTCAACAATCAGCGGTGACCCTGTCGGCTCGTCATCGAGCACAACGCGCGTTGCCCCGATCAACACGGCAAGGCCGTTGCGCTCCTGGGCGATGTCCTGCTGCACGGCCATGATCGCTCCCGGTGTAGGGTACTGGCCGGGAAAGCCGACAACACGGTGCTCTGCGGCGAACGAGCCGAGCGCTGTCATCACGAGGAACGACAGCATATAGGCGCTGCCGATCTTCACCGCCTTCTCTGGCTCGTCGCGTCCGATGGGTGGATGAATCATGTCTTTGAAGAGTTAGGGTGATCGTTGCTGTTACCACTTGCCGATGTCGCAGTGCATGAACCGGAGCGGAGCCTTCAACTGAAGGAGACAGAAGCAGACGCCGCACTGGTAGACGGTCTGGTTGAAGAAGCGGTAGGCGAGGAGATGCTCGCACCGTTTGCAGATCGCGATCCGCTCCTGGTAGAGGGATGATGATGGTTCCTCTGGGGGTTCTCTAGGCTCCTCCATCGCTCTCCTCCGTTGCCTGTGCCAGTTCAACCGCACGTGTGCTGATCGCCTCGGCCACCTCCTCATCCGACATCACCACCCGCAACCCCAAGTCGTGCAGCACGGGCGCAACGTTGAGTTCAAAGGCGACCGGGATGATTGGGCCGTTGGGGAATGCTGGAGCCAGCACGTAGTCCATGCTCCACAGAGGGTATGGGATCGCGGAGTTCGCCCTCCCTCCGTACTGCCCCGTTACTTCGCCTTGCACCGTCGAGACGTACCGTCCTCGGTTCGAGGCCCACGCCCGTTGAAAGAGCGGATCGAGGTTCTGGGTCACGACCGAGAACTGCCGGTGCCCAACGGCCACGTGCGAGAAGGTGAACGCCCGCATATCCTCGGTGAATTGGGGCAGGTAGAACGTTGCCCACTCGTCGGGATCACACCCGCTGCCCGGTTCCCGCGCTTGCATCATTCCAACGGGCGAGAGTGGGTCACAGAGGCCCGTCGGGTCGCTTGAGCAGGGCATCAGTCCATTGCTCGTGTAGTTGTCGTAGAAGACCAGCAGGGCCATCTCCTGCGCCTTCTTCGGTGCGTTGTTCGACTGCTGCACCAGTTCCTCCAGTGTGCCGTGTGGGACCGTTCGCCATCCGGCGCGTGTGGCGACCTGTAGGCCCAACCGACGGTCGAATAGCCCGTGGCGCTGTCGCCAGAGCGTGACGGGAGCATCGCGCCGGGCGAGCGTCGCGTCGTAGTAATCCTCAAAGTCTGTGTGGAGTATCATCGCTTCTTCTTCCGTGATGATGTCCGGCGTGCGCGCTGGGGTGGGAGGCTGCCGAAGAGCGTGCGAGCCTTCTCCCACAGCTCGTCGAAGAGGTCGCTGCCAATCACTCGGCGGTAGCGTTGCACGAGGAGCGGGGAGACCTCCATTGACCCCTCGTAGGTCTGGAACTGTCGTGCAGAACCAGATTCGTGCTCGTCCTCTTTCGTCCATCGAATCTTCCGGCAGAACGCCTCGCGCGTCCACCCGGCTTTGATCCGTATCCATGCAAGCAGAGGTCCGGACAAGCCGCAGAGACCGCTGCGGCTCGGTGGTTGGTGATTCGTCGCCTCGCCGTCGGGCGTGGCGTCGGTTGGTGATGTCATAGTTGTTCCGCGAATCGTCCGTGAGAGTTCCGTCCGAGTGCGCTGGGTGTTCCGTCGTTGTTCCGTGAGACTTCCGTCAGTGTTCTCTGATGGTTCTCTCTCACTTCCGCAACTGTTCCCTCTCGCTTCTCTGACTGTTCTGTCAATTCGCGTCTCTCCGTGCCTGACGGACTGTGTATTCAGTCGTCGGGATCGTCATTTTGATTGTGATTCTCGTGGTTTTCAGTGAACGGGAAGCCGCAGAGTGCCAACACAAGGAGCAGCGCGGTCAGTGTTGGCACCGCGAGTGCAATCGCAACGCCGATGTCATCCATCATCGCTTCCCGATGAGACGATGCCGTTGGAGGCCGAATCCGTCGGGAGAACGCGCCGCGTATGAGTGAGCGAGAAGGGACGGTAGCAGAGGAACTGCATCTCTGGGAAGACCAACCGCCACGCTTCGACTGCACGATCCACCACTTGCCCGGCGTGGGCACGTTCTGCTATCTCCTCCAGTGTCACTCCCTCGATCACGTGAAGGATGTCGAGCGATGGCGCCGTGGTGAAGTCAGACTCCGGCATACGACAGAGGAAGAGCGAGACCCACACCTGCCGTTGGTGCGGCAGTGCTGCCGGTTGGTCGGTCACCACGACTTCGATCTCCACCCCTCCCCCACCCTTCAGCGGCAGGGAGACGCACCCCACATAGAGCGTGTGCTGAGCGTCCTCACGGTGCTCGCAGGGGATGCCACAGATGTCTACGGTTGGCTCACTCATTGCTGGCTCCTAGGGGAAGGGGGGCGCGGGGGGAAGGGGGGGCCGTCGTGCTCACGTCCTCCTTCGGGACAGGGATCATCGAGCGGTAGCTGTCGATCTCCATGCGGTGCTGCCGCTTGAGCGCAGCGATCTGTGCGATGTGCTCGCTGTGGCTGCCGATGCGTCCCAGCACCTGCGTCAGCGCAAACGACTCGATCATCGAGACTCGGCGCTGCCACACGAGGCGAGAACGGAGCCAGAACGCTGCGGCGAGGATGAGAATCGTGAGGTTCGTGAGAACCGCGAGTTCGATTGGGATCATAGGAACTCCGTGTAGGGTTAGGGGTGGTTGTTCTTACAGCAATCGGCACGAGCCGTTCGGCCCGTACTCGTGTCGGAGAGAGGCAAGCTCCTCCTCCAGCCGTCCTCGCTCGGCTGCTGTCGTTGCCACAACGAGGGCGCGTGTGCGACGCTCCACCATGTCGTGATACGCCTCCTCGAAGCTGGGGAAGTACCGTTCGGGGCCGTTCTTCCGTACGCGCCCGGCACCGATCATTGCCAGCACGAGTTGATGCTCCGTCTCGCGCTCGACTTCACAGGCGATCACGCGCGGTCGTCCTCGCATCTCTCGATACCACCACGTGTTCGTTGGGCGCTGCTTCGACAGGCTCTCAATCCGCTGTTGGATGTGGGGGAGATCAAGCTCGTTCATCGTCGTGTGCTCCTTCCGGTGTGCGGGTGACGCAGGTGACGCAGGGTGACGGACGACCAGTTCGTGCGTCACCGCACCAAACCGGCCAAATCCGTGGAGTACCCTCTCTTTTTATAGGTAGGTGACACAGGTGACACACAAGGGCACTCGCGCATATATCTCTACGCGCGCACACGCGCGCGTGCGTGCGCCCGCATACAAACTCAACCTGAAACGTGCGTCACCTGTGTCACCTGCGTCACCAATAGGGGAATCGCGCAGATTTCGAGGGTTGTGGGTGACGTAGGTGACGCACCACTTCAGAAGGGGTCGGTCCCGCCTCCGCGTTCGAGCCGTTCGGCTTTGGTGAAGCGAAGTCGCAGTCCGTGCCAGAGCCGTTGGGACTTGGTGCGGGTTGCCTGAAAGCCACGCTCGGCGAGCTGGGTGCCGAACCGATTCTGGGGAGGGAGATACTTATAGCCGTTCTCCTCACCCCACTCCCGAAACGCCTCGTACAACGACTTGGCATCGACCTGTTCCTGTGTTCCAGTCAGGCACCACTCGTCGATGAACTGGCCGAGCACATCCTCGGTGTAGCGGTACTCCTGCGTTGCCGTCTCAACCGACTGCGGAGGCTTCGGCATCCCGTGAGCCTTGTAGTGCGTCCACCCCCGCAGGGCGAGCGCAATGATGCCGTCGGCTTCGCGCTTGAGTGCCTCGGTCATGTCGCCGTACTTCCGCTGCGCCTCCTGTTGTTCCTCGAAGCTGAAAACGCGCGTGAAAGTGATCGTCCGTATCCGGTTCCACATCGCTTGGTCGCTGCCACTGAAGCGCGGCAAGTGGTTGGTGTCGAACCAGATTTTGTACGTGGGGAAGTAGTCGAACGGTTTACACCGCAACTCTCGGACAGTGAGCGGTGCTCTGCCGGTGATCTTCTTGATGAGGGTGTCGCTTAACCGCACGCCGTCGGGCGGCTCACTCGCTCGCACAATGCGTGCGCCAACGAGCTTCACCAAGTCGGTGCTGTGTGCGGAGCCTTCCTGCTTGCGCTCGAAGAAGGTGCTGATGTCGGTCGTCTGGCAGTACCCTCCCCAAGCGTGCGCCACTGCCTCGATGAACGAGGTCTTTCCGGTGTCACCGGGACCGTGGAGGATCATAAAGCACTTCTCCTTGTTCAGTCCGGAGAGGCACATCCCCAGCAGCACGATCACGTAGTCGATGATGTCCGGCGCGTGCTGCCAGTAGGTCGCCATGTTCTCCTTGAAGAGCGGGCAATCGGCATCGGGATCGTAGTGCGCGCTCGACAGAAGGGTGATCCGATCCGCAGGATCGTGGGGCTGGAGCGTCATCGTCTCCAGATTGAACGTCCCATCCATCATGTTGAAGAGATTGGGTGCAGCGTCCCACTCTTCAGAGATGATCCGCATCGAGGCAATCGAGCGTGCTGAGCGAAGCATCTTGTGCTGCCCCTCCACACTCATCAGTTTGGTGGCGGCTTGCAGTGCTGCCTCGCGGAGATCAGTGTCCGGAATGAGTGCCGCTTCCTCCTGCACCGCGCGTGCTGTCTGCTTTGCCAGTTCATAGACCTCTCCCCTCACATCCTCGGCCCAGCGCCGTCCGTCGTAGATGTACCACGTGTCGCGCTTCCAGTCGTAGAGGAGTGTCCCTTCCCACTCGTCGGCGAAGCGCTCTCCGTTGGCCGTGTCGGTGTAGAGCGCATCGAGGCCGGTGAGTCGGCGACGGCGGCGGCGTGTGCGTGGGGGTTGTTCTGTCGGCGTGGCCGGAATCGTGGACGGGTTGGGATTGTCTCCTCCGTCAGCTCCAGGATCATTGTCGGTTCGTTCATCGTTCCTCATGGTGATCGAGGGGGAAGCGCATCGGTCGCTCCCCGGTGTGAGTCTGTAGGGTAGGTACGTGGTCGTGCAATGCCGTCGGTCACTCCGCGTTGGATGGTGCGCTCGCCACGCTCGCGCGGTTTGTTCCACCGCTCGCACCAGATCGCAAGGAGTTCGCGCTCAACCGTTGCGCGGTCGAGACACTCGCCACCGATGAGTTGGCCGAGCCGATAGGCCGACTGGATCATCCGACTCTCTTTGTTGTTCCCCTCCTCCAGCGGAATTGCCCGCAGTCGGGAGAGTTCACCCGTCAGCGCCGCCAGACCATAGCTACGCCAGATCGTGCCATATGGCCCCCACTCTCCCCGTGGCGTCTGCCCCCTTCCCCCCGCGCCCCCCATCCCCGCAGTGGTACTGCCCGATGCACCAGCACGCCCCCCCACGGATTCGGCTCGCTCCTTGAGTGCTGCGACGATCTCAACAGGGAGCGAAGCCAATGGAACGGACGGTGGGACTAGCCATAGGTAGGGGGTTCCATCACCACCGACAGCATGAGGTGCAAGGACGTATCCTCCCTCTCCCAGCACACATATGCCGGGGAAGTCGGGAAGCGTACCGTGTAGGGTCGAGACTGTGAAATCAGGAGCGCGGAAGTACCAGTGCTCTCCTCGTCGTGTCTTCACCCGTGGTGTGATAGGTGGAGCAAGGTCAAGGAAGCGTTGCACAGCCTCGGCAGAATCGCAGTCAATCACCACCAACCCACTGATCCTGCCAGTAATCACCGCAGGATTGTGATGCTCAAACTGCCGAATCCACCCCCGTACCGTTGCGAGGGAAGCACGGACGTGGGTATAGCGTCGCCACCGCACACACGGCGTCTTGACGTGAGAAGGAGGAGTACGGTGGCAGGGGATCACCGACCAGCCAAGCGCATGGAGCGCAACAAGGCTCGACTGATCGGTTTCAGATGCCGAAGGGGTAGGGGCCGTTAGAAAGGAAGGTCGTCCGAGTCAGGACCGTCTTCCATCGAGTCCGAGGTGTCTTCAGTATGATGAGCGGGCGTTGTATGATGAGCGGGCGTTGCAGGAAGAGCGTTTTGCTTTCCCGGAACCGCCACGTTCTCCAACGCAATCTTCAACCATGCAGGACAGAGCGCGGTGACTTCTTCACGGCTCATGTCTCTCGTAGAGATACCAGGGAGGGCTACGCTCGACTCCGGGTCTCGCAGCCGGACGAAGTTCACGATGGAACCGTGCTTCCCCTCCTTCCCCCACACGACGAGCTTGACTTCCTCTCCTCGCATCGTCTCGAATCGGGGATCGGCGCAATGCTGAAGAAGCATTCGGCCGTAGGTCGTCCACCCCGTCTCCTCTGTGTACAAGGTTCCACTGACAATGACCAGTAAACGATCCCTGGGATCATGGAAGTACATATCGAGGATGATGTGACCATACTGACTGTCGACACGAGTGTGGATGCCCTGAAAGAAACCGATGTAGCCATAGGCATTCACTTCCTTTCCCTCGCTGTCCTTGAAGGTTAAGTGCCCCTTCCGAACGTTGTAATACTGGGCGGGTTTTTCCGGTTCGGTGATGAGACCCATAGCTACTCCTCATGGGGTTTGATGGAAGGTGAGATGGGGTCTTCGCTTCTCGCGGTGACAGAATCACCAAGAGAGTTGATGACATCGGCGAGATGAAGACTGGCGAGTTCAGGCGAGCGGTTCCGGTCGTAGATCACCGAATCGAGCAACTCGCCAACCAGTAGAGAGAAGTCCGACAGATCGTTGAGCGCTGGGGGGCGATTCAAAACAATCTCCAGATCAACCACGCGCCACCCCCCTGTCAGCATTGGAAGGTGTAGGCGGAGGATGTAGACAAAGGCCGCGTACATGCCAGCTTCGACACGACTCATCAGCAAGGCACAGGGACGAGTTGTGGCTGATTCGTCGAGAAGACCAGTGCGTCCCTGGGAACGACCCGTTGAAATGTCATCGGGTGCGACGGTCGAGAGACCAACGACACATTCCAGTGTGGCAAGAGGAGGAACATCACCCGTGCTCATCGGTAAAACCCCGAAGGGTCTCTCGGAAGAAGCAAGGGACACAGCGGAGGGTTACGGTACGACAGTCGTCGGATGGGTAGCGACGAGATTCCGGGGCTTGCGCGTGAGCGATCACGCACCTCTGCCCGCTGTAGACTGGACATGAGCGCTACGGGTTAGAGGGAGTCAGGGTTGCTTGTCGCGCCCTGAACGAACAGAACGGGGAGGATAGCTACTGAAGTGACGGGAACGGCGTCGCGGCGCAGACGGTGTGGGCTGAACGCGGACAGTCGTCTCTGTTGCCGCTCCAAGCGCCTCAAGGTCATGTGGATGGCGTATCCACTCGTCGAGCCACGTATCCAATGTTCGATAGTCATGGTTGCCGACCGGATAGGACGGGATAATCTGGCGTGCCATCAACACCCGCGCTACCCGTTCAGTCAATCCCTCAACGTGCGCTGCAACCTGCTTTGCTGTGAGCGCACGCGGTCGTGGGGGTGTCATGCTCATGGGAGCTTCGGGAAGTGGGTGCCAGGTCAGCATCGTCGATGATGAGCGGAACCCCGTGGAAGTCGAGCCAGAAGTTCAGTGCCGTATCAACCATCCGGCTCAGCATCATCTGCGTTCGACGCTGCACGTACTCCAGGCGCCGCGCTGTATTCTTCTGTGGGTAGACGTTCACTTGCATTTAAACGAAGAACGTGTATGTTTGTACGCACTCTGTTTGTCGGCAATCATATTTTCTTATCCGCGCTGAATCTACGTATAAACAAACTTCAAAAGCAATGCGCTTACGAATGTAGAGCGCGCAAACCCTTCCATCTTTATCCGCAAAATCATGGCAAGGCCAAAGAAAGAGACAATTCAAGGCCCAATCTTAGATATTGGGAAAAGAGTACAACATATTGTAAGACGTTACTTCGACGGTGTTGAGGCAGAACTTGCGTCGGCAACAGGACGTGCTCCGTCGACGATCAACGGTTATACGACGCAGGGAGTCATTCCCGATGCGGAGTTCTTTGCCATCCTTGTCTACCGTCTTGGATTTGAAGGAACTTGGCTTCTAACTGGGTTGGGACGAGAGAGAAGAAAGGGGTTCCCGAAGAAGCTGAAGACGGCAGGTGCTCTTAACGAGGAAGACCTGACCAGCTATGAGGAAGCGCGGTGGTTCGAGCTGAAGGAGCTACAGGAGTTGAGACATGAGTATATGCTGAAGGCGGCGGAGATCATGGAAACGCACGCCGAGCGCTACCGGCGCATTAGGGATGAGGAGCAGAATGCAACCACACAGAAAGCGCTCCTCCACCCATCATCATTGCTACCACCTGCAAGTGATCCGGCGAACCCTCTTGGATAACAGAATACTCCCACTCCATTCCGACCGACGATGGCTCGACACACAAAATCCAGCGACACCCGATGGCGCGACCCCAAAATCCCTTTCGGGTATTTAGAACCTCGCCCGCTCCGAGGTCGCAACCGTAAAGCCGTCATGCGGTTTCACTCGCGCCGCCGTTCCACAGGTCTGCCGTGGAAGGAGGAGAATAAATACCTTGGCCTTGCCATGCTCGCAACGTGGATCAATGGTGTCGATGGTGAGCAGGATGCAACGCAGCATGACGAGACGAGTGACGTTCAGAACACGAAAGCTCTGGCAAATCAACCGGAGGTGAACGTTCAACCACGTAGGCCGATTCAAGAGAGGAAACCAACTCGACAAAAGAAGTCGAATCGACCGAGGAGACCAGCTCGACAGAGTGAGCCAACGCAAGAGCACACAGAGCAGAAGAGCACCGAGACCCAACCACGAACTCTTCAGGAGATGATCGACCGATGGAAGGGACTGACACGATGGCCCAGCATGACGGCCAACCGTCAGTACGCCTATGAGCGAGCCTTTGCACTCTACTTCCCGAACAACGTGCCAGCCGAGCGGCGTGTCATCCGCCAGATGATCCAAGCACAGGAAGCCACGCTGCACGAGGAAGGACGCTCTCCGAACACCCGGAGAATGATGCTGAAGACCATCAAAACGTTCCTCACCGACTGCGTGGCAGAGGACTGGCTCGACAAGCACCCCATGCTGCGACTCCCCTTCCCGGTAGAGAAGAAATCGGAAGACGAAGTGGTGATCTATTCGTGGGAGGAGACGCAGCGTGTCATCGACAAGGCGTATGCCTTGCTACCATGCCGCCAACGGAAAATGAACGCCAACCGTGAACTCCTCCCTTTGGCCTTCAACATCGCTCGCAGAATGGGCGCACGTATCAGCGAACAGATGAACTCCCTCTATTGGGACGACATCCATCCTGAGAAGATCGTGCTCCATCGAAAGGGCGGGAAAGTGGTGGCACTGCGATGGAAATACTTCCCCTTCTGTCGTGATCTGTTCGAGGAGGTGCGTCAGATACTGAAGAAGTATCGGTATGCCACCGAAGGCCACACAAAGGTCTTTGGGCCATTGACAGAGGGAACAATTCGAGTGCGGTGGAATGAACTCTGCAAAGAAGCCGGAGTAGATCGAGGAGGCGCACGGTATGCGACCACCCGACAAGAGCGTACATGGCACACCCTCCGCAAGACGGCGATATGGCTCATGGACGAGATGTACTGCTACGACGAAACGCTGATGACGGAACTCTGTGGCAACACAGTAGAGGTACGAAAGAAGCACTACCGTCGTTCACGGCGAAGCGCTGATGACTTGGATCGTCGGCATCAACGCGCCCAGATCAGACAACAGAAGCGAACACCGCGACGGAAATCATAGAGTAAGACCTGAAAGCAAACAGCGCGATCATTAATGATCGCGCTGTTGTGCGTTCGAGCCAGAACGTTCTATTGCTTCTCAATCCGCTCGATGACCTCTGCCATCAACTGTACAGGAGTCATCTGGAGCTTCTTGGCAAGATGGATGAACCCACGCAACCCAACTTGACGCTTGCCGAGTTCGAGCTTCGAGACATAGGAACGATCCACATCATCTCCCTCCAGATCGTACTGTGAGAGTCCGAGACGCAGACGGTGTTCGCGAAGCACAAGGCCAAACGCTAGCTCCGGGGTAATGGTGGTGCCATCGGCAAGGGAGAGAGGTTTGGAACGGCGCGGCATAGCGCCATGAAGCTAGAAGGAGCACGAAACAGCTATGGGGCCAATAGTCCCGTATGGGCTACACTCCATATATTGTGTCCGCAGAGGTATTGCAACGGTCGAAGTATTCTTCCTCCTCTCCTGTATGTTTGATTGTTCCATCACTCCATTCTTCAATTGATCGTACTCCTCTTTCTCCTATGCTCCGCCCCTCCTGTATTCTCCTTGCCGTGCTTCTCCTCTCAACGGTAGCGCTCGACGCCCAGAACGTTGACACCATCCGGGCCAATCCTAATGCCGTCACCTTGCGGCAGTTCTGGCGCGTTGATGGCAGTGCCGCAGAAGAAAAGGTAGGGGCGGGATTCGGGCCGCTAGGGGACATCTTCCACACGGGCACTTCAGCGTGGGCTGTGCTGTCGAACGGGCCGAGGGAATGCGCGATCTATGTCTATGACACGGCAACAAAGACAGTAGAGCGTCGGCAGGTGCTTCATGATTATGTAGCGAGCTTTGACACCCCCTTCTCTCCAATGCCCATTGTTGGTGACTTCCTCGGCAATGACTCGCCATTAGTAGTAATTGAGCATCGTCCACGCAAACTGCATTTCTTTGGAATCCATGACAGCGTTTTCGACACTATCCCCAGCTTAGTTCTTGACCATGACAGTATAGTGCCAGCAATAGACTTTAGAATACTTGGTGCTGGAGCGATAGACTTCGATTCAGATGGTGCCGATGATCTTATCCTATACACGTTCGTTGCTGGTCACCCTTCTTATGAACTCTGGTTATACCGTGGAGGGCCAGCATTCAATCTCGATGCTCCTACGCTTGTAATCAAGGATCGTGGACAAGCAGGAGGAACGGGCACACAACTTGTCCTCGCTCATGCCAATAGTGACAACAAGCCAGACATCATCACACTGGGTTCTAAGATTCAAGTCTATATCGTTGACTCAACACTGTGGAGTTGGTCGAGTGACCACCTTGCCGATAATTCTCGACCATGCCCAGCAACCTCGCCCGGCTTTGGTCTCGCTGACTGTGATGGTGACTCTATTGCCGATCTGAGTCTTGCCGTCGGCCCCGACCGCATCGCGCTCTTCCGTTCACGTACAGGTAAGTCGTGGGCAACACGCTCCTTCGATTCCACCGACATCGACAACCTCTATACCCGACCCAACTTCGCTGCTCCCATCAACGTCGGCCCACTTTCCGATAACACTGGACGCTATGGCACAATGGCGCTCATCAGTGGCGGTTCCCACCTCATCTTCAGCGGTGGCGTTAACGGCCCCGATGCCCAATGGGATGCCGTCGGGGGTGGATATTCATGGACAAAACCCGCACTCGACGGCGACGGTGACGGCTGGCCGGATTACATGACTGGGGCTGGAGCGAGCGGCGATGCTGGTTATTGCACGATCTACGCTGGCGGGCCGGAGATACCACGCGATCCCACCGTCGGTGTCCGCTGGGTACCAGTGACCGGCGAACGCCAGACACAAGCCGTCGCCGTCTGGCCCAACCCCGCACGTGACCTCGTGCACATCGCCTGGCGTGGTGATCTCCGTCGCTTCCCGCGCCAGTTCCGCATCCACGATGCTGGTGGTTCCCTTGTTGCCTCTGGATCGGTCG
>Ga0206107_1000133_pt1 | contig 59199 bp, 42 predicted proteins | sample 2B0metagenome_FD_148652 | JGI IMG/M metagenome (GOLD analysis project Ga0206107, IMG submission 148652) | Enriched microbial communities from leaf-cutter ant dump, University of Wisconsin, Madison, United States - 2B0 | ecosystem: Environmental > Terrestrial > Nest > Insects nest > Nest dump...
ACGATCAGCGGCGGCGAGGCCAACACGGTTAGCGGATCCCGCTCGACGATCGCCGGTGGACGTGGCATGACGCTGAGCGGTACCGGCAGCTTCGGTTTCCTCGGAGCCAACACCGGCTCGAACGACATGAGTGTCAACACCAACAATGTTGCCGTGCTCGGCAACACCGACCTCTGGCTCGCCAACAACCGCAACGCCGCATCGCAGCTCCGCTTCTACGAGGCGAACAGCTCCACCGGCGCGTTTCCGGGAACGACCAACTACTCCTCGTTCCAGGCACAGGCGCAGGCCACAGACATCGACTACCTCCTTCCGGCAGCGGCGGGCGTGGCGGGCGACCAGCTCACGATCACCGGTGTGGCAGGAACGCAGGTCACGCTCGGCTGGGCGGCGCCGAGCGACCGGCGAATCAAGAGCGACATCGTTATGCTCAACGGCGAGGACATCCTCACACGGTTCCGCGGCCTTCCGCTCGGCTCGTGGCGCTACACCTCGGACCTCTCGGGCCGCCGCCACTATGGAATCATGGCGCAGGACTTCAAGCGCCTGTTCGGGAAGGATGGCGTAGGCTCGATTGGCACCGACACCACGGTGAACGACCTGGACCTGATCGGCGTCTCCTACCTCGCCATCCAGGGTCTGGAGCAGCGCACGGTCGAGAGCCGCGGGGCAATTGACGAACTGAAAGAGATGGTGCTCGAAATGCGCCGCGAGCTGGAGGCGCTTCGCGAGGAGAACCGCCGGCTCCGCGAGGGCGTGCGGTAACTGCCCCACTTCGCGCGGCAGAGCTGCCGCTCCATCGTCCCGCCGCAACGCCCGGCCTCTTCGGAGACCGGGCGTTCGTGCTGCACGGTCCGGCATCAAAGGGAACTGACAGATCGAAATGGGCTGCTGGCCGATCCTTTCGGAACTTTGCGCGTTCCGTCGATTGGAAGATTGGGTGAGGAGCTGGGCCTGCGAGAATTGTGGGGAACGCCGGAAGTTCCCCCATCAGTTGGGGAATTCCTCCGCGTCACGCTCCCTTCTCCCTTGCGAAGAACGATATCTGCGCGTACCCTGTCCGTGTACGCTGCGAAGCTCGTTGCTGGCGAGCTTTCTGTTGACCCGATGCAGCACCTCATTCCGGTCCTTCTCCTCCTCCTTGCCGCCTCGACACTTGTCGCAGGCGATCGTGAGAGTGCGCGGGGAAATCTCGTCCGGCTCGACAGTTGTGCCCGCCGTGTCGCCGACACACTCCTGCCAGCGATCTCCGATGGCGACACGCTGCTCCTGCCGCCGCTGCTCGGCGAGGTTGCTCCGATGGTTACGGCCCACCTGCTCGCAGCCACGAGCCGGCACGGACTTGCCGTGTCGCTGGACCGCTGCCCCGATTCAGACCCCGGCATCGTGACCGCACAGGTACGTTACAGAGCGCTCGATGATCGCTCGTTTCTGCTCCGGGAAGCACGCCTGACGCTGGAGATCGCTCCACGCTCGCGGTGTGCACTGCCGCTATCGGAATACCGTATCTTGACGGCTGTCCTTCTCGATACCGTAGCAACAGCCGATACCGCGCTGCTGGCCGACTCGAGAGTTGCGGCAAGCCATGGACAGTTCGAGGAGGAGAACGGATGGCTTGCGCCGGTGCTGGTGATAGGATCGGTGCTTCTCTCCGCGCTTCTGCTCTTTACGGTTCGCAGTCAATAGCTCTCTCGACAGATCTCTCCCCTGTTTTCGCGCACTCAACCCGATTCCATGCCGCTGCCTCGCATTCCGCGCCTGCTCCTCCTGTGCATCGCCTCTGTTCCGCTCTTCCACCTCACCGGATGTGGTTCGGGCAACGAGGCAGCAAAAACAGGCTCTTCCGCCGAACGCTACACCGAAGCAATGGCGGAATTCGAGAAGGAGAACTACCGCACTGCCCAGGAGAAACTCAACGCGCTCCTGTTGCAGGACCCCACCGGCGAGTACGCCGATGACGCGCAGTTCTACCTTGCCGAGAGCTACTTCAGGGGGGGCGACTACAAGCTGGCGGCCTTCAACTACAACCGCGTCTACACGCTCTACTCGACAAGTCCCTACGCAGGGCGTGCGCTCTACCGCAGCGCCGAGAGCTACGCAAACGCCGCACCGAGTTTCGAGCGCGACCAGCGCGATACGCGAAGCGCTCTGGGACTCTACGAATCGTTCATCAGGCGGTACCCGTCCGATCCCCTCGTCGACTCCGCACGCAGCAGAATCGTCTTCCTCCGCGCACGGCTTGGAGCGAAGGAGTTTGCCGTCGCCGAGCTGTACAGGAAGATGGACGACAACGCCGCCGCGCTCCTCTACTACGACCGTGTGATTGCCGACTACAGCGACACGGAGTACGCACAACAGGCCTCGGGCCAGAAGCTCACGCTCCTGGTGGAGATGGGGCGCACCGCAGAGGCGACCGAACAACTGCGCCGCACCCTCGGCCTCCATCCCGAGTGGCGCTCCACCTCCCCCTTCAACTCACTCTCCGCCAAGCTTGGACTCTGACAATGCCACCCGCACGGTTGCCGAGTCGCAGGTCGTGATGACCGAACTCGTGCTCCCGAACGATACGAACCAGCTCGGCAACCTTCTCGGAGGGCGCCTGATGCACTGGATCGACATCGCCGCCGCCCTTGCAGCGATGCGCCACGCACGCAAGGTGTGCGTCACCGCCTCGGTAGACTCGATGAACTTCCACGCACCGATCAGGCTTGGGCAGGTGGTGATTCTCAAGGCCTCGGTCAACCGCGTCTTCAATACCTCCATGGAGGTTGGCGTGCGGGTGGATGTCGAGGATCCCCGGCAGGGTGTCACCTTCCACGCGAACACCGCCTATCTCACCTTCGTTGCGCTTGCCGACAACGGAACTCCCGTGGCCTCGCCGCTGGTCACGCCGGAGAACGATCTTGAGATACGCCGCTACGAGTCGGCAGCCATACGTCGCGCAGCGCGGCTCGACCAGCGCCGCCGCCTCACCGCGCTGATCGGCTCCGGTCCAGAACAGCGTGAATCGAGATAGTCCACCGATCGCACCTCCGTGATGCGCCACACTCTCACCTCTCTCGTTGCATTGGCAGCAGCGCTGCTACTCGCCCTGTTCCCGGCACCGGCACAGGCGCAGCCCCGCGAGCACGACCACGCACGCTGCGGAACGGTTCTGTTCGCCGAGATGCAGCAACACCCGGAACGACTCGACAAGAGAGATCGGGAGCTGCTCTCCGCCCTCTCCTCGGCACGGCCCCAGACGCAGCAGCTGATCTATTCGGCCAACCGAAACTTTGCACTGCACTACGACATTACCGGGCCCGATGCCGTCCCAACAATCGACAGGGACGGAAACGGCACCCCCGACTACATCGACAGTGCGGCACTGTGGCTGGAGTACGCGCGGCGCGTCGAGGTTGACGAGTACGGCTACCTTGCGCCGCCACCCGACAATGGTGGACCCGGCCCGGAGATCGACGTCTACTTCCAGAATCTTTCCCCGAACGGCCTCTACGGTTTCGCGGCCCCGGAGAACATCACCTCCAACACCGCAACGGGCTATCTGGTACTCGACAACGACTACACCGAGAGCCTCTACGAGTCGAACGGCATGGCCGGTGTGCGCGTTACCAGCGCACACGAACTGCACCACCTGATCCAGTTCGGCAGCTACCGCTACGACCTGACCCAGGCAACGGTGTACGAGGCAACCTCGGTCTGGTTCGAGCGGCAACTCCATCCCCTGATTCCCGACTACGAGCCGTATCTCAGAGCACTCTTCTTCGCCCCGCAGAACTACGGGATGTCCACCCACAAGGTGAGCGACGGCGTTACCGGCTACGCCCACGAGATCTACATGGACTACCTCGCCACGAAGCTGGATCGGGATGTCGTCCGTTCGATCTGGGAGCGATTCAGGGATGAGCCGAACTGCTGGCGCGCAGTGGACCGCGCCCTTGTCGACCGTGGACTGAACCTCAGGACGAGCGTGGAGGAACTCAGCACCTGGTGCTATTTCTCCGGTGCACGCGCTGTGGACGACACCTCCTACTTCCGGGGGGCCGACACCATGCCCCCGCTGCGCGTTGCGCGGTTCGTGCAGTGGGACCCGGATGTGGACGAGGTGGTGATCGAGGGGACGCTCTTTCCGCTCGGTTTCGGCCTCTATCAGGTCGGGCTGCCGAACGCCACAGGCCAGCTGCGCGACACCGTTACCTTCGTCGTCACCAACAGCCGCACCGATCTCCCCATCGGTGGAAACAACATCGAGAAGGAACCGTTCACGATTCGGCTGAGCCGGAATCGCAGAGATGGAGACCGACCGGTGCGCGGGCCTGAGGACAGCATCGCCTACACGGTGACGACGTTCGGCAAGACATTCACCGTTGCCGTCTATCTCGGCAGGTTCGGCTCGGTTTCCGCCGTGCCACGGATCAGCCCGCAACCCTTCCTGAACGATGGCGTGAACCGCCTGCTGTTCGATCTCGGCGAAGCAACGGAACCGTCGGCCATCAGGTCGATTACGCTCAACCTCTACAGCGTTGGCCTGACGCCAATCGTCCATATCGAGCGCACGAGTCTGGATGTGGACCGCCAGATGATGGGGGTGGCGTGGGACGGACGGGACTCCAGAGGGGACATCGTGCCGAGCGGAGTCTATATCTACGAGATGGCGGTGAACGGTGAAGCGCCGAGGCTGGGCAAGGTCATGGTCATCCGTCGATGACGATGCACGGGGCGCGGCTGACGACGGAGAACCTCGGGAAGAATTACGGCGACCGTCCAATCATTCGGGCGTGTTCCTTCACCCTTGCACCGGGCGACACGCTGGGGGTGACAGGACGGAACGGCAGCGGGAAGTCGACGCTGATGAAGATGCTGGCGGACGTGCTCACCGCCAGCACCGGCAGGGTGGACTATGAAGTGGAGGGGAAACGGGTCGATCCGGCAGCCCTCGCGCGTCACCTTGGGTTCATTGCACCCTACCTCAATCTCTACACCGAGTTTGCCGCCTGGGAACACGTCGCGCTCGTTCAGAAACTGCGCGGACTCCGCTTCAACCCCGATGCGGCGCGCACCCTCTTCACACTCTTCGGCATCGACCACCGGGTCGATGACAGACTTGAGAGCTACAGCAGCGGCATGCAGCAGCGGGTGAAGATCATCTGTGCAGCACTCCACAGCCCTGCATTTCTCCTCCTCGACGAGCCTTCCACCAATCTCGACGCCGCAGGTATCGAGGCAGTCCGCGCGCTCGTAGCGTCCCGCCGCGAGCGTGGGCAGATCACGGTGATCGCCACCAACGATCCCGATGACCTGACGCTCTGCACGCACGTCCTTGACGTCGGCGGCACCTGATCCAGAAGGCACGCTGGCCTGTTTTTCCACCTCGCTCTCCTCCACACCTCGGCCATCACTCCTGTCTGCGACCACGCGCCGACCAGTCGTGCAGCATCGCCGCAACCTCGACCTCGGAACGTTGCGGAGCATCGTAGAGTCCGGCGGCGAGCCGCTGGCGCATCGCCTCGTACAGCGTGACGGCACACGCCACCGAGATGTTCAGGCTCTGCACCATTCCCACCATTGGAATCATCAGGTTGGCATCGGCGAGGCGGGAAGCTTCGGGCGAGACTCCACGATGCTCGTTGCCGAACACCAAGGCAACGGGGCCGGCAAGGTCCAGGCTATACAATTCGACAGCCCGCTCGGCAAGGTCGGTGGCAACGACCTTCACCCCACGCTCCCGCAGCCAGCCATAACACTCCTCTATCGACTCGTGGCGCACGAAGTCCGTCCACTTCCAGGCGCTCGCGGAACTCTTCTTCCCCAGCTTCGGGTACTCCTCGGTGACGTACACCATGTGGACCGTTCCAACCCCAACGGCATCGCAGGTGCGGAGCACGGCGCTCACGTTGTGCGGATCGTGCACGTCCTCGAGGACGAGGTGCAGGCTGGGCTGGCGGCGCTCCACCGCGGCGCGCAGCCGCGCCACGCGCCGTTCGGTGGACATCAGGCTGGCATCGTACTCAAGCTCGTTGACGGGAGTGTCGGTGCCAGCGAAACGGGGGTTCGGGTTGTTGCGGCTCATTCTCTGGAGTCGTCAGTTGTCATGTTGAGAATCGTCTCGATTCGCTCGTACACGTTGCGCTCCGCGCGGTAAATCTCTGCCCGCTCCGAACCACTCGCACGAAAGAACTCCTCCTTCCGGCGCGCACGGTCACTCGCATTCGTCAGCTCCCTGCCAAGTGCCGCCAGCAGTTTCGAGTAGGACCTGGACATCTCGCGCCGATCATTGTCCGAGTCATGCCAGCACTGCGCAAGCCACCGGCACCGCACGTGCAGGTCGGACTCCGTCACCCGCTCCTCCCACTCGCTCCAGCTTGCGCACTGCACGGCAACGCCATCCGCGGCGAAGTTGAGGCCGAGCACGAGACCATTCTCCTCCTCCTGTTCGTACCATATCAACTGTGCAAGACCTGCTTCGAGTTCTCGCTGCACCGCATCGACGTTTTCGCACCCCGCGAGGTGGAGAACTCTCACCACACCGCCGCTTCCGTGCTGGCCGGTGCTGTCGAGATCGATACGGAGATAAATGTCGCGCTCCTCACGCCTGAGGTGCGTGAGGAGCGGAGTGCTCTCGAACTGGTTCATGATTGAATGATACGAAGCGATCTTATGTTCTATCCCTTCGGCGTCACCTCGTTGCCCGAGCCATCGAAGCGCTCGACGTTGCGAACGTTGCGGATCTTCTTGACGCGGTCCAGCAGCCGGTTCAGGTGTTCGATGTGCTTCACCATCACCATCACCGTTCCCTCGAACAGCGAGTCCACCGAGGCGATGTTCACCGAGCGGATGTTCGTGTTCTGGTAGCTGACAATCGCGTGGGTGATGTCGCTGAGCATGCCGGGACGGTCCTCCCCCGTGACGCGAAGTCCGGCAAGGAACTCGAACCCGTCCGATCCCTCCCACGACACGTCGAGTGCGCGGTTGCGCGTCTGCTGGCGGCGGAGCATCCGCATCACGTTGCGGCAGCTCGTGCGGTGAATCGTCACCCCCTTCCCCGTCGTCACGATGCCAACCACCTGGTCACCCGGCACCGGGTTGCAGCACTTGGCGTAACTGGTCTGGAGTCCCTTCAGGGATCCCTCGACCAGCACACTCCCGGTCTCCGCACCACGGGCACTCAGCAGAAACTTCTCGTAGAGCGCGGTGGGCTCGGCTGGCGCCTGCTGCTCCTCGCGCACCGGCGCCTTCAGCCGCTCGCGGATCATCTCCACCGCCTGCTCGGCGGACATTCCGCCGTTGCCGATCACGAGGAACAGCTCGGCCTTGTTGTCGAAGCGGAGCGAGTTCGCTGCGCGGTCCAGGTCGTCGTCGTTGATGTGGAACTTCTCCTTCCGCACCCGCTTCTCCCACATCTCCCGTCCGCGCTGAATCGTTGTCCGGCGCTCCTCCTTCAGCCACTTCCGAATGCCGCTCTTCGCCTTGTGGGTGACGACGAACTTCTCCCAGTCGACGCTCGGCGTCTGGTTGCGCGAGGTAAGGATCTCCACCTGGTCGCCGCTGGAGAGCGCCGTGTCGAGCGGCACGATCCGTCCGTTCACCTTGGCACCGATGCAGTGGTAGCCCACCTTGCTGTGGATGTCGAAGGCGAAGTCGATGGGAGTGGAGCCTTTCGGCAGAATGCGCAGGTCGCCCTTCGGCGTGAAGACGTAGATCTCGTCCTGGAAGAGGTTCAGGCGGAAGCTCTCGATCACCTCCTGCGGCGTGTTCTCGTCGAGCTGGCCGCGCTCGAACACGTCGCGAATCCACGTTACCCACTCCTCGAACTGCCGGTCCTCAACGATCAGCGGGTTGAGCGTGCTCTCCTTGTAGTGGAAGTGCGCCGCAACGCCGCGCTCGGCAATCTCGTGCATCTCGCGCGTGCGAATCTGCACCTCGAGCTGCCGTCCGTCGGGACCGATCACCGTTGTGTGGATCGACTGGTAGCCGTTCTTCTTCGGCACCGAGATGAAGTTCTTGAACCGCTCCGGCACCGGCGTGTAGATGTCGCCCACGATGCCGTACACGGTGAAGCAGTCGTTGGGGTTGTCGGTGTCGAGGATGACGCGAATCGCCACGAGGTCGTAGATCTCGTCGAGGCTCTTCCCCTGCGTCATCATCTTGTTGTGGATGCTGTAGAGGTGCTTCGGGCGGCCGCTGATCTCGAAGCGGAACTTCTCCCCCTCCAGCCGCTCGCGAATCGGCGCGATGCAGCGTTCGATGTACTCCTCGCGCAGCCGCCGCGTGGCGTTCAGTTCGCGCTTGACCTGGTTGTACGCCTCGGGGTTCAGGTACTTGAAGGCAAGATCCTCGAACTCCCACTTGATGTTTCCCAGACCGAAGCGGTGGGCGAAGGGCGCGTAGATCTCTAGGGTTTCGCGCGCCATCCGCTCCTGCTTGGCGGGGCTGAGGTGCTTCAGCGTCCGCATGTTGTGCAGACGGTCGGCAAACTTCACCATGATCACCCGCACGTCGTTCACCATCGAGAGCAGCAGCTTGCGATAGCTCGCGGCCTGCGTTACCTCGTGGCTGTTGAAGACGTCGGTGATCTTCGTCACCCCGTCCACGATATCCGCCACGGTGGTGCCGAACTCGGCGCGGATATCGTCGAGGGTGTAGCCGGTATCCTCCACAACGTCGTGCAGGAGCGCGGCGGCCACCGAAACGTCGTCGAGCGTCATCTCCTGCGCCAGAATCTTCGCCACCTCCACCGGATGGGTGTAGTACGGCTCCCCCGAGGCACGCACGTCGTTCCGGTGCGCGTCAACGCACAGATAGAAGGCGCGGGTGATGAGATCAACGTCGCCGTTCTTCAGAAACCGTCGGCACACCGCCAGCAGGTCGTGCAATCTCCGCTGCACATCGGCAGCCGCATCGGAATGCTGGGCGGCGCTCCCGTTCTCCAGGCGCTCCCCCGTGCCGTCGCGCAGGGTTCGACTCGAAGAACCGGTACGGGCCGTGCCCGCCTCCGACGACGCGGGGCGGGGAGTGGACGACGGCGACTGCTGCGACTTTTTCACCAGGACGTGGGACAGAAGAACGAAAGCCCCCTCTCAGACTGTCGGGGCCAGAGAATGAACGCCGCTAGGGCATCGTTTGATAGACGCGCGCAATCTTGCGGGCATTGTAGTCGAGGAACGGGCGCTCGCTGAGCGTTGCGCCGCAGATCTCCCCGATCACCTCCGAGGCGCTCTTCTGCCTTCCCCAGCGGTGGAGCTTCTCGCGCAGCCAGCCCAGAATCGCGCCGAAGTCTCCGCTCTCGATCTGTGCGCTCACGTCGGGGAGATCCTTCACGATTGCCTCGCGGAGCATCGCGGCGTAGAGCTTGCCGAGCGTGTAGCTGGGGAAGTAGCCGAAGCCGGCAAACGACCAGTGGATGTCCTGTAAGCAACCGACGGCGTCGTTCTCGGGCGTTATCCCCAGATACTCCTCGGTGCGCCGGTTCCAGAGTTCCGGCACCTCGTCCACCTCCACCGAGCCGTCGATCAACCCCGTCTCGATCTCGAAGCGGAGCATGATGTGGAGGTTGTAGGTCAGCTCGTCGGCCTCCACACGGATGTAGCTCGGCTCCACCATGTTCACCGCGCGATAGAAGCTCTCCAGATCGACGTCGGCGAGCTGCTCGGGGAAGGTGGCGCGAAGGCGCGGGTAGGCCCAGCTCCAGAACTCGTGGCTGCGGCCGATCATGTTCTCCCAGAAGAGCGACTGCGATTCGTGGATGCCCATCGAGATGCCGCTGGCGAGCGGAGTGCGCGCCAGCTTCGAGTCGAACCCCTGCTCGTACATCCCGTGCCCGGCCTCGTGGATCAGTCCGAAGAGGCAGCTTCGCAGATCGTCGGGATAGATGCGAGTGGTAAGCCGCACGTCGCGGATGCCAAACGATGTGCAGAAGGGGTGCGCGGCAAGGTCCACGCGGCCGGCGTTGAAGTCGAAGCCGAGGGCGGCAACGGTCTCGTGCGCGAACTTGAGCTGCCGGTCGGGATCGAAGGTGCGGTGGAGCATCGAGGCATCCACCGTGACGCCGCTCTCCCGGATCGTTCCCAGCAGCTTCCGCGTGCCGTCGAGCAGGCGCTCGAAGATCGGGCGGAGCGTGGAGACGGTCATTCCCGGCTCGAAGATGTCGAGCAGCGCATCATAGGGGTGCGCGCCGTAGCCCACCAGTTCGGCCTCCTGCCGCTTCAGCTCAACCAGTGCGCGAAGGTTGTTGCGGAACAGACTGAAGTCCGAGGCCGCCCGTGCACGCTTCCACGCGTCGTGCGCCAGCGCACTCTCCCGCGCCAGCGTGCTCACGTGCCGCTCCGGCAGCTTCGACGCACGCTCGATGTCGCGCGAGGTCTCCCGCACCGCCGCACGCTGCCACTCCTCCAGTCCCGAGCCATCGCTCCGCAGGTCGTGAAGAAGTCCCGTGTAGTCGGGAGCCGTACGCATCCTGTGGGCAACGCCGCTCAGCGTGGCAAGCTGCTCGGCCCGACCCTCCGAGGCGGCCGGTGGCATGTTGGTCTCCTGATCCCAGCTCAACACCGCGTTGGCAGCTTCGAGGTCGGAGATGGTGCGCGTCGTGTTGAGGAACTGATCGAATGGAGTGGGCATGGGAAGCGTTGTTTTGTCGTTGGTCGTGTGCGGAGGACCCGGCACGGCAGGTCTGTAAGCGTGCTCTACGCAGCAACGGGGAAGTGTCCGCAGAGATGCGGTCGGCGGGGACGATACCCGACAACAGGCTCGCGAAGGTGGAGAGGACGGCGCTCGTGAGCGGAACCGTGCCGCTGCTCCCACTCGATTCCTCCCTGCTGCCAGAATCCACCCTGCAACGTTCCTCCAGCGAGATGTTTCCTCTCGAAGCTACGAACAAGTGCGTTGGAGCCGAGCGCGGGGGCTGTGCGGTAGAGCGTGAGCGCACCCGCCACCAGCGCTGTGTCGCGGTGGGAGAGTCCGATGGCAAGCGCCCACGGCAGCACTGCATCCACAGCAATCGCCCGCGTGCGCTCCTGACCGATCACGACCTGCTCCCCCACCTTCAGCCGAATCAGCTCCTGCATCTCCCGCCACGCGCTGCGGCGTGCAGCCTCAAGGAGCCGACGTTCCAGATCCCGGTGGAGCAGCCGGTGGACGAGCGCACAGCCGCCCCACAATCTGCGCACCGGGTGGTTCGCCGGACGCACCCCCCGGCCCCAGAATCCCTCCTCGTCTCCCTCCCCACGCGGTGTGGAGGTTGTAATCCGGTTTGCAATAACAGACGCACGATTCAGACCCACAACAGGCGCACCATGGCGCACAACGTCGGCAGGTTCCACACCCGCACACGAGAAGACCTGCACCGCCAGCGCGTTGAAGTCTGGAGGTGCCGTGTGTTCCTCCAGCCAGCGGCACACCTGCCCGGCAACGCGTCGCATCGGAGCACGGTAGCGCGCGTAGCCGAGCGCGTCGAAAACGCGCAGAAGGAGCGCCCGTCGCCATCCCTGATCTCCACCAGGGGCACCCACCTCGGCGATGAGACCGGCAGCACGGCGTACCAGCCGCTGCCAGGAGAGGCGTGCAACCACAACGGCATCGACCCTCCCCCCCACCGTCGTTTCGAGCGGTGGTTTCTGGAATGGTGCCGCCTGATCGAGAAGGAAGGTTGGAAGCCGGGGGGACCGCCCTCCCACACGAGCAACGACGTGCAGGATGACGGAGCGATAGGCATTATCGCGGTGGTGCCCGTGAGCGAACCACGCCTCCGCGCCCGCGTGCATCTCGATCGAGCCGACCCGCACCTCACCGTCGGCGAGGAGCACGGCATCGAGGAAGTCGGGACCGGCCCCGGTGTTCCTTCTTCCGCACGAGACAACCGTCAGCTCCGTGCCGTCCAGACAGCGAAGCACCCGCCCTGGAGCGGCATACGCTTCCCACCGCTCGTACATCCAGCGTTCGCCGCATTCCGGCGCACGGCTGGCTGAACGATGGTGGGAAGAGTCCTCCATCAGATATCGCCCGAAACGTCCGCAACGATGGGGTCCGGCTCGGCAAGCTGGCGCACGAAATCCATGGCGGCGGCACGGGCACGCTCGGCAAAGTCGGCGTCGCGTCCGGCTGCGGTGATTCCGCGCGATACGTTCACGAGCGCCACTCCTCCGGCGTTCGCACGGATCGTGGCCGCGGCATCCCCCCCCTGCGCTCCCACGCCGGGAATCAGCAGCGGAATCTCCGGCCCTATCATCTCGCGTATCTCCGCAAGCTCCTCGGGATGGGTTGCCCCCACCACGAAGCCGAGCGAGCCGGTTCCACCGTAGGTGTCGAGGCAGCGGCGGAGGATGTGGCGGTAGAGCGGCACACCGTCGACCATCAGGCGCTGGAAGTCGGCGCTGCCGGGATTGGAGGTGAGCGCCAGCACGAAGACGCAGCGGTCGCCGTAGCCGAAGAAGGGAGCGAGCGTGTCCATCCCCATCAGGGGGTTGACGGTAACGGCGTCGAACTTCCACTCCTCGAAGAGCGCGGCGGCGTAGCGTTCAGCGGTGTTGCCGATGTCGCCGCGCTTCGCGTCGCCGATGGTGAGCACGTTCTTCGGGATCGCCGCAAGGGTGCCGCGCAGGGCGTCCATCCCCCGCTCCCCGCCACTCTCGTAGAAAGCAAGGTTCGGCTTGTAGGCGCAGCAGAGGTCCGAAGTCGTCTCAATGATCGCGGTGTTGAAGGCGAGCGTCGGGTTCTCCGCCTCCACCACCGGCGCAGGGAGCTTTGCCGCGTCGGTGTCGAGACCGATACAGAGCGGTGCACCGGTACGCACATGGGCAGCACGATAACGTTCGATGAAGGACATCGAGAGAAGAAGGGGTTAGGGGTTAGGATAATCCATGGGTGCAGGAACAACGGCAGAAATGGTGCTGCCCCTGCACAAGAGCGTCAGCACCACTTCTCGACAAGCAGGAGTCTGCCCTCATCGCCGCTCGTCCACCATTACCGCAGCGAGGCCATCGCGTTGCGGAACTGCTGCGACATCAGCGTTGCCTCGGTGGGAGCCGGAATATTGTTCGACTTCAGGAGGCTGTTGATGTGGTCCAGACGCGACTGGTCCGTCGGGTGGGTCGAGAGCCACGAGGCAAGTCCGCTCGGACTCTGCGAGCCGGTCTGCATCATCTTCTCGAAGAAGAACTTCACCGCGCCGGGGTAGTAGCTGGTGCTGCGCAGATAGGTAAAGGAAAGCTCGTCCGCCTCCGCCTCGTCGTCCCGGCTGTTCTTCAGCGTTGCAAGGAGTACGCCGGCGTTGCCGGCCACCTGCGCAAGCTGGGAGGGATTCTTGCCGAGCGCAATCGAGAGGGCAACCTCCGCACCGAGCTGGGTTGTCATCTGTTCCGAGCTGTGGCGCGCCTCGGCGTGGCCAATCTCGTGCCCCAGCACACCGGCAAGCGTGGCCTCGTTGTCCATGAACCGGAGCAGACCGGTGTAGACGTAGATAAAACCGCCCGGCGTGCAGAAGGCGTTGATGGTCTTGTCGTCGTTGATGACCGTAACGGCGTAGGGGAACTTGTTCGCGTACTTCATCTTCGGCGACGCCTTGATCCGGTTGACGATCCCCTGCAGGTAGCCGCGAATCGCCTCGTTCTGTAGAATCGGGTACTGCGCCGGAGTGCTCTTGATCTCCTGGTCCATCTGCTTCCCCATACTCACGTCATCGTCGAGCGTGAAGAGGTTCACGACTCCGCACGACACAAGCACTGTTGTCAGCAGGACGGCAAGACTCTGGCGAAGGGGAGCGCCGGTACGCACTCGTTGCCACATAGGGGTTGTCTCCATCGTTGATTGTTGAAATTCAGACGGTAGTCGGGCGCTGAAGGCTATCGGACGAATTGGTTTGAAAGATAGCCGCAGGATAGGAAACCGCAATCAAGCTCAAACCGTGCCCCGGCACCGGAACAAACGGATGATCGCGCGACGGTGCGGCAAAGGCGCTCGTGATCTCCTCCCGGCTCCGCTTCCCCCCCTCCACCGCAAGCTGCGCCCCCACCAGCATCCGCACCATCGAGTAGAGAAAACGGTCCGCTCGAACAGTGAACTCCAGGCGGTCCTCGAAGGCGCGCCACTCCGCGCGATCCACCTCGCACACGGTGTTCGGCGTGTCGGGGTTGTGCTTGCTGAAGCTGGTAAAGTCGTGGCGCCCCAGCAGCAGGGGCGCAAGGAGAGAAAGCCGCTCGACGTTCGGACAGCGACGCGGATGATAGCGGTAGCGGGCGGTGAAGGGATCGTGCCGGAGCGCCAGGGTGTAGCGGTAGGTGCGCCGTGTGGCGCGGAAACGTGCATGGAAGTCCCGATCCACCGGAACGAGCGCCTCGACGGCAAGATCGTCGGGGCACATCCGCCGTGCGGCACGCAGCAGAGCTTCGGGGTCAACCCGCTCAGCGGGAAGGTCAACGTGCGCCACCTGCCCGGCAGCGTGCACGCCGCTGTCGGTGCGCCCGGCCGCCACAACGCTTACCGAACGATCCCCGGCAAGTGCGCCGAACAGACGCTCCAGCTCCCCCTGCACGGTGCGCTCCCCCGGCTGCCGCTGCCACCCGGCAAAGTCGGTGCCGTCGTACGCCACAAGGAGCGCACAGCGTTGGAGACGTTCCGGTTGAGGCTCAATCATGACCGGCCGTCTGCACGTGGTTCTGGCGGCCCCACCACTCGATCAAGGCGCGCGTTCCGTCGCGATGTGCCTGGAACGTGAGGCGACCGAGCGCGGCTGACGGGTCGAGCCACTCGCCCCGGTCGTGCTCGTCGCACAGGACGATCGCACCCTCCCCGTCGATGCGGCAGGCGAACGTTGGAGAGAGCACGATCTGGTCGCGGTCAGGGAGGTAGTAGCTGGAGGGCACTTCGAACGGAACGAGCGAGACCGGGACGATCCCGGTCTCCTCGATCACTTCGCGAAGGGCTGCCTCCGACGCCGTCTCCTGCGGCTCAATCGCGCCGGTAATCACCTGCCACGCGTCAGGATAGTCAGGCTCGGCAGCCGAACGGTGGAGCACCAGGCACTCCAGTCTGCCGCCGACAACGCGGAACGGATGCACCTGCACAATGTCGGTGCGAAGCCGGGTCATACCTCGTCGGGACGCTGGGGAGGAGTCTCCCTTCCGTCATCGCCATCGGTGCGTGGGAACCTGTCACGCGGAGGGAAGGTGGACTCGGCGGAGCGGCGCATCCCCTCGTACCGTGCATCGCGCCGCTGGTCGCGGCTGTGACCGCCAAAGGATCTCCCTCCACGGTCGTCGCGTTGCTCGTTCCTGCTGTCGTTGCGTGGTGGGCGTCCACTGTGATCCCTGCCGGGCGCGCCGCCACGGTGGGCGTGGTCGCGGGACGGGCCATCGACTGGACGGGGACGTTCCCCACCCTGCCGTTCTCCGCCCCGATCTCGACCAAACCCACGCTCACCGCTCCCCCCTCGATCATCGCCGCGTGGACGCTCCGCTCCACCCGAACCACGCGGCGGCCCGAAGCGTTGACCGTCGGGTCGCTGCTCGCGCCGGTCAACCCACTCGCCCCTCGGCCCCGCTCCCTCACGCCGATCTCCCTCACGCCGCGGCGCTCCGTTGCGCGGCATATCGCCGCGAGGCCCGCCCTGGCGCGCACCACCCTCACGTCCCCGCTCGTCGCGACCACGGTCGAACCGACCGGAAGGCCGTCCCGCCGGACGACCACCGCGCGGTGGCGGACCTCCGGGGCGACCGCTGCCGGGACGCCGAAGGAAGGGAGGACGCTCGAAGTACTCGAAGGGGGACGGATCCGGCTCTGGAGGGAGTTCGCCCGGAAGGAATCGCTTCAGGTCGAGCGCGCTGATCTCGTAGCTGCTCAACTCGCGCCACTCACCGTAGGGGATGGTGTTCTCGTCGATTGACCCGATACGCACACGACGCAGCTTGACGATCTCGCGACCCAGCGCCTTGAACGCGCGGTGAATCGAGGTGGGGGTGTCGTCGAGCAGGGTGATGTCGATCCACATCCGCTTCCCCCCCGTCTCCACCCGCTCCACCCGCAGCGGGATGAAATACTCGTCGCCAACACGCACGCCGAGCGAAAGCTCGCGCAGCTCCTCCTCGTTCAGGGGACTGTTGAGGAGGACGCGGTATTGCTTGTGAAACTCCTCGTCGAGCCGGTGCTGCATCCGCGCCATGCGCGGGTCGTTCGACATGATCACGATGCCCGAGGCGGCGCGGTCCAGCCGGCCAAACGGGAAGGCCCACTGCTGGCCCGGGGTCACAAGCTCGTCAAAGGCCGGATCGCCCGGCTGGCACACCATGCCGCGCGGCTTGTTCAACACCATGTACTGGCACCGGCGCGGGAACTCGCAGGGAGCCTCGTCGATCGTCACCCGCTCCTTGCGGAGATTGACCTCGTACCGCTCGGAAGTGACGGGACGGGAGTTGATCCTCACACGACCCGATTCAACGAACTGCCGGGCAAGGCGCGGCGAGAGATAGCGCAGCTTCGTGAGAAGCTTCGGAAGCTTCATCCGCGAGAGCCAGGGATTCAGGAAAATCCGAATCCGCTTCTTCTTCTTCTTTTTCTTGTTCCGCTGTGGTGGTTCGTCGTCGCGGGTGCTGATGCCCTCGGCGTTGATAACGAAGTCTACCTGCGTGTCGGGGCGGCGATTCTCCTCCTCTTCCTCCTCCTGAAACGGACGAAAGGATGGACGGCCACCGAAGCGCGCTCCCGCCCCTCCGCGTCCATCGCGACCGAAGCGGTCGGCTCCTGCGGGTCGTGGTCCGCCCGGTCGACCAAACCCTCCTCCAGACCGACCGAACCCTGCCGTGGAGCGATCACCCGACCGTCCGCCAGAACGATAGCCGTTGTCGCGCGGCGGCCCGGAGCGGAAGTCGTTGCTGAATCGTTGTGGCTTGTCGAAACGGCGGTCTTCGCGACGATCGTCGCGGTGCGGCCCGGAGCCGCGGTCGGAGCGTGGTCGCTCCTCGTTGCTGATCCCCATGAATGGTATGGCTATTGCGCCTGTGCAGTCTTGTGGCCCTGGTGTCCCCACACCTCGGGCCGGCACCGGCGATGATGGTTGATTCACTCCCAACGCGGAAGGTCTCCGCTCCTACGCCTCCTCCAGGGTCATTGCCACCGTGGAGTTGTTCCACACACCAATGTTCAGATAGCGCTCGTGCCGCCGCGTGATGAGCGCGTCGATGGGCAGCGAGGAGATGTCCGCAAGCGATTCGAGGATGGCGGCCTTCAGCAGCTGTGCAGCGGCGGCGGGATCGCGGTGCGCCCCCCCCACCGGCTCGGCGATGATGCCGTCGGCAATGCCCATGCTCACCAGGTCGGGCGGAGTCAGCCGCAGCGCCTCGGCGGCCTGCTCCTTGTAATCCCAGCTTCGCCAGAGGATGCTGGAGCAGGACTCGGGGGAGATCACCGAGAACCAGGTGTTCTCCATCATCAGGAAGCGATCCCCCATACCGATGCCGAGCGCGCCGCCCGACGCCCCCTCGCCGATCACGATGTTGACAATCGGCGTGCGCAGCCGCGCCATCTCCAGAAGGTTGCGCGCAATGGCCTCGGCCTGGCCCCGCTCCTCTGCCTCCATGCCGGGATAGGCTCCCTGCGTGTCGATAAGGGTCACCAGCGGAAGATTGAACTTCTCGGCGAGCTTCATCAGACGCAGCGCCTTGCGGTAGCCCTCCGGGTTCGGCATCCCGAAATTCCGCTCGACGTTCTCCTTGGTGTCGTGCCCCTTCTGCTGACCGATCAGCACGAGGTTCATCCCGTCGATCCGCGCCAGTCCGCCGACGATGGCCTTGTCGTCTGCGCCGAGCCGGTCGCCGTGCAGCTCGATGAAATCCTCGCAGATGTGCGCGACGTAGTCGAGCGTGTAGGGGCGTTCGGGATGGCGAGCGAGCTGCACCCGCTGCCACCGTGTAAGGTTCGCATGGATCTCGGCGCGAAGCTGTTCCACTTTTGTCCTGAGTAGGGTCACCTCTTCGTCGATTGCGAGCGTGCCGGCCAGCGACTGCATCTCGGCAATCTTCGCTTCGAGGTCAAGAATCGGGCGTTCGAATTCGAGTGTGTATTTCGCCATAATGCACGAGGCGTGTGAAAGGTCTATGCGGCGCGCGAGGGGCGCGGCTTGACGACCGCCGAGGCACGCTCGGCGTCGGCGCGGTGCCGCAGCACCGTCACGATGATGTCGCAATCGTCGAGCAGGGTTCCACTCTCGCGGTAGCGTTCCTCCAACCGCTCCAGTTCCGCTGGCGTTCGGTCCTCCGGTGGAAGAACGTCCGAGAGGGAGAAGAGTGGAGCAGTCCGTCCATACAGAACACTGCTTCCAGTGCCGACCAGCGAACGGCGGCCGAGCACAACCGATGGAAGCCCGGCCAGGTAGCGGCGTGTGGACGGAGCGATAAGATACAGGATCAGGAGCAACGGCACCAGCGCCAGCGCCAGCAAACGATCGCGCACGCCGCGCGCGATGCCGGAGTTCGCGCGGCGGCCACGATGGATCATCGAGGACAGGGCTGGCATATCCTCTGCCATCTCGCTGCTGTGCAGAACATGGAAGCGTATCGGCAGACCCTCCACCTTCTTCATCGCCGCAAGAACATCGCTGTAGCGGAGCGCCGTGTCCACGGCCACCACGTCGGTAATGCGATGCGCGCGCGCAACGTGCCCCAGGTTCTCGATTGCACCAATCGGCTGCTCCGCCGAGGGGGCGTGGCGAAAGTTTGGAGTGACGGTGCCAACCGTCACCGCAGGACGCGGAAGGAAGAGCCGGCGCACGGCGGCGCGCTCGTGCTGCCCCACCGCGCCGCCGGCAAGCACCGCAACCCGGCGGATCGCGTCGGGACCGAACGTTCTGCGGTAGAGGAGAACAGCGAAGCGAACCGCCACACCGATCACTGCGGCGGTCCCGGTGGTAACGAGCACCACGCCGCGGCTGAACGCGTAGTCCTTGAAGAAATACGGCAGCGTGCTCAAGACGAAGAAGAGGAGCAGAAAGCCGAACGCCGCGCGCGCCGGGGTGCGGTCGTCGAGCGTGTATCCGCCAGCCACGAACTGCGCCACAACGAAGATGAGGGGTGGCAGGGTCCACACGGCCGCCAGCGCCCAGTCAGGGTAGTAGAACGGCGTCCCGAACTTTATGAGCGACCCGATGGTGAAGCCGAGCAGCACCGCGGGAATATCGACGAGCATGAACGACAGGCCAGGGTAGCGCTCCACCGTGCGCGCAATCGTGCGCCGCAACCGGATGCCCGCACGCACCAGCCACAGCATCAGCACGTTCGAGCGGAAGTGCTTGCGGGCAAAGATCTCCATCGCCCGGTAGAACTCGTGGAGCGCGTCCATCGAACTGCGCCGCGTGCTCTCCCCCTTGCGGTGGAGAATGGAGGTGGCGGGATGGTAGTAGACTCTTCCGCCGGCCTTCTTTGCACGGTAGCAGAGGTCGAGGTCCTCACCGTACATGAAGAAGTCGGTATCGAACCCTCCCAGCGCCTTGAGCGCGTCGGCACGGCAGAACATGAAGCACCCGGCGAGCGCATCGATTTCGGAGGTGGTGTCGGGGTCGAGCCAGGTCAGGTTGTAGCCGCCGAAGAAGCGGGAGCGCGGGAAGAGGCGGCTCAGGCCGAACACGCGGCAGAACGAGGACCAGGGCGAGGGAAACCCGCGCTTGCTGACGGGATCGAGGCTGCCGTCCGGCAGGATGATCTTGCAGCCGGCAAACGTTGCTTCTGGGTGCTCTGCCATGAAGTCGAGCATCGTGCGGATCGTGTCGTCCTGCACAATCGTGTCGGGGTTGAGCAGGAGGATGAACCCGCCGCGTGCCCGCTCGATGCCGACGTTGTTCGCTGCGCCGAACCCGAGGTTGCGCGGCAGCGGAATCGTGATGATCTCTGGATAGTCGCGTTGCAGCACCTCCACCGCACCATCCGTACTCGCGTTGTCGACAACGATGATCTCGCTCTCGATCCCCTCCAGGGCGTCACCCAGCGACGCGATTGCCGCAAGCAGCAGGTCGCGCACGTTGTAGTTGACGATGATGATCGAGAGGGTCATGAAGAGAGTAAAGGATGATGGATCCAGGAGGTTGGCCGTTCGTTCTCCGTCCTCTGCTGTTTCCCCTTTTCAAAAGGGATGCGTGCCCACTTTTCAGCATCATGTCTTCCTGCACACAGCAGCAAGGAATGGCATGTCGGTGCTATGGTCCTTGCCACTCGGCTCCGCAATCTCGCGGATCTCTACAAGACCGTAGTTGTTGAACTCGTGAAGCATTGAAGCCTCATCATAGAAGAATATCTGAACGCCACCAAATTGCTCGTATCGTTGCGGACCTATCGGCGTTCCCTTGCCGTAGGTAGGAGACTTGGTTGAAATGGCGGTAAAGATCATGCAGCCACCGTGCGCAAGCTGCGCATAACAATCCCTGATGAGTTTCGCTCGATCGCGTTCATCAAGCAGATGGATGAGGGCGTAGCAGAAAATGCCGTCATACGTTCGATCATCGAATGGCATGTCGGACACTGATCCATGATAGATGATGGCATCGCGTCCCACCGTGCTTTTCGCGAGGTCAATGGCTGTCTGCGAGATTTCTATGCCGGAGACCGACATGCCAGCGTCGAGGAAAGGCCGTGCATTCCGGCCATACCCGATGCCCGGTATGAGCACGCTGTGCACACCCTGCTCAAGGAAATAGTCGCGGGCGAAGAGTGCCGAGAGAGCAGCGTCCTCGCCCCACATCATTCGATGATCTTGAAAGCTCCTCTCCCAGAACTCGGCCATGGATCTACATTGGTCTGTCATGCGAAACCAAGGCCGGAAGCGTTGATAGTCGATAGTCCAGACTCCCTCTCCCGCCGCAGGCTTCCTAGCAGGCACTATCGGCTTCCCCCTACTTCCACCTTCCGATACCTGTTCTTCAGCGTGCCGAACATCTTGGCAAAGCGGAGCTTCCATACCATCCACGCCGCCTCGCGAACGATGGCCTTGGACATCTTGCTGACGCCGCCGCGCCGCTCGAAGAAGATGATCGGAATCTCCTTGATCCTCCCCTTCGAACACCACACCAGATAGTTCAGCTCGATCTGGAACGAGTAGCCGTTCGAGCGAACGCGATCGAGGTCGAACCGGGCGAGCGTTGCGGTGCGGAAGCACTTGAAGCCACCGGTGCCGTCCGCCAGCTTCATCCCCGTCACTATACGGCTGTAGATGTTCGCGAAGTAGCTCAGGAGCAGGCGGCTCATCGGCCAGTTGACGACGTTCACCCCCTGCACGTAGCGCGAGCCGATCACGAGATCGTAGGAGCCGATCTCCTCGAGGAACCGGGGAAGCACCTTGGGGTCGTGCGAGAAGTCGGCGTCCATCTCTATCGCCACGTCGTACCCGTCGGCAATCGCTACCTCGAAGCCGCGACAGTAGGCGGTGCCCAGCCCCATCTTGCCGGGGCGCCGCAGCACGCGCAGCCTCGGCTCGCTCTTCGCGCGCTCCTCGACGTAGTCGCCGGTGCCGTCGGGGCTGCCGTCGTCGACAACGAGGATGTCGATGCGGGGGTCCGTCGCCAGCACCTCGTCGATGAGGGTGGGAATGTTGTCGATTTCGTTGTAGGTGGGAACCACCACGAGCGCACGCCGCGGAAACCCCGGCGAGGAGACCGGAGCTGTGGAGGCGGGAGTGATTGTAGTGCCGGTATCAGTCACAACTCATGCCTGTCCCTTGCGCTGGATCATGCGCAGTACGGTTCGAAAGATGATTTCAATATCGAGGCGGAGCGACATGTTCTCGATGTAGAAAAAGTCATGGCGGAGGCGCTCCTGCACGAACTCCAGGTTCTCCGTCATATCCTCCATGTGCACCTGATTCCACCCCGTCACGCCCGGCTTCACCCGCAGACGGCGAGGGTAGGCGGGAAGCGCACGGGAGAACTTCTCCACGTAGAAGGGCCGTTCGGGGCGCGGACCCACCAGACTCATCTCGCCCCGCAGAACGTTCCAGAACTGCGGAATCTCGTCGAGATGCGTCTTGCGGATAACGCGCCCAACGCGCGTCACGCGGCTGTCGTTCGCCGCGGTCCAGCTGATGCCCGCCCGCTCCGCATCCACGCGCATCGACCGGAACTTGTACACCATGAACGTCCGCCCCCCCAGCCCCACCCGCTCCTGCGCGTAGAGGATTGGTCCGCCATCCTCCAGCTTCACCGCAAGCGCCGTGGCAATCCACACCGGCGAGCCGAGCACGAGCGCGAACGCCGAGGCGACGATGTCCATCAATCGCTTCACGTGCATCTGCCACGAGGGCATGATCCGCGGGTTGATCTCGATCAGCGGGATACCGTAGAGGTGCTGCGCCCGCGCCTGTCCGCTCACCATGTCGTACAGGTCGGGGATGATCTTGATGGCCGTGTCGGCCACCGCCGTCTCGGTGATCAGCTTCGGCACAAGGTCGCGGTGCTGCGTCAGGCCGATGATCGTCACATCCACACGGTGGCGGGTGATGATCTCGTCCAGATCGGCGAGCGACCCGATGCTGCGGACATCATCCGCCCCCTCCTCATGGCCGAGCGCCGTCACCGTGCCGATCACCTCGAACCCCAGTTCGGGATGGCGGTCAAAAAGCTCGATCAGCCCGTCGGTCCGCTCACCGTCACCGATCACCACGGTGCGGCGCAGACCGATTCCCGCTCTGCGCAGGCGGCGCAGGACCACGCGCACAACGGTGCGACCGGCAGCCACCGCAAGCAGCGTGAAGAGGAGAAAGATAACGAGGGAGACGAGGGTATGGCTCTGCACGTCGCTCTCGACCGGACCGGAGGTGAGAACGAGCGCAACCCAGAGCAGCGCCACGCCGATCACCACGACCTTTGCCACGGCCAGCACCTCGGCGAAGAGCGAACGGTTGTGCACGCCGATATAGACCCCGGTGAACCAGAAGAGCAGCATCCACGCGGCGTTGAGCAGCGCCACCACCTGTAGGATTTCGAGCAGGGGGAACTCCATCGGGTCGTCGATCAACACGCTCGAAACGCGCACCACGTAGAACGCGAGGAACGCGAGGGTGAGCATGATGACGTCAACCGACACCACCAGCACACGCGCAATGTTGCGGCCGGCGGCACGGCGTGCGATCCCCCGGCGCGAACGCGCGGACGTCGCAGAGGTGAAGCGAAGCGTTCGGACGGATTCCGTCGCGGAACTCATGGCTGGCCCACCCGTTCCTGCGACCACGTCGTCATGCCTCCCCTGCTGAAGGCTCGTACCGTGCCGAGAGCGAGGCTGATGAACATTGCCGTAAAGTATAGTGGATACTGGACGATCCTGGCGCTCCACCCCATTCTGTCGAAGAGTGCGCCGAGCAGCAGGGCGCCAAGATAGGCGATCACCCCCCACGCAGCCACGGCGTAGACTCCCCCTGCCAGCACGCCCAGCAGCAACCCCGACACCACAACGAGCAGCAGCGGAAGCGCCAGCGTGTTGCGCAGAATCTTGTGGGACCACATCTGGAAGCCGAGCAGCGAGCGCCAGGGCCAGCGCGTCTCGGGATGGGCGAACACCGTTGCAGCAAGGAGCTGCCCCATCCGCAGACGCCGACGGTACTCCGTGGAGACCGAGCGGCGCGTCGTCTCGTAGAACACCACCCGCGGCTCGTACCACACCCGGTATCCCAGCAACGGCGTGGAGATCACGAGGTGGGTGTCGTCGGAGAGGCCCGAATCGAACAGCGGAAGGAAGGCACCGCGGCGTGCGGCGTGGCACTCGCCGCGCGGGCCCACAGTCGTGTAGAACCGCGCCTCCGACTCGCGCAGCCAGTCCTCGAGCTGCTGATACTTCTGCTGCCCCACGTTCCCGGCGTTCCGGGTGGGGTCGGTGTAGACCATCATGCCGATCACCCCACCAACGTTGGGATCGGCGAAGCAGGCGGCAACCTCGCGCAGCGCGTTCCGTTCGAGCAGAATATCGGCATCGGTGAAGATGATGATCTCCTCCTCCACCCTCTCGGCAAGTTCATAGATGATGCGAGTCTTGCCCACACGATTGTAGCGTGTCAGCTCTATCGAACCGTCGCGCGCGCAGTAGTCCTGGATGATTGTGTCGGTGGCGTCGCTGCTCCCGTCGGAGCCGATCAGGAAGCGGAGCCTGTCGCGCGGGTAGTCGAGCGAGAGGTAGTTCTCCAGCTTCGCCCCGATCAGCCGCTCCTCGTTGTACGCCGCCATCACAAAGCAGATCGACGGCAGATTGCCGGAGTTGCGCCTGATTGGGCGGGGACGAAGACGCGCAAGCAGATACATGAGGATCGGGTAGCCGACCAGGACGTAGAGTATCCAGCCAACCCCGAACCAGAAGAGTATCGCGGGAACAATCATGCGCTCCTCCCAACGGTTGTGGCACCGCGCGAGGTCATGACAGCCTCCAGCGTCTCCCCCAGAATGCGCTCGACGGTTGCCAGCGAGTAGTGCCGTTCGGCGAGGGCGTGCGCCGAACGCGCCAGACGCTCGCGCAATTCCGGTTCCGCCAGAAGGCGCAGCACGGCACTGGAAAAGTCACGCGGCGTGTCGGCACGGAGATAGTGCTCGTCGGGAACGGCGAGGTTTCCCTCGGCACCGATCGAGGTGCTCACGATTGGAATACCGCTCGCCATCATCTCCACCATCTTGACGCGCATCCCTCCGCCAACGGTAACGGGAATGAGACCCACGGCTATACGACTGTAGAGTGGCGCAATATCCTCCACCCGTCCCTCGATCACAAATCGGGGAGAGACCGGAAGGGATTCACGCGGCGGATCGGTGCCGACGAGATGGCACACCGCCTCACTGCTCGCCGCCTCGATGAGCGGCCACACCTCGTTCCCGAACCAGAGCGCGCTCAGGCGATTCGGCTCCCAGTTCATCGAGCCGAGAACGATCGTGGAGTGCCCCTCGCGCTCGTTCGGATCGACGTAGGGGAAACGCGCGGTGTCAACAACGGCGGGGAGTGTGCCAACCAGCACGTGGGGCGCAATCGACCGCACCACCTCGGCGTCGCGGTCGGTGATCGTCAGGCAGGCGTCGCATCCGGCAATCGCGGCGCGCTCGAAGCGCTGCCACCGCCGCGTCTGCAGGCCGATGTAGGAGCGGAGCACGGGGTTCGCTGTGGAGTCCGTCTGCCGCCGGTAGATCTCGTGCTCGATGTTGTGGCTGCGCAGCACCAGCGGAAGCCCGTGGCGCTGCTTCATGTGGAGTCCGTAGTGGGCGATATGCGCCTGGTCCGCAATCACCAGATCGAACCGGCGTTTGGCGTGCAGCCTGTCGAGCAGGTCGAACGCGCTGCGCCGCGTCTTCTTGAGCACGGTGTAGGGGTGCGGACGGAGCAACGTCGCGGCAGCACCGACCGCGCGCGGAAGGTGCCGGAGCTGCACCGTGTGCGTTGCAACGTTCGCGCCGAGCGGGCGCTCCTCCACGCCGTCGCTTTCGAGCGCAACGAGCGTCACATCGTGCCCCATCCGCGCCAGCGCATCGACGAGCTGCCCCATAACGATGCGGGCACCGTCGGTGGCGGGGTACGGCAGACGCGATGTGATGTCGAGAATCCTCATCGCGCAGGTGAGCGTTGGGTGTCCAGCGGCGAGCGCGCACCGCTTGTGTAGGAGAGAAGCATGTTGCGAGCGATGATCCAGAAGCGCCGCCGGAACAGTCCGACAAGCGGGTAGACTACGATGCGCAGGGCGTAGGCGACGTGATAGATTGCCGCGAGCGCGAGCGCCTGAAACCGCCCCATGTGCTTCCGCGCGTAGATGGCACGCGAGACCCGCAGCACACGGTAGAACCACCAGGGTCTGGCCTGCGAGCTTCCCCGCACGAGGTGCTCCACCCGCGCCGATGGGACGTAGCGGACGCGATAGCCCGCGTCGCGCACGCGGTGGCACAGGTCAAACTCTTCATAGTACATGAAGAAGGCGGGATCGAACCCGCCGAGCAGCTCGTAGAGGTCGCGACGAATCATCAGCGCCGCGCCGTTGATCACGTCAACGTCCCCCTCCTCCTCAGGGTCGGCGTGGAGCAGACGTCCCCCGGCAAAGAAGCGAAATCGCCGGAAGACGACGTCGAGCCAGAACATGGTACAGAAGGTGCTCCACACCGTCGGGAACGAGTAGCGCGACTCCTGGAACGTTCCATCGGGGTTGATGAGGTAGGGACCCGCCACACCAACCTTCTGCTCGCCATCGATCCTGTCGAGAAGCGTCTCCACCGCCCCGCTGTGCGTCACCGTGTCGGTGTTGAGCAGCAGCAGCACACGGCCGCGAGCACGGCTGGCCCCGAGATTGTTCCCCCGCCCGAAGCCGAGATTCGTCTCCGACCGAATCAACCTGACTTCGGGGAACCGCGCAGCGACGGCGTCGGCAGAGCCGTCGCTGCTGGCGTTGTCGACGACGATCACCTCGACCACGAACCCCTCGCGCACAATCGAGCGATGCAGGGCTTCGATGGCCTGCACGGTCAGCTCTCGTGTGTTGAAGCTCACGAGAATGACGCTCACATCGGGTGTATGGTCGGCGCTGGTGCTCACGATTGATGATTGTGCGGTCAGGCAAGCCGCAACCTGCGGAAACGAAGAATCTCCTCGGGAACGAGGATACGGCTGGCAGCAAGAACGCCGATCACCCCAAGGGACACCGCGACGGCAACGACCGGTGTGGGATGGAGTCCGAACCAGCACTGCGCCGCGATAAGCGCGGCGATGGCCGGCAGAAGACGAAGCAGCCCACGTAACTGCGCCGAGCCGAGATGCGCGGGATAGCGTCCGATCTGGTAGATCACCAGCGCGATGTAGGCCACCGCCTTCCCTGCCAGCAGCCCCCACAGACCGAACGAGCCGACCAGCACGAGTTCGAGTGCGAGGGCAACGGCGAGCTGGAGCAGTGCGCCGCCCAGCGCCCGTGTCCGGCGGTTTGTGGCGATCAGAATCTGGTCCCCCATCACCACCACGTACACCAGCAGATTGATCCAGGCGTAGACGGTCATGATATAGCCATCGCCGCTGTACTGCTCGCCGAACACACGCATGATCGTCCCGGAGAGACCCCACGTTCCCAGCACGATCAACAGACCGAGCACACCGAGCAACCTGCCACCAAACGACACGAGCCAGCGGAGATCATCGGCGACGAGGGCGTTTCTGAACGACCGGCTGATAAAGGGCATGATAACAACCGACACCGACGTTGCGATAAAGAGGCTCGCCACCACCGGCCGAATCGCCGCGTTGTAGGCGGCAACAGCCGTTCTGTCGATTGCCGTCAGTTCGAGCACGAGCGTTTCGAGCTGCGCGGAGAACTGGCCGACGAAGCTCAGCAGCAGAATCGGCAGCGCGGTGCGGAGCAGCGCACGCTGGAGCAGCGCACGATGCCGCAGGGTGGACTCCGCCCGCCACACCCGGCGCAACTGTGGCAGCACAAGGATCAGGAACCCCGGCAGTGTGCAGAGAGCCGCAATCGCGAGCGCAGCCTCCACCGTTTTGATCCCCATCACCTCGAACGTGATCCACATGCAGAGTGCCTGAAGGGCGAGATCGAGCAGCGCCAGCATGTTGACGATGTAGATACGTCCGCTAAGCCGGGGACCAAGCTCGAAGAGGGGCCGAAGGCCGACGGCCCTTCCACCAAATGCCGTCACCGCCAGCGCAAGGAAGACGAGCAGGCCCATCCGGCTTCCGTAGATCAGCCCTGCCCCGAGCGGCACCAGGAGGCAGACAGCGGCAACGAGCGCAAGGCGCATCCGAAGGGCGACGCGAACGATTGGCAGCCCGATCGTCCCCGCCTGCACCACGCGCGGAATGATCACCGCCACCAGACCGAAGTCGATCACCACGCTCGATATCGACGCAATGGCCACCACAAAGAAGTACTCCCCCGCCAGCTCCTTCGACACGCCGCGCAGGAGCAGCGCCTGCACCACGAAGGACATCAGAACGCAGGCCGCCTGCAGCACGGTTGCAAGGAGAAGGTCATCCCCCGCACCGAACGAGCGAATGCGCAGGAAGCGCCGCGCGCCTTTCGGCTCACCCGACATTGCCACCGTCGATCTGCGTCCGCTCCACCTGCTGCCACACGTAGTGGAGCAACGCCCAGCCCACCGCAAGGTGGAGCAGGCCCGGCGTGTTGAAGATGTTCGACGTCATGTTCATGATCAACTCGGTGACGTTGATGGCCACAACCCCGGCAACAATGGGGCGGAGAAACGTCGAGGACTTGTCGGGAAGCCGCACCAGCGCCATCACCAGCGGAGCGAGGATCACCGCATAGAGCATCAGCGTCCCCGGCACACCGAACCGGTACAGTGCCCAGATGATGCCGTTGTGGACGAACGTTGTCCTGAGCGACCGGTTGCCAATCGGCGTGATGAAGTCGAACATCGTGCCGAGTCCATAGCCAATCAACGGACTTTTTGCGATGTACTTGTTCAGCAGCGTCTCCGACTCGACCACGCGGGCGTAGAGCGACAGGTCCTGCCGTACGGCACCGAGGCTTGAAAGCCGATTCGTCACGCCCGAAGCAACGCTGTTGGCGAACTGCGGCAGAGCAATGTAGAACACTGCACCGCCGATCACCAGCGAGAGGAGCAACGCCACAGCGATCCGCATCGAGCGCCGGAACGGGAGAAGGAAACAGCCGACGACCAGCCCCGCATAGCACGACACAATCGGTCCGCGGGCAAAGCTCAGCACCAGGCAGACGCTCCCGAACGCGATTCCCCCGATCGACAGAAGCCAGAGCCACCAGCGCCGTGTGTAGGCGAGGACAAGCGCCGAGAGGATGACGAACGCAGCCGAGACAGACTCGTTGATATTGGTGCGGGTCACGCGAATCTGCCAGGCGAACACCGCCTCGGCCAGACGCTCACGGTAGGTCGTAATCACCTTTATTCCGTTGCCGACCATCACGACCACAAGGAAGACCATCAGCACCCGCACCTCGTGATCGGTACGGATTGCACTGCGCAGCGGGAAATAGAAGAGCATCTCCGCGATCAACCCCCACTCCTTGATGAACTGCACCGGGTCGGCCTCGTTCACCGTGCTCGCCACAACGGTGGTGACGGTCATCAGCACGAAGAACGAGAGAAGCAGGACATCGAACCCGCTGACCGCAATCGTTCTGCGGTGGACGGTCAGCTCCTTGAGGAACCACAGCGCTGTCCCCCCGAGCACCGCCAGCATATAGATGATTTCCCCGGCACCAAGTCCCTGCATTACGTCGTTTCCGGCGAGCATTGCCAGGTGCAGCACAAGGGTGAGCCGCACCCACAGCTTCTCGTTGAGGAACGCAACGAGCGCAAGCGCGCATCCCCCTGCCAGAGCAACCGTGACAAGTTCGAGAGGAAGCCGGGTAATCTCCGAGGCGACATATCCGACCGCACAGAGTGCAATGGTGAGCACCGTTGCAGCAACCGCCTGCGGCCAGCCGGCGGGGAGCACCGATGTGGTAATCCAGGGAGTGCGGTCGGGTGGCAGCACGTCTACTGGGTGGTGGATGGGGGCACGGGGGTGCGAAGTTGCTGTGCAGCACCCGAACGGTCGTACAGACGGAACCGGCGGCGGAAGCTGCCGATGAACGCCACAACGGCAATCGACAGGTAGGCAACAACGAGTGTGCCAACGAACGCCGAAGCGAGCATGAGCGACCGCTTGGGACGAGCTTTCTTGATCGGAATCTGCGCGGGATCGAGCACGTTCAGCACCGGGATGTCGCGCGAGGCAGCATCGAACTGGGCCTGCATCACCATCGGCTCGATAATCGCCAGCAGCCGCAGGTTCACCTCATACTCCTGCCGCAGGTTCATGTACTCGACGGTGGAAGCGGGAAGGTTGTCCAGGTTCGGGCTGTTCACCCCTTCGGTGTTGCCGCTGCTCAGGCGCGTGAGCTGCTGCTCCGCCTGTCGCAGAAGCTGTTGTGCCTGAATCGTGCGCGGGTCCTCGGCACCGTAGATTTCGGTGAAGATCGAGGCCTTGGCCCGGTTCGCGGCAACCTGGCTCTGCGCCTCCATCAGCGCAGTGCTGAGCACAGGTGCCTGGGACTCTGGATCGAAGAGCCGGTTCTTGCCCATGAAGACGCGCAGACGGCCTGAGACGTCGTTCTGGCGCCGCCGAACGCTGTCGGTGTACTGCTGCATGTACTGCGTGATCGGCTCGGTCTCGCGCGTGTTCATCGTCCGCGCCAGCGAGTTGATGATGGGGACAACACTGTTCGCCATCTTCGCCGCCCGTTCGGGGCTTTCGTCGTACACCCCTATCGTTATCGGCCCGTCCGCGCTGAGAAAGATTTCAATGTTGCCCGCCAGCACATCGTAGGCGAGCTGACGATCCTTCGAGTCGAGCGTGTAGACGTTGAAGAGATCGAATCGCCGAATCAACGAGTCGTAGAGCGCACGGCTGGTGAAGAAAACGGAGATTTCGTAGCCACCGGCACCCCCCGACTTGCCAACGAGTTTGCTCAGCCCCACATCCTTCAGCGAGGAAGCAACGCCCCCAAGGATACCGTCGAGCGGAGTGCCGGATTTGTTCGGGGGAAGCGCAAGCACGTCCGCCTTGTACTGCACCGGAAGCACGGTATAGGCGTACCAGGCCATCACCCCCGTGGCGGCAAACGCCAGCAGCAGCACCCACCACCACGTTTTCCGCAGCAACCGGAACTGCTCGAAAAGCACGACCTGGCCGGGAGCAAACGCGCTTCCAGCGCCGTTTGCCTCCACCACCAACAGAGCCTGTGTTCTCTTCTCTACTGTATCCATAGTGTACCTGTTCGGCGGACTCTACGCAGCCGTTCCCGGCTCGAAGCGCCGCTATCGTATCGTCGTCCCCTGCGCCTGCCAGCGTCCACCCACCGTCAGGCCAATCCGAAGCTGGACAGCCTGGACGGTGGTGTCGGGGCCGGCAACCCGGCTGTACTCCACTCCTCCAAACAGCGAGGCGGAGCCAAGCAGCGCAACGTGGGCAAGAACGCGGCAGTGCGTGAGTTGCTCAAGCGTTCCTGCAAGGAATGTGGCCGTTGGAGAGTCGATGAAGCGATGCGTCTGCGCCACATCGCCACCGGCATTGAAGACCAATGTATCACCCCCCCCAAGGCTGTCGTGTGCAAGAATGTTCGCACCGTGCTCCCCCACACCGAACTCGGCGTCGAACCGTACACGTGCCGAGGGATTCCAGGTGGCGTTCAGCGCGAGCTTCCAGCTGTTGGGCTGGAGGTTTTCCCCGGCGAGCGTCATCCCCCGATGGGTGTAGGCGTTCTCCGGGTTGAAGTGGCTGAAGGTGAAAGGTTCTACACGAGTATACTCAGTCCCCACATCAACCGAAGGGTGCAGCAGCCCGACGGCCCGCAGCGCTCCCCTCCACGCAATCTTGTTCGACCAGTACCCCGAACCTATCTCGCTGAAGCGAAGATCGTCGAGCAGCATCTCCCCTTCGGCATAGACTCCGCGCACCGGCCGAAGGCCAATCGAGAGGTACATGTTCCCGTTGTCCCGGTCGCCGAGATACTGCTCCTGGTCCTTGAAGAAGAGCAGCGGGTTCAGGTAGCCCAGCTCGAATCCGCGGCCGTGGTAGATGGTGGCTTCGCCGAGCGAGACACGCACCGCATCGGAGGGATCGAAGGTGATGAGGTGCGCCGCAACGAACCGCTGGGGATCGGGGTCGGTTGGCAGCGGACCCCGCGCGTTGACGTTGAAGGGGCTGAGAAGCCAGCCGTGGAGGTGGGTGAAGCGGAACGGACCGAACGCGAGACCGAAACGGAGATAGTCGTAGCTGCTGCCGAGCCGCGAGCCGAGCAGAAGGCTGCGGTCGAGGCCGCCACCCAGCTGCACACGGTCGTGGCCGACCTCCGCGCTCAACCCGCGCCAGGCAAGCCGCACGTGCGCGTCGGCGATACCGATGTCGCGCCCGAACCCCGTGATGCCGAACGACCCGCTCTGCACCAGAACGCTGTCGCGCGCAGCCAGCAGACTGTCGCCCGCCACCGAGCCGTTCACGACGCGGGCAGCCGCACCCAGCACGTCGTAGAGCGACACGCGCACGCCTGCGCCGAGCAGCCCAACGATCACCGTCCGCTTCTGCTGTGGATCGAGGCGGACTTCGCTGTAGCCGATGGGTTCGAGGAGCACGCGCGAGGGACCGGCGCTGTCGCTCCACTCCGCAATCGCCAGCGGACGGTCAGCAAGGGGATCGCTCCAGAAGGAACGTCCTGTGGTGGATGAGGGAAGGATCAATCCCTCCCCCCCGCCTTCGCGCGCGAGCACGGCGGCGTGATCGGCAGCAAGGGAGCGCAGGGCAGGGTCGAGCGAGGGATCGGCGGCGGCTTCGAGCAGGTAGCGCCGTGCGTCACCGCGGGAGATCGGCAGGTGCTCGCGCGGGAAGCGGGGAATTGCCCCCGCCTCGTAGAGCCTGACCAGCGCGGCGGTTGCCGGATGGGTCAACTCCAACAGCTCCACCTGCGCGCGAAGGTCGGCAGCGCAGAGAAGGAGCAGAAGAGCAGCGATGCCGAGTGCTGGCGAGGTTCCCCTCCCCACCAAGCGGACGCTACGGCTGTTTTGCGCTGATGGAGTTGACAAACTGGAAGATTGCATTGGCAATGCCGGCGATACCGCCTGCAATGTTGATATACGTGCTCGCGACTTCCAGCGACGTGCGCACCGGTTCGTCGCGCTCTCCCGGAACGTAGATCTCGTCGCCCGGACGAATCGAGGCATCGCTGAGAGCATCCCACATGTCGATGCCGTACCGGAACACGCCGATCTTGCCGTTGTCGGCGGCTTCGGTGACGCCACCGGCCCTCTCCAGATAATAATCGGGAGTGGCGCCGGCCACGTAGCGCACAGCGCCGGGGAAGCGCACACGGCCACGAACAGTAACGTAGCGCGGTGCCGTGGGAATGATAATGCGGTCACCGTTTTCGAGCGGAATGTCGCTCATCGTGTCGCCGTGCGCAATCGCCTCGATGTTCGCGCTCACACGTCCGGCCTGATGCGGAAAGATGCGGCTCGAACGCGATGTGTCGTCGAGCGTGATCAGCGAGTTGTGGTAGGCGGGCGGGAAGACGTCGTAGTTTTCGCGGCGGAACCCACGCTGCTCCGGCAGGTCGCGCTCCACGATACCGGCGGCAAGCGCCGCGTTCGCCGTTGGCCCGCCAGCCAGCCGGAGCAGCTCGCTCAGCTTCGTGACGCCGGGGGTGATGGGGTAGGCTCCGGGGCTTGTGACCTCGCCACTGATCGTCACCACGCCGAGGGAGCGGCTGCCGGTGATGATGTCCGTCCTGGCCGGAACGACGATCTGGTCGCCGGGGAGCAGTTCGAGCGAGACGAGCTGGGCGGAGTCTTCGAGATTGATCGGCATGCGCGTAATCGAACCGTCCGCACCCTGCCGCACCAGTTCGGCACGGGTTGGGTCTCCATCCTCCCGAACTCCGGTGGAGAGCCGCGCCAGCATCAGGGCATTGTCGCCGCGCCGCCAGCGAAACGTGGAGGAGGTCTGCACCGCACCGCTGATCCCGACGTAGCCGCCACCACTGCTCGACGAACGCTCACTCTCCACAATAATTTCGTCGCCCTCGCGGAGCGTGGGGTTGCCGCGATCGTCCCCGAGCAGACGATAGCGCATCAGGTCGATCTCCTCGCTCGTGCCGTTGTTGTGCCGCAACTGCACGGTGCGCAACGGGGTGCCGCTGGCGCTGGTGAAGCCGTCGAGCGTTGTTCCGCGCTGCACGAGCATCGTGCTCTGCTGGATGGCTCCCGCCTGAAACGACGGAGCGAGCTGCTCAACGAGACTGTTCGCCATCTCGATGGCGGTGCTCACGCGGTCGGCGGCAGAGAGCTTCTGCGGTCCGGGGTTCAGCACATCGCCGCGCACGCGCACGCGCACGATCCGCGCGCGGATCAGCGCGAGCGAAGGGTTGCGCATCGACGAAGTTCGTGCCCGCGCCACAGCCAGCACCTTTGTCCGCAGCTGCGCGAGCGTCATCCCCGACACATCGATCACCCCGAGGTCACGTGGCAGAACAAGCTGGTTGTCGGGAGTGACGCGCAGGGTGTAGGGAGTTGCCGCTGCTCCCCCCTCGTACTGGAGGGTGAAAATGTCGTTCGGCCCAACGCGGTAGATCGCAGGATTGATCGGCGCTTCGAGCGGTTCGCTCTCAAGTCCCAGTTCGGGAACACCGGAGGAGGCGGTGGAGAGACCATCGGGAAGCGTGGGAATCGTTACGCCACCACCGCCCGGCTGCGCAATCGCTGTGCCCGCGAGCAGACAGAGATGCAGAGCAACGAGCGGGAGAATTGTGCGATAGCGACGTTGGTTCACTGCGCCAGGAACTGATGGATGATTCGGGCGATACGGTCGGCGGCGCGACCGTCCCACAACGGAGGCACGAGATGCGAGAGAAGTGGCGGGGCGGAGAGTCTGTCGCTGATTGCGGCACGCACAGCCTCCGGCTCGGTGCCGACCAGATCGTTCGTCCCCTGCTCGATTGTGGCGGGGCGCTCGGTGGATTCGCGGAGGGTGAGGCAGGGAACCCCGAGCCACGTGGTCTCCTCCTGTATACCGCCGCTGTCGGTCACCACCAGACGGGCCGTTCGCACCATGCCGATGAAGTCGCGATAGCCCGCGGGCGGAAGCAGCCGCCACCGTCCATTCGCGGCAAGACGCTCGTAGAGTCCGCCAGCGCGCAGCACCCCCTCGGTGCGCGGGTGCACGGGGAAGATCACCATCTCGCTTCCCGATCCGCTGTCGATCGCCTCAACGAGGCACTCCAGCGCCTCTGGATTATCGACGTTGCTCGGACGATGCAGCGTGACGACCACCCCGGTACGTCCCGCAGGGGCTGGACCCATCCCGCCAGCGAGGTGCGCCAGCGAGTCGATCATCGTGTTGCCAACCAGGTGCACACGCCCCTCCTCCACCCCTTCGCGCAGCAGATTGCGCCGTCCGCTCTCCTCGGTCACAAAGAAGAGATCGGTGATTGCGTCGGTGGCGATTCGGTTGATCTCCTCCGGCATCCCCCTGTCGCGGCTGCGCAGGCCCGACTCCACGTGCGCCAGCGCGATGTGCAGCTTCTTCGCCACGATGCCCGCGGCGAGCGTCGAGTTCACGTCGCCGTAGACAACCACCATCGCCGGACGCTCTTCGAGGCAGACGCGCTCGAACTCGACCATCACCTTTGCCGTCTGCTCGGCGTGGCTCCCCGACCCAACGCCGAGGAACCGGTCGGGAGCGCCAAGCCCAAGCTCCTCGAAGAAGACGTCGCTCATCGCAGCGTCGTAGTGCTGCCCGGTGTGGACGAGCAGATGGCGGATGCCGGAAATGCGGTCGAGCGCACGCTTGACCGGCGCAGCCTTCATGAAGTTCGGGCGCGCGCCAACCACGGAGATAACAGTCCTCACCGTCCGCTCCCAAGCAGGTGGATCTTCTCGCGCCCCGACACCACGTTCTTCGTCGCGTTGCGCGTGTCGATCACCACTTTTGCCTCGGCAACAATCGACTCGTAGTCGAAGTTGGTGTGGTCGGTGGTGATCAGCACGATGTCTGCGGCACGCACGGCATCCGACACGGAGGTCTGCGAGGTGTAGGTCTGCCCCAGCACCTCGATCTCCGGAATGTAGGGGTCCACATAGGAGAGGTTTCCCGCGCCGCTCTTGACGAGCAGCTCCATCACCTTCAGCGCCGGACTGTGGCGCAGGTCGTCAACATCGCGCTTGAAGGCCACGCCGAGCATCACAATGGAGGCGTCGGCGATCGAGATCGGCAGGTGGGCAAGGCGGTCGAGCACCATCTTCTGCACGTAGAAGGGCATCGACTCGTTCACCTCCGCCGCGAGGGTGATGAAGTTGGTCACGAAGTCGTGCTCGCGTGCCAGCCAGCTCAGGTAGTAGGGGTCGATCAGGATGCAGTGCCCGCCGATGCCGGGTCCGGGCCAGAAGGGCATGAAACCGAACGGCTTCGTCGCGGCGGCCTCCACCACCTCCCACATGCTCACCCCCCCCATCCTGTCGCAGAGCTGCGCGAGCTCGTTGACCAGGGCGATGTTCACCGAGCGGAAGATGTTCTCCAGCAGTTTCTCCATCTCCGCAACGCGGGGCGAGCTGACTTCGATCACCTGCGCGATGATCTCGCGGCTGGCGGCTGCGGCAACGGCGGTGCACTCCTCGGTGACGCCACCCACGACAATCGGCGTGTTTGCGGTGTGCCACGTCTGGTTCCCCGGATCGATCCGTTCGGGACTGAAGGCGAGGTAGAAGTCGACACCAACGCGCCGCCCCTCCGACTCCAGAATCGGCTGGACGTACTTCTCGGTGGTTGTCGGGAAGGTGGTGCTCTTCAGAATCACGCAGGCACCAGGCTTCATATGCCGGGCGAGCGCCTCGGTGGCCTGAATGATATAGGAGATATCGGGGTCCTTGTTCTCCGTGAAGGGAGTGGGGACGCAGATGAAGATGATGTCGCAGTCGGCGAGGGCAGCGAAATCGGTGGAGGACTTCAGCGTGCCGTTGGCCACGGTAGCGGCAACGAGGGCGTCGTCGATATCCTGGATGTAGTTCCGTCCGGCCTGGAGCGATTCGATCTTGCGGGGATCGACGTCGACCCCCCAGGTGACGATTCCTTTCCTGGCGTACTCGACTGCAAGGGGCAGCCCAACGTATCCCAAACCAACGACTCCGACGCTGAATTCGCGGCGGGCGATCCGATCAAGCAGGCTCATGAAGTGTGATGTGGGTGTAGCCGATCAGAAGAGAGGGCAAACATACGAAAGGCGTCCCCCGAGACCGAGAGACGCCGCAATCCCCGTAGGATGGAGAACCGCTTGTTACAGGGGCAACAATCGAGCGCGCAGGGCCGGACGGCACAGACACAGGCTCAACCGCAACCATCATCGAGCAGCGGCCACTATCGAACGCATGATTCGGCAACGTCCGTTCTTGAGTACATTGCCGCGGATCGAACGTTCTTTTGCTACTTCTCATCGACGAGAGAATGGTGTTCCCCGGCGTGCCGGGGAATGAAAAGGGAATCGTGTGTAAATCACGAGCTGTCGCGCAACTGTAAGCAGCATCCCAAAGTTTCCGCCAACGATGTTCACTGTCCCCACCACCGGGATGGGAAGAACGGCGGAAGCGCTGCGAGCCAGGAGACCTGCCCTTCTCTGGAAATGACGATGCCCTCGCGGATAGGGTTGACGGTCATGTTCGGTGCGCATGGATTCCGTGTGGAGCAGCCTGCTCCGGCACGTCCCCCTGTTCGGGGTTCCCCACCATCGCCCCCTCGTGTTCTCCTCCTCCCCGTTCGCTCACGCATCCACGAAGTGCAGTGAGAAGGTTCACCGTGTCCACACAAATCACGTTGAACGATGCACACACACAACCTTGGCTATCCGCGCATTGGTAGCCACCGCGAGTTGAAACGAGCGAGCGAACGCTACTGGAGCGGGCGCGCAACACGGGAAGAGCTGCTGGCAGAGGCGCAGTCGCTGCGCAGCCACGCCTGGCACCTCCAACGCGATGCCGGCATCGACCACATCCCCTCCAACGACTTCTCCCACTACGATCACGTGCTCGACATGGCGCTGACGGTTGGTGCCGTTCCAGAGCGCTACGCTCCCCTGCTGCCCGGTGGGGAGGAACCGGCCTCCGACCTCTACTTCGCAATGAGCCGCGGCCACCAGCGCGACGGACTCGACATCACCGCGATGGAGATGACGAAGTGGTTCGACACGAACTACCACTACATCGTTCCCGAGTTCCGCCGGGACCAGACCTTCACCTTCTTCTCCTCGAAGGTGGTGGACGAATACCGGGAGGCGCGCGAGCTGGGGCTGCGCACCCGTCCCGTGCTGCTCGGTCCGGTGTCGTTTCTGCTGCTCGGCAAGGAGAAGGAGGACGGTTTCCACCGGCTGGATCTGCTGGACGCACTCCTCCCCGTCTACGTCGAGATACTCCAGAAGCTGCAATCCCTGGGGGCCGAGTGGGTACAGCTCGACGAGCCGTTCCTGGCCCTCGACCTCGAAGAGCGCACACGGGAGGCGTTCACCCGGACGTATGAGGCGATCATCGACGCGTGCCCGAGCGTCAGGACGCTTGTCACCACCTACTTCGAGGGACTGAAGGGGGAGAATCTTCGCCTGGCCACGTCCCTTCCGATCTCCTGCCTGCATATCGACCTCGTCCGCGCACCGGAGCAGCTCGACGCCGTCATCGACGCCCTTCCCTCCTCACTGTCGCTCTCGCTCGGCGTCGTCGATGGTCGCAACATCTGGGTGAACGACCTCCAGGGATCGTTGGAGATGGTTCAGAGGGCAGCCGCTCGGCTGGGGAAGGAGCGCGTGCTCGTGGCCCCCTCCTGCTCGCTGCTCCACACGCCCTGCGACCTCGATCTGGAGATCGGTGGTCCCCTGAACCCGGAGTTGATGCGCTGGATGGCCTTTGCCAGACAGAAGGTGCACGAGGTGGTGACGCTGAAGGAGCTGGCTGGTTCCCACCCCAGTGCCCACGCCCAGGCCGCACTCGAGCACAATCGCCGGGTGATTGCCGAGAGGAGGACCTCGCCCCTCATCAACGATGCGGCTGTGCAGCAGCGGATCGCCAACGGCACGGAATCCGCGCAGCGGAGCGAGGCGTATCCGGTGCGCAGCACGAAGCAGCGCGAGGCGTTGGGGCTGCCCCCCTTCCCCACGACAACCATCGGTTCGTTCCCGCAAACTGCCGAGGTGCGCAGGTGGCGTGCCTCCTTCAAGAAGGGTGACCTGACCGCCGAACAGTACGAGGCGCTGCTCCGCGAGGAGACAGGCAACGCCATTCGTCGGCAGGAGGCGCTCGACATCGACGTGCTGGTGCACGGCGAGTTCGAGCGGAACGACATGGTGGAGTACTTCGGCGAGCAGTTGCAGGGCTTTGCGTTTACGGCAAACGGCTGGGTGCAGAGCTACGGCTCGCGCTACGTCAAGCCGCCGGTGATCTACGGCGACGTGTCGCGTCCCGCACCGATGACGGTGGAATGGTCGGCCTACGCGCAGTCGCTCACGAATCGGCCGGTGAAGGGGATGCTCACCGGCCCCGTCACCATCCTTCAGTGGTCGTTCGTGCGCGACGACCAGCCGCGGTCGCTCACGTGTAGACAGATCGCGCTGGCGATTCGCGACGAGGTGGAGGATCTGGAACGTGCGGGGATTCGGGTGATCCAGATCGACGAGCCGGCGATCCGCGAGGGTCTGCCGCTGCGCCGGGAGGATCGCGCGGCCTATCTGCGCTGGGCGGTGGAGGCGTTCCGCATCGCCAGCAGCGGCGTGGGGAGCGCAACGCAGATCCACACGCACATGTGCTACTCGGAGTTCAACGACATGATCGAGGAGATCGCCGCCATGGATGCGGACGTCATCACCATCGAGTGCTCGCGCTCGCAGATGGAGTTGCTGGACGCCTTCACCGAGTTCAACTATCCGAACGAGATCGGGCCGGGCGTGTACGACATCCACTCACCCCGCGTTCCCACCCGTGAGGAGATGAAGCACCTCCTGCAGAAGGCCGGAGCCGTGATTCCCCCCGAACGACTGTGGGTCAACCCGGATTGCGGACTGAAGACCCGTGGATGGGAGGAGACGCACCGAGCGCTGGAGGAGATGGTGGCGGCGGCAAAGGAAATGCGCGCCGCGCTGCACGAGACGACAACCCCGTAATCACCGCGCCGGCGGGCGTGCCCGTTGCGCTCGCCGGCACTCCCCCACCCATCCAGACGATGAAGGACAACCATCTCTCCCTCCGCTTCGGCGTGCTCGCCGGAATGATCCTCCTGGCTGCGGCCAGCCGTGTGGTCCCGCATCCCGCCAACTTCGCCCCCATCGGAGCGATGGCGCTCTTTGGAGGGGCCTACTTCAGGTCACGATGGGCGGCCTACGCCGTTCCGTTGCTCGCCCTCTGGCTCAGCGACCTCTACATCAACAACGTGATGTATGCGGCGTACTACGACCACTTCACGTGGCTCTATGAAGGGTTTCACTGGATATACGCAGCATCCCTCCTCACCACGTGGATGGGATCGATGCTGCTGAGGCACGTTTCGGCCTCGCGTGTAGCGCTCGCGGCGGTGCTCGGCTCGTTGCTCTTCTTCGTCGTGACGAACTTCGGTTGCTGGCCCGGCAATCCACAGTACACGCAGGACGCAGCGGGGTTGGTGGACTGCTTCGCCGCAGGGGTTCCCTTCTTCAGGGGAACAGTGCTCGGCAACCTGTTCTACGCCGCACTCCTGTTCGGTGGTTTCGAGCTGGCCCAGCGACGCATCCCCGCACTGCGCACCGCCCACGCCGCAGCGTAGCGCACCACTGGCCTCGACCTCTGCAATGCCCCCTTTCACCCACAGCACAGAGCGATGACACACGAAGAACGCATCAAGGCATCGGATACCCGCATCTTCAAGGCGGTGTTCCCCAACACCACCAACCACTACGACACACTGTTCGGCGGCACTGCCATGCAGTTGATGGACGAGGTGGCGTTCATTACCGCAACGCGCTACAGTCGCCAGCGGATGGTGACTGTCAGCAGCGACCGTATCGACTTCACCAAACCGATCCCAAGCGGCACCATCATCGAACTGCACGGACGGGTAACGTCCATCGGCAACACCAGCCTGAAGGTCCGCGTGGACATCCATGTAGAGCAGATGTACTTGGACCATCGCGAGAAGGCTGTGAGCGGGGAGTTCACCTTCGTGGCAATCGACGAGGAGAAGCGGCCGGTGCGGGTGCCGAAGTAGCTCGAACAGCTACGGGGTCAGAATTCCCTAAAAATGCGCAATTGCGAGGCTTTTTGGGGCATTCAATGTCCGTTATCCCTACACCCTTTTCCTCCCCCTTTCGCTCAATCACAACCCTATATTCGCAGCCGCTCAACTGATCCCGAACCGGCCCACGGCTTCGCTTCCTTTCCGAGCGGACGAACCGCTCCCACTTCCAGACGATATACCCATGACATCATCTTCCGAGCTGAACGGAACGGACGTTGCCGCCGCTCCCCCCGCCCACGCTCCCCAGGACGCCCCGACGCTGGTCTCCCGCATCATCCGGCGCAACGGGTCGCTCTCGCCGTTCGATCCCTCCAAAATCTCCGTTGCCATCACCAAGGCGTTCCTTGCGGTGGAGGGAACCGGAGCAACGGCGTCGCGGCGGGTGCACGAGATCGTGCACGAGCTGACCGGACAGATCGTTGCGGCGCTCACACGGCGCGCCGGCGGCGACCGACCGATCCACATCGAGGATGTGCAGGACCAGGTGGAGCTGGCGCTGATGCGCGACGGCCACCACAAGGTGGCGCGCGCCTACGTGCTCTACCGCGAGGAGCGCGCGCGCATCCGCCGCGCCGAGGCAACCTCCGACGTCGTTGTTGCGCCCACGGTGCACGTCCGCTCGGCCGACGGCAGCCTGCACCTGCTCGACGAAGGGCGGCTGGGTCTGGTGGTGAACGAGGCGTGTGCCGGACTGGAGGGCGTGGCGGCGGAGCCGGTGCTCGACGAGGTGCGCCGCAACCTCTACGACGGCATCTCGACAGAGGAGCTTGCGCTCGCGCAGATCATGGCAGCGCGAACTCTCGTCGAGACGGAGCCGAACTACGCCTACGTGAGCGCACGGCTGCTGCTCGACAAGCTGCGCAGCGAGGCGCTCACCTTCATCCACGGAGCAGAGCGCCATGCCAGTCACCGGGAGATGACGGAACAGTACGCCGACTACTTCCAGGAGTTCATCGCCAGGGGGATCGAGGAGGAACTGATCGACCCGGAGCTGGGCCGGTTCGACGTTGCGCGCCTCGGCGCTGCGCTGAAGCCGGAGCGCGACCTGCAATTCCAGTTCCTCGGCCTCCAGACCCTGTACGACCGCTACGTTCTCCACGTGCAGGGAACGCGGTTCGAGCTGCCGCAGGCGTTCTTCATGCGCGTGGCGATGGGCCTTGCCATCCGCGAGATCGACCGCGATGCTCGTGCCGTCGAGTTCTACGAGCTTCTCTCGTCGTTCGACTTCATGTGCTCCACCCCTACCCTCTTCAACTCCGGTACGCTTCGGCCCCAGCTCTCCTCCTGCTTCCTCACCACCGTCCCGGACGACCTGGACGGCATCTTCAAGTCGATCAAGGACAACGCGCTCCTCGCGAAGTACTCGGGCGGACTCGGCAACGACTGGACGCAGGTACGCGGGCTTGGCGCGCACATCAAGGGGACGAACGGTGAGTCGCAGGGAGTTGTGCCGTTCCTCAAGGTGGCGAACGACACCGCCATCGCCGTGAACCAGGGCGGCAAGCGCAAGGGTGCGGTGTGTGCCTACCTGGAAACGTGGCACATCGACGTCGAGGAGTTCCTCGATCTGCGCAAGAACACCGGCGACGACCGCCGCCGCACCCACGACATGAACACGGCAAACTGGGTGCCGGACCTCTTCATGCAGCGCGTTGCGGAGGACGGCGAGTGGACGCTGTTCTCCCCCGACGAGACGCCCGAACTGCACAACCTGTACGGTCGCGAGTTTGCCGAGCGCTACCGCGCCTACGAGGCGAAGGCAGATCGGGGTGAGCTGCGCGTCTTCCGACGCGTGCGGGCAACCGACCTCTGGCGCCGAATGCTCACGATGGTGTTCGAGACCGGCCACCCTTGGATCACCTTCAAGGACCCGTGCAACCTCCGCTCACCGCAGCAGCACGCCGGCGTCGTCCACTCCTCGAACCTCTGCACCGAAATCACGCTCAACACCTCGAAGAACGAGGTGGCGGTCTGCAACCTGGGGTCGATCAACCTTGCGGCCCACGTTACGCCGCAGGGACTCGACCACGCGCATCTGGAGCGGACCACCCGCACGGCGATGCGGATGCTCGACAACGTGATCGACATCAACTTCTACACCATCCCCGAAGCGCGGAACTCGAACCTTCGGCACCGCCCCGTCGGGCTTGGGCTGATGGGCTTCCAGGATGCGCTCTACACCCTCCGCATCCCCATTGCCTCCGAGGCGGCGGTGACCTTCGCCGACGAGAGCATGGAGGCAATCTCCTTCCACGCGATCTCCGCCTCGGTGGAGCTGGCCGGCGAGCGCGGACGCTACCCTTCGTTCGAAGGCTCGCTCTGGAGCCGAGGGATTCTGCCACTCGACTCGGTCGAGCTGCTCGCGGATGCCCGCAACGGCGTTCTCGAGCTCGACCGCACACAGCGGCTGGACTGGTCGGGTCTGCGCAGCCGGGTGCAGAGTGTGGGCATGCGCAACTCGAACGTGATGGCGATTGCGCCCACCGCCACCATCTCGAACATCTGCGGCGTTGCCCAGTCCATCGAGCCGACCTACCAGAATCTCTACGTCAAGTCGAACATGTCGGGGGACTTCACGGTGGTGAACGCCGCGCTGGTGCACGACCTGAAGGAGCTGGGCCTGTGGGACGAGGTGATGGTGAGCGACCTGAAGTATTTCGACGGCAGCCTCGGCGCCATCGACAGGGTGCCGGAGCACCTCAAGGCGCTCTACGCCACCGCGTTCGAGATCGACTCGGCGTGGCTGGTCGAGTCGGCGGCGCGCCGCCAGAAGTGGATCGACCAGGCGCAGTCGCTCAACCTCTACATCGCCAACCCCAACGGCCGCAAGCTCGAATCGCTCTACCGCCTGGCGTGGGAGCGCGGCTTGAAGACGACGTACTACCTGCGCTCGCGCAGCGCAACGCACGTGGAGAAGTCAACGCTGCGCGGCACCGACGGCAAGCTCAACGCAGTCTCGGTAGCGCCCACGATCAACGCAGCACCGCAGGCTCCCCCGGTGTGCTCGATCGACGACCCCGACTGCGAGGCGTGCCAGTAGTATCCGACGAAGATTTCAGAACTCAAGGAGAAGACAATGCTCAGCTGGTCAGAACCGACAACAGCAGAAGAGACAACGACATCCGTGAGCGGAGCCGCCACTGTGGTGGAGACCGCGTATTTGAATACATCCATCACCGGCGAAATCGACCGCAGCGGCGGCCGTGTCAGCGTTGACGACAAGGCGATGATCAACTGCCGCGCCGACGTGAACCAGCTCCTCCCCCTCAAGTATCGGTGGGCGTGGGAGAAGTACCTGGCGGCCTGCAACAACCACTGGATGCCCACCGAGGTGTCGATGCAGGCGGACATCGCACTCTGGAAGTCCCGCGACGGACTGACCGAGGACGAGCGGCTGGCGATCAAACGGAATCTCGGCTTCTTCGCCGCATCGGAGTCGCTGGTGGCGAACAACATCGTTCTGGCGATCTACCGCCACCTCACGAACCCGGAGTGCCGGCAGTATCTGCTCCGCCAGGCCTTCGAGGAGGCGGTGCACACCCACACGTTCCAGTACGTCGTTGAAAGCCTCGGCCTCGATGAGGGCGAGCTGTTCAACATGTACCGCGAGGTGCCCTCGATCACGAACAAGGCAGCGTGGGCGCTCCGACACACGCGCAACCTGGAGAACCCGGAGTTCTCCACCGGCACGCAGGAGGCGGACCTGGCGTTCCTGCGCGACCTGGTGGCGTTCTACGTGGTGTTCGAGGGGATGTGGTTCTACACCGGCTTTGCGCAGATTCTCTCGCTGGGGCGGCGCAACAAGATGGTGGGAATTGCCGAGCAGTATCAGTACATCCTGCGCGATGAGTCGATCCACCTCAACTTCGGCATCGACGTCATCAACCAGATCAAGGTGGAGAACCCGCATCTCTGGACCACCGCATTCCAGGAGGAGCTGCGCACGATGATCCGCGAGGCGGCGGAGCTTGAGGCAGCCTACGGCCACGACACGATGCCCCGTGGATTTCTCGGACTGAACGCCGCGCTGTGCGAGCAGTACATGCACTTCATCGCGAACCGCCGCTGCGCTCAACTCGGCCTGATCCCGGTGTTCCCGGAGACCGACAACCCCTTCCCGTGGATGTCGGAGGCGATGGACCTGAAGAAGGAGAAGAACTTCTTCGAGACGCGCGTGATCGAGTACCAGAACGGCGGCGCGCTGACCTGGGACTAGAGCCTGTTATGCACTATGTGGATCTGCGAAGAGGATGATCGCTGCACACTGACAGATTTCGAGCCTGCTCGGTGCGCCGACCAGAGAGACTCCGTGGCAACAGACATTCATCCTCGATTCTGAGCGAGAATCCTGCATAGCTCCTTCGATAAGTTCATAACAGGCTCTAGGGACTGACGAAGCCCCCCCCGCCGTTGAACTGCCAGAACGCCCGATGCCGCCGTTGCAGCATCGGGCGTTTCATTTGCCATGTCCTGGCGGAGCGATGAATCCCGCTATCCTTCGCGCTGCATCATCTGCCGGAGATATCCCCCCGTATAGGAACGTGTGTTGCGCGCGACCGTCTCGGGCGTGCCGGTTGCCACAACATCTCCGCCAGCATTCCCCCCCTCCGGCCCCAGATCGACAATCCAGTCGGCGGCGCGGATCACCTCCAGATTGTGCTCGATCACGATGAGCGAGTGCCCGGCGTCGATCAGCGAGTCGAAGGCGCGCAGGAGCGTTGCAACGTCCTCGAAGTGCAGTCCGGTGGTTGGCTCATCGAAGATGAAGAGCGTGTGCTCCGCCTCCGGCGTCACGAGGTTCGTTGCGAGCTTCACGCGCTGTGCCTCGCCGCCGCTCAGGGTCGTGGCGGACTGACCGAGCCGCAGGTAGCCAAGGCCCACATCACGCAGCGCGCCGAGCCTGCGAATGATCGTCTTCTCACCGGCAAAAAGCTCCAGCGCCTCGTCCACCGTCATCTCCAGCACATCGACAATGCTCTTCCCCTTGAATGTTGCGTCGAGCACCTCGCCGCGATAACGCAGCCCGCGGCACGCCTCGCACGTCAGCTCGATGTCGGCGAGGAACTGCATCTCCACCTTCACGATCCCCTCTCCCTGGCACGCTTCGCAGCGCCCCCCCGGAACGTTGAAGCTGAAGAACCCCGGCTTCCAGCCGCGCGCGCGCGCGACGGGAGTCAGCGAAAACAGGTCGCGGATGGCGTCGAACGCCTTGACGTAGGTGGCAGGGTTCGAACGTGGCGAACGGCCAATGGGGGACTGATCGATCATCTGCACGCCACCAACGGCCTCGGCTCCCTCAACGCTGCGGAGCCGCTTGCTCCCGGCAATCACCTGCCCCGTGGCGCGCGCAACGGCCGGGTAGAGCACGTCGTGCACCAGCGTGGATTTCCCCGATCCGCTCACTCCGGTCACCACCGTGAGCATCCCGAGCGGGAAGGCCACGTCGATGTTCTTCAGGTTGTTCTCGGTAACGCCGCGCAGGATGATCTCGCGATTCGTGTGCCCGCGCCGGTGTCGCGCCGGGAGCGAACGTCGCCCGGAGAGCCAGGCACCGGTCAGCGACCGCTCGTCCGCGGCCATCTGCTCGATGCTCCCAGCGGCCACCACCGCTCCCCCGTGCTCTCCCGCCTTCGGTCCCATTTCAACGAGCAGGTCGGCAGCGCGGATGATGTCGGGGTCGTGCTCCACCACGATCACCGTGTTGCCTATCGAGCGGAGCGAGTGGAGAATGCGCACGAGCCGCTCGGTGTCGCGCGGGTGCAGACCAATCGACGGCTCGTCGAGGACGTAGAGCGCCCCCACCAGCGAGCTGCCGATTGCCGTGGCGAGGTTGATCCGCTGCGCCTCGCCACCGCTCAGCGTGTGGCTGAGCCGGTCGAGGCGGAGATAGCCAAGCCCCACGTCGTCGAGATAGCGGAGGCGTTTGGCAATCTCCTCCAGGATGCGCTCGGCAACGGCGTGTTCGTGGTCGGTGAGTTGCAGCGAGCCGAACCAGGCGTTCGCCTCGGCAATCGTCATCGTCACAACGTTCGGAATCGAACGGTTGTGAACGAACACCTGCATCGCCGAGGTGCGGAGCCGGGAGCCGTTGCAGCGCGGACAGGCGGTGTAGCCACGGTAGCGTGCCAGAAGCACACGATAGTAGATCTTGTAGGTCTGCTCCTCCACCTCCTTGAAGAAGCCATCGATACCGATATACGACCCGAACCCCTTCATCACCACCTCCCACTCGGCCGATGTCAACTGCGCCACCGGCTTCCGCACATCGAGCTTCGCCTCCTTCGCAACGCTCAGGAGCGTCTTTGCGTAGTGCGAGTGCTTCGGCGTGGTGAACGGGAGGATCGCCCCCGCCTGCAGCGAACGCGAGCGGTCCGGGATAACGAGGTCCATGTCGATGCCGATGGCACGCCCAAACCCCTCGCACTCCGGGCAAGCACCAACGGGGTTGTTAAAGCTGAAGAGGCGCGGGTGCGGCTCCTCGTAGCGGATGCCACACTCGGCGCACTCGTAGCGCGTGCTGTAGCGGTGCACCGCCCCACTCTCCACCTCCTGCACGAGCGCAACCCCCTCACCGTTGATGAACGCGCTCTCGATTGCCTCGGCAAATCGCGTTACCGTGCGATCATCGTCGCGGACCGCAAGGCGGTCGGCAAGCACGAGCGGAACGTCGAGGTCGAGCGCGCGGTCGAACGACTCGTTGAGGTCGAGCACCTCCTTCGATCCCTCCTCGACAACACGATAGAACCCACGGTCGCGCAAGGCGAGATAGGACTCGGTACGGCGGTCGCGGGTCTCCTCGTTGAGCGGGAAGAGGATGTAGAGACGGGTCCCCTCGGGAAGCGACCGCACATCCTCCCACACCGAACGGGGCGTTTCCTTCCGCACCACGCGGTCGCAGCGCTTGCAGCGCGTCACCCCGATGCGAGCGTAGAGGAGACGGAGGTAGTCGTAGACCTCGCTGGTGGTGCCAACGGTGGAGCGCGGGTTGCGCGTCAGCTGCTGCTGCTGAATCGCCACCGCCGGAGCAAGTCCGGTGATTCGCTCCACATCGGGACGAGCCATGCGCGAGAGGAACTGTCGCGCGTAGGCCGAGAGCGACTCCACGTAGCGCCGCTGCCCCTCGGCGTAGATCGTGTCGAACGCCAGCGACGACTTCCCCGATCCCGACACCCCGCTGAAGACGATCAGCCGGTTCTTCGGCAGATCGATTGAGACATTCTTGAGGTTGTGCGTGCGCGCGCCGCGAATCGAGAGCGTGGTGCGTGTGCTGGGAATGCCGTCGGGGGACGACGCAGTCTCGCTTGCGAGGACCGGAGCAGCAACCGACGCTGGACCTTTCTGCGCTGAATCCTTTCGAGTGCGCGGCGATTGTCGTGGAGAGCGTGGAGTCTTTGTGGAGTCAGTCACGAGGTGGTGCTCTGAATGGTAAGAGGAATCAGACCTTGAATCTCGCTGCTCACAGGGTCCGCTGCAAGTGAAGGTTTATTCCAGCCGGGCTGGCGTGGTATCGCCCAATGTACTCTACGGACGGCACACATTCCCGGAATTCGCTCTCCACCGCGTTGAACCAGGCTCTCAGTCCACTTCGCGCCCATCTCCATCCGCACAGTCTTCGGGCTGATGCGCGCTTACGTGTGCATTGGCCCATGACGGTCCGGGATCAGAAGTGATAGAGGAGCAGAATGCCCATCACCCATCCACTTGCATCGACATCGTGGGGAAGCAGCTCACCGCTGCCACTCCCCTTTAGTCCGGTTGTCCGAACTGTTGGGTAGCTGCGATGGACGGCCTGAAGCGAGGCCGAGAGTCTCGAAGGAGAAGAGGGCCGGGAGAAGGCCGTGCGCAGTCGAGCGCCGTACACCATGCTGGCGGCGCTTCCGCTACCGATCACCACCCCCTCCACCTCCTCATCCGCCGCGGTCCGTCGGTCACCGTCCATCCATCCAAAAACCCTTGCCGTGGCATTGCCGTACCCCACCACCATGTCAATCTCGAACGGCAACACCCGATCCTCGAGCGTCAGGGGGGTGGCAATCGCGTAGACGCTGTACCCACTCGCCGTCACCCCTTCTCCATGATCCCCCCGCACACCGAGAGTAGTTGCAGGGGGCATCAGTTCCACCCCAACTCCCCAGCGACGGAGTGGAGTATACTCGGCGACAATTGCTGGCTGCAATCCGAACGTGAGCGCACCGCGGCTGATGCCGCTGATCGGTGTCGAGAACTGGTAATCCTCGAACGCGGCAAGACGGGCGAACGCGAAGGAAAGTCCGATGGAGAAGGAAAGACGACGTGCAACAGTGTCAGGCTGCTGTAGCATCAGGCCGGTCGGCAGCACGTGAACGATGCGGTTGGAGTCGATGAGGCCGGGTGGATAGCGTTCCGGCAACCCGGCACGCAACCCGAACTTCTGCTGTACCTCGGTAAACGGCGCCCGTCCGCTCGGTCCGGGCCGCACCCGCAGGCTCCCCGTCTCGTTGACGATGGAACCGACCAGAGCACCGGCGAACAGACCAAGTCCTGAAGCCTTCTGTAGACGTTCGACAACCCCTCCCTCCGTCAGCGCCGCTCCGGCCGCCACGCCCACCACCATCCCGCCAATATTCCACGAGACGAGATAGGGATCGAACTCCTCGACGGCACCGATCTGCCCTGAATCGATCCATCGATAGACCGGCAGCGTGTCGTTGCGACGATAGAGCAGGAATGTATCGGCAGGATCGAACGGCGTGTTGCGGTTTCCCAGCAGCAGCCCGGACGGGGCAACGGCGAGCAGTTGTCCGGGGGTGCGCGTGCCGTCGCGCAGAGTAACGAACACGACCGCACCGGCACGCAGCCACGGTGCGGGGTCCACCACCTCCAGCAACTCCCCCCAGCGGTAGGGACGCACGGACCAGAGCGTGTCGGACTCGACGCGAACGATTCGTTCGTAGTTGACGAGGTAGGAGCGGAGATCGGCGAAAGCACCCGCAGCAAGCGGAAGGCGCACCTCGCCCCCGCGACCATCGTCAACGAAAAACTCATAGCGGGCAGAGTCGATACGGTGAAGCGTCGCAGAGCCGAAGGCAGGAATACGGGGGAACAGGTGAAAGTAGGCGCGCTCCACCGAATCGATCTCCACCCCCACGCGCGGGAGCACAACCTGGCCAGACACGGAGAACGTGGCAAGGAGTGTGGAGAGAAGCCCAGCAGCGAGAACAGATCGGCATGAAGACATGGGGGAGAGAATAGAACCGGAATGTGAAACCTTCGCAGCAACAACACTGAACCGGGTGAACGGTTGTGGGAGAACGCCCACTCCGCTCGCCATGAAGCCGCATCAACGGCATCCACTACTGAATGCCACAGCCCTTTGCCCTCGGCAGACGCGGCGATATATTGTGCCCACGATGCGTGTGCGAACCCTGAAAACGACGACGACACTGAACAGTGTTGGAACGATCCGAGGAGGATCGTTCCTGTCGCTTGCGCTCGCTCTCTCCCGGTTCCGCCTCTGGAGTCTCCGCGCCTCCACCCTCCCGTCGCTCCCGTAGCGGCGCACCCCGCGCGCCCACCACCACTTCCCTTCCTTCCGGCACCTCCCATCCGCACACAGGCGTGATGGCACTGCTCATGTATTCAACCCAACAGGTATCGATATGACTTCCCACACCGAAACTCACTCCCACATCGCTCCACGCGACGTGCACTCCACGCTCTCCCGGCATATGCTGGCCGATGGGTTCGACATGGTGCTCGACCTGCAGGCGAGCCACGGCACCACACTCGTGGATGCGGCAACCGGCAGGGAGTACCTCGACTTCTTCACCTTCTTCGGGTCCAACCCGATCGGACTCAACCACCCGAAGCTGAACAACCCCGAGTTCATCGAGAAGATCGGGCGCGTCGCGATCAACAAGCCCTCGAACAGTGACGTGTACACCGTGGAGAAGGCGGAGTTCGTTGACACCTTCTTCCGCGTTGCGGTGCCCGAACACTTCCGCTACAGCTTCTATGTGGAAGGTGGAGCGCTCGCAGTGGAGAACGCGCTGAAGGCCGCGTTCGACTGGAAGGTGCGCAAGAACCTGGCGCAAGGGATCGAAGGAGAACGTGGGCAGCGGGTGCTCCACTTCCGCCAGGCATTCCACGGACGCAGCGGCTACACCATGTCGCTCACCAACACCGACCCGACGAAGGTTGCCCTCTTCCCGAAGTTCGAGGGGTGGCCGCGCGTGTCGAACCCGATGGCGACGTTCCCGCTCGAAGGGGAGAACCTTGCCGCAACAATCGAGCGCGAAAAGGTCTCCATTGCCGAGATCGAAGCGGCGTTCGAGCAGTACCCGGACGAGATCGCCTGCATCATCATCGAGCCGATCCAGGCCGAGGGGGGCGACAACCACTTCCGTCCCGAGTTCCTCCGCGAACTGCGCCGCATCTGCGATGAACGCGAGGCACTCCTCATCTTCGACGAAGTGCAGACCGGCATCGGTCTGACCGGATCGATGTGGGCACACGAGGCGCTGGGAGTCATCCCCGACATCGTCAGCTTCGGCAAGAAGACACAGGTATGCGGGATACTTGCCGGACCCCGCATCGACGAAGTTCCTGACAACGTCTTCAAACTTTCCAGCCGCATCAACTCAACGTGGGGCGGGAACCTGGTGGATATGGTCCGCTTCACGCGGATACTTGAGGTGATCGAGGAGGAGGGTCTGGTGGAAAACGCCGCAACGATTGGAGCATACCTGCTCGAACAGATCCGGTCGCTCCAGGAGTGGCACCCGCTCACGATCAGCAACGCGCGCGGTCGCGGCCTGCTCTGCGCCTTCGATTTCCCCGACACGGCCACACGCGACAGCTTCCGCAAGGAGTGCTACGACCGTGGACTGATCATTCTCGGCTGCGGCAGCCACTCGATCCGATTCCGTCCACCGCTCAACCTGACACGCGCCGAAGTGGACCGTGGCATGGCGATCATCAGGCAGGTGGTGGAACTTCTGGCCCCGCGGCGCGACGTGTAAGTCAGCGGAATGCGCTGCACGCCGAGAGCAGAACCTGAAGGCTCCCGCACCACCACACGGTGCGGGAGTTTTTGGAAGGTGTGAGAATTGGCCCGCGACGGTCGGGAAATCTGTTCCCGGGCAGCGCCGTTGTGTAGATTGCGCCCTCATCTTCACGCCTCGCTTCCCATTTCCTGTTTCTCGCTCCTGACACCGATGCGTCGCAATCCGGTTGCCGCCGTTCTCTTTCTGCTCGTGCTGCTCGTCGGCGGATTCGTCTGGCTGGGCTACCGCACCATCAATCGCTCGCTGGTTCCCGATGGAGCAAGCGAAGACGAGGTGCCGGGCCTCGGCGCCGACGCAGCGATTGCGCGCGACCCGAACGGCATCGTCTACATCACCGCCACCAGCGACAACGACGCGTGGGCGTCGCTCGGCTACGCGCACGCGCAGGACCGACTCTGGCAGATGGACCTGATGCGGCGTGCCGGTGCCGGAAGGCTGAGCGAGATCTTTGGCGGCAAGACAATCGAGGCCGACAGGTTCCTGCGGACGATTGGCATCGCGCGCACCGCACAGGACATTCTGGAAGCAATGCCGGCCCGAACCCGAAGTGCGCTCGAAGCCTATGCGCGGGGCGTCAACGCCTACATCGCAACCCACCGCACGCGGCTGCCGTTCGAGTTCGACGCGCTCAACTACGAGCCGGAGGAGTGGAAACCGCTCCACACCGTCATCATCACCCGGATGCTCGCGTGGGAGTTGAACGGCTCCTTCTGGACCGATATCGTCCTGGGCGAGGCGCGTAACCGCCTCGACTCCGCCCGATTCCACGCTCTCCTCCCCCACTATCCCTCCGACGCACCAACGGTGGTGCCCGGCACGGGAAACGTGCAGCCCCAACGCCGCGACACTGCTGCGCCCCCCCCACCGCAGCAGCCGCGCGACACCGCCGCGCGCGCCGCGACCAGAGCACAGCAGCCGGCAGCGGGTACACCGGTACAGCCCAATCGAGCAACCACCCCTGCACGAACGCAGAGAACCGCGCCAGCAACGGCGCAGCCCAACCGGTCGACTTCTCCTCCACGGACGCCACCGGCGAACGCCGCGCAGCCACGAACGCGTCAACCGCAGGGCACAACTGCGCCCGCACAGCGCCCTGCAAACCGTCCCGCGTCCCGCCCCCCCGCCGGACGCGCTCCAAACCAGCAGACAGGCGCGCTCCCTCCGCGAGTCGATCTTCCAGAGATGGCGGGAGTGATGGAGGTCGACCATGCAGTGCGGCAGAGACTCGGCATTGCAGGGTCGCACATCGGCTCGAACGCGTGGGCGGTGGCAGGGTCGCGCACGGAATCGGGAAGGCCGATGCTGGCGAACGACCCGCACCTCGGGCACTCCGCTCCCTCGAAGTGGTACCAGGCGTCGATCACCGTGCGCGGACGCCACCGCGCCGGGGTGACGATTCCGGGCGTTCCGTTCATCGTGATCGGCCGGAACGACAGCATTGCCTGGGGCGCGACGAGTTTGATGACCGACGAGACGGACTTCTTCGTTCTCCGGCTCGATACCACCAGGCGCGATGCGGCCATCTACGATGAGCGTCCAGACAAGCTCACCGTCCTCTACGACACGATTCGCGTGAAGGACTCGGCATCGGTGCCGATCCGCGTGCGGATCAGCCGGCACGGCCCGGTGATCTCCGACTGCGATCCCTACACGACGAAGTCGAACGCCACGCGCGACTCCCTCCCTCGCACTCCGTCGCGCAGGGACACACTGGCGCTGGCGATGCGCTGGCGCGGCAACGACGTCTCGCAGGAGTTGAGTGCGTGGCAGGAGATGAACGACGCCGACACCTGGCGCGAGTTCTCGCAGGCAACGCGGCGCGGTGGCGTCCCCGGACTCTCCTTCATCTACGCCGACGCGCACGGCACAATCGGCTACGTGGCCTCGGCGCGCGTGCCGATCCGCGACGGGTCGATTGACGGCAGCCTGCCGCGTCCCGGCTGGGACTCGCGCTACGCGTGGAAGGGAACGATGCCGATGGAGTCGCTGCCGATTGCCACATCGCCGCGCGACGGCATGATTATCAGCGCAAACAACCCACCCACGAGCAACTGGAGCGCCATGGGGGAGGGCTGGGAGGACCCGTCGCGCGCAATCCGCATCCACCAGCTTCTCGACAGCGCAATCGGACTGAACCCGACCGACATGATCCAGATGCAGTCGGACGTGGTGTCGCCGCAGATGCGCATGATGGTGGACACGCTCCTCCACGCCTTTCCCGACAGCGCACGGCAGAGCGGCGTCCTTCGTGCGGCTATCGGCCTGCTCGCCCGGTGGGATGGCGCGATGAGCGAGAACTCCAGCACGGCCGCGATTGCGGCGATGTGGTACCAGACGCTCGTGGAGATGACCTTCCGCGACGAACTCGGCCCCCTGCTCTACCGCCGCTACGTGATGACGGCGCTCTCCCCCATCCGCGCGCTGCGCAACCTTGTACAATCCGACAGTCCCTGGTTCGACGACGTTGCCACCCGGGACGTCCGCGAACACCGCGATGACATTCTGCGGACTGCGCTGGGCCGCGCAATCGAGTCGCTGCACCGCCGTTTCGGGACGTGGGATATGAGCCAGTGGCGATACGGCGCGCTCCACACCCTGACGATGCGCCATCCATTCGACGTGAACGCGTCGTTCGCCGAGCTTGTAAATATCGGGCCGATAGAACTCAGCGGAAGCAACACCACCCTGAACAACGGCGAGTGGGATTTCAACGAGCCGTTTGCCGTGCGTGTCGGGCCTTCGATGCGCATGGTTGTGGACTTCTCCGATACCACCGCCTTCCTGCGCAGCGTTATCACCACCGGGGCCAGCGGACAGCCGCTCAGCAGCGCCTACAAGAACCAGGCAACGCTCTGGCTGGTCAGCGGTCTGCTGTCAATCGGACGGGAACTTCCCCCGGCCGATATGCAGGAGACGACAACGCTCCACCCAAAGAAGTAGGGACGCCCGGACTGGCCTACGTCCACAACGGTCAACACCATCCGGCGGCACCAAACACATCGAGGGAGCACGACAGCTGTCGTGCTCCCTCGATGTGTTTGGTGCCGTTCTTCAACACCGGGCACTCCGTCGTGGACTGCCCGGCGTGCTCGCCCTGTTCTACCCCGCCGTGTCGGGCACAGAGGCAATGGCCACGTTGAGCGCACGGCGGACGATCTCCTCCTGCTCACCTGCGTGACTGCGGCCACTTCCGGCAGCCGGGCTTCCCGAGGCTGGACGGCCAAGGAAGGAGAGGCGCTGCGTTGCACCAAGCTCCTCACGAATCCAGTGGCTCAACGCACCCCACGCTCCCATGTTCTTCGGCTCCTCCTGCAACCACACGACATCTTGGGTTTCGCTGTACCGCTTCAGCTCCTCGCGCACCTGCGCCGCCGGGAAGGGATAGAGGCTCTCGATTCGCACCAGCGCAACATCGGTCTGCCCCGTCTTCCGCCGCGCCTTGAGCAGATCGTAGTAGACCTTGCCCGTACAGAGCACCAGACGCCGCACGCCGGAGGGTTCGAGTCCGTCCACCTCGCCGATGACCTTGCGGAACTCCCCGTTCACGAACTCCGTGATGTTGCTCGACACGAGCGGGTCGCGCAGCAGACTCTTCGGCGTCATCACGATCAGCGGCTTCCGCACCTCGCGCTTCGCCTGAAGCCGGAGCAGGTGGAAGTACTGGGCTGCCGTTGTCGGGTAGACGATGCGCATGTTGTCCTCGGCGCTCAGCGTGAGGAAGCGCTCCATGCGTGCCGAACTGTGCTCCGGCCCCTGTCCCTCGAAGCCGTGCGGCAGGAGCATGCAAAGGCCCGCGGTCTGGCCCCACTTGTCCTCACCCGAGGAGATGAACTGGTCGATGATAATCTGTGCGCCGTTGACGAAGTCGCCGAACTGTGCCTCCCACAGCACCAGCGTCTGTGGATCGGCGACGGAGTAACCGTACTCGAAACCGAGCACCGCGTACTCGCTCAGCGGCGAGTCGTACACCATGAACCGCGGCTGCGTCTCGGAGAGATTGTTGAGCGGCGTGTGGCGGGCGTCGTTGTGCTGGTCGTGCAGCACCGAGTGACGATGGCTGAAGGTCCCGCGCTGCGAGTCCTGACCGCTCAGGCGGATGGGATGCCCTTCGAGCAGCAGCGAGCCGAACGCCAGCGCCTCGGCCAAGGCCCAGTCGATCTGTCCGTCGTTCTCGCTCGTCTTCGCCCGGCGCTCGAACATTGCCGCGAGCTTCGGGTGCATGGTGAACCCTTCGGGCACCGCAGAGGTGGCGCCGATCAGGTGCCGCAGCATGAACTCCGGCACGCCGGTCTGTGGATTGCTCCACGTCGTCTCCGGGTTGATCTTCTGGTCGGCAAGGGGATCGGAGACCGTCCGGGTGGAAAGCCCGGCCTTCGTCACCGTCAGCATCTCCTCAAGACGACTCTTGAACTCCTGCTCGGTGGCGTCCACCGCCTCCTGCGTCAGCGTGCCGTTGTGCACCAGGCGCTCGGTGTAGACGCGGCGAACCGAAGGATAGCTCCTGATGCGCTCGTACATCAGCGGCTGGGTGTAGCTCGGCTCGTCCCCCTCGTTGTGGCCGTAGCGCCGGTAGCAGATCATGTCGATCACCACGTCGCAGGCGAACTGCTGGCGATACTCAAACGCGAGGCGGGTCACGTACACCGCGGACTCGGGATCGTCGCCGTTGACGTGGAAGATCGGGGCACCCACCATCTTCGCCACATCGGTACAGTAGGTGCTGCTGCGGCTGTCGCTCGGGCAGGTGGTGAAACCGATCTGGTTGTTGACAACAATGTGCAGGGTGCCGCCGGTGCGGTAGCCCGGAAGCTGGCTCATGTTCAACGTCTCGGCCACAACGCCCTGCCCCATGAACGCAGCGTCGCCGTGAATCTGCACGGGGATATAGAGGCGCTCACCACCCTCACCGGCGCGATCCTGCATCGAGCGGACCATCCCCTCGATCACCGGGTTCACCGCCTCCAGATGGCTTGGATTCGGCGCAAGCTCCACACTCACCGTCGCGCCGTTCGCGGTGGTCACCTTCCCGACCTGCCCCAGATGGTACTTCACGTCGCCGGAACCGAGCACCGATTCCGGGTCGCGCGAATCCTCGAACTCGCTGAAGATCTTCGCTGGACTTTTGCCAAGGATGCTCGTCAGCACGTTCAGGCGTCCGCGGTGGGCCATACCGATCACGATACCCTTCACACCGACATCGCCCGAACGCTCCACGAGTTCGTCGAGCATCGGAATCATCGTCTCCGCGCCCTCCAGCGAGAACCGCTTCTGGTTGCTGTACTTCGTCTGGAGGAAGCGCTCGAACCCCTCGGCCTCGCTGAGCTTGCGCAGGATGCGTCCCTTCTGGGCTGCCTCCAGCCGCGCGGCGTTGCGCGAGGTCTCCATCCGCTCCTGCAACCAGCCACGGCGGTCGCGCTCTGGGATGTGGGTGTACTCCACACCGATCCGCTGCGTATAGGTGTCCCGGAGAATGCCGAGGATCGTGCGAAGGTCGAGTTCCTCCTTCCCACCAAGCCCACCCGTCAGGAACACACGGTCCAGATCCCAGATCGTCAGGCCGTAGGTGGCGGGATCGAGATCGGGATGGTAGGAGGGTTCGTACGCCAGGGGGTTCAGATGCGCGAGCCGGTGCCCACCACTCCGGTAGGCATCGATCATGTCGAGCACCTTCGCCTGCTTGATCGTTGCGTCGCGGCGGTCGGGGTTGAGGAGGCTCGTGTTGTGGTCGCGCTCCCAGCGCAGCGGACGGTGGGGGATGTTGAGGTGGCGGAAGATCTCGTCGTAGAATCCGTCCTCCCCCATCAGCTCCGCCTGGATGCGCGCCAGCAGCATCCCCGACTCCGCCCCCTGGATGATCCGATGGTCGTAGGTGGAGGTCATCTGCATCACCTTGCTCACCCCCAGCATCGAGAGGGTCTCGGCATCCATCCCCTGATAGGCGGCGGGATAGTTGATGCCGCCGGTGGCGATGATCGTCCCCTGCCCCGCCATCAGGCGCGGCACCGAGGCAATGGTGCCAATCGTGCCGGGATTGGTCAGAGTGATCGTGGTGCCGGCGAAATCGTCAGGACCGAGCTTGCCGGCGCGCGCCTTGCGGACGATGCCCTCGTACGTGTCGTAGAACTCCCGGAAGTTCATCCGGTTCGCGCCCTTGATGCTCGGCACCACCAGCGAACGCGAGCCGTCGGGACGTTCGAGGTCGATGGCCAGGCCGAGGTTCACGTCCGAACGCTCAAGCAGGTAGGGCTTGCCGCCCACCAGCGCGAAGCCGTTGTTCAGGTTCGGGTAGTCCTTCAGCGCCTTGACAATCGCCCAGCCGATGATGTGGGTGAAGCTCAGCTTCCCCTGGTCGCTCGCCTTCAGGTAACCGTTGATCAGCGTGCGGTTCTCCTCCAGCAGCTTCACGGGAATCTCGCGGAAGCTGGTGGCGGTGGGAAGCTCGCGACTTGCCTCCATGTTCTGCACGATTCGCAGCGCAACGCCGCCAATCGGCTTCGCCCCCTCCGGCACGTTCGCAGACGCGGCGGGTGCTGCCGGCTGCGGTGCGGATGGGGAGGCAGCCTGAACAGGCGGAGAGGATGGCTGTGGTGCAGGGCCGTTCGACGCGGTGCCGTTCGATGGAGCAGGCGTGTGGACGCCGTTGCTCGTCGCTGTGCCGTTGGCGGCAGCAGCAGCAGCACCATTCCCGCTGGTGGCGTGGAGCGCTGCAAGGGCAACGTCCGCGCTCTCCTCAACGGCGGAGGGATTGTAGTTGCTGAAGAAGGAGCGCCACGTTTCGTCGAAGGCGTTCGGGTTCTTCAGGAAGTCGAAGTAGAGTTCGTTGATGTAGGCCGAATTGGGGCCGAAGTCGCTCATGATCACGATAGATGGTCGAACGAACCGGAGCCGCGCCGGAGGTTCCGCGCGACGAAATCATCGCGCAATATAGCCCTATGGATCTAGGGGGTGTATTGAGCGATGTAACGAGAAGACGATTGATTCGGGTGAAAGGTGCAGCAACCGTCCGCAGGAGACCAGCGGTGCGCGCTTCCAGGGCGGTTAGAACGAAAGGGCTTCGACGGAAGAGAAGTACCGGCCGAGCAGCGCGTTCCGGTTGCGGCAGCCGGCCTTTTGCAGGATATGGCCGACGTGCGTCTTCACCGTGGAGACGGTGATTGAGAGCTGCTCGGCGATCGACTCGTTGTCCACCCCCGTCACAAGCCGGTGCAGCACCTGATGCTCCATCGCCGTCAGGCCGATACGCTCGCTCAGCTCCACGGTGCGCCGGGTGAAGAATTCGTAGAGTGTGTTATGGACTTATTGCGAGAGGAGGCGAGCAGCGCGATTGAGCAGGAGGAGCACCGCGGCGATCCAGTGCAGCCCAGCCAGCGTCTGGCTCAAACGCTCGTAGTCCCGCGCCAAGCGCC